>ERZ824480.1675-NODE-1675-length-18642-cov-4.349438_pt1 | contig 18642 bp, 18 predicted proteins | sample MGYA00519861_ERZ824480 | MGnify/ENA primary metagenome ERZ824480 (study PRJEB31778, sample SAMEA3449152) | human gut metagenome | biome: human gut; feature: human-associated habitat; material: faeces | place: United Kingdom | collected 2010/2012 ... | reverse complement strand
ACATGATTATAATGCCGTATGAAGAAGCAGATGATATGGCAAAGACAAGAAATATCATTAGAGGCTTAAAAAAAGACACATCTGTTGGAATTTTCATAGGACCTGAGGGAGGATTTGAGGAAGAAGAGATAGAATATGCGGTAAAGAGCGGCATAAAACCTATATCGCTTGGAAACAGAATCCTTCGTACAGAGACGGCAGGATTATGCGTCCTGTCAATATTAATGTTTAAGCTGTCGGAATAGCCGCTTTCTGCCATGTATGTAGAGCGGCTGTTAATAGTAATCATAATATAAGGAAGGTAAACAAGCAGATGGAGGCATATTTTGATAATGCGGCGACTACAAAGCCGCTTGAATGTGTCAGGGAAATAATGATGAAGACGCTTACGGATGATTACGGTAATCCGTCGTCAAAACATACGAAAGGTATGGACGCCGAACAGTATATATCTGATGCAAGAAACATCATTGCAAAAACTTTAAAGTGTGAACCTAAAAATATTATATTTACATCAGGAGGAACCGAGGCTAACAATCAGGCGCTTATCGGTACGGCCCTTGCTGAAAAAAGAAAAGGAAAGCATATAATAACAACTGTATTTGAGCATGCATCCGTACATGAGCCGCTTATTTTTCTTGAAAGCATGGGGTATGAAGTGACATATTTGCCGGTAACTAAGTACGGAGATATAGATAAAGATGAGCTTCTTTTAGCAATACGTCCCGATACGGTTCTTGTATCCGTAATGGCTGTTAATAATGAAATTGGCTCGGTAATGGATATAGACAATCTTGTACGGGAAGTGAAAGCTGTTAATCCCGGAGTAGTATTTCATGTAGATGCAATACAGGCATACGGAAAAATGATGCTCTATCCTAAAAAGTGGAATGTGGATTTGATGTCGGCAAGCTCGCATAAGATTCACGGTCCGAAAGGCGCGGGATTTTTATATAAAGCGGACAATATAAAACTTCTGCCGTATATTTATGGCGGCGGTCAGGAAAAAGGAATGCGCTCGGGAACGGAAAATGTACCGGCAATAGCAGGATTTGGATGCGCGGCAGAAAAAGCATACGGGAATATTACTGATAATACCTCCCATATGAGGGAAATAAAACAGATACTTATAGATGGAATACTTGAAATTCCAGACACATTTATTAATGCTAATCCCGAAAATTCGGCAGAATACGGTGCGCCGCACATAGTAAGCGCATCATTTGCAGGGGTAAAAAGCGAGGTGCTTCTGCATGCGCTTGCTGCTGAGGGAGTATATGTTTCGTCAGGTTCGGCATGTTCTTCAAACCATCCCGGACTCAGCGGAACGCTTAAGGCAATAGGGTTAAGAAATGATTTGACTGATTCAACGATAAGGCTGTCAATTTCAAAAGATAATACTAAGGAAGAGGCAGAGTATGCGGTAAATGTACTTAAAAAGCATGTTCCGGTACTCAGAAAGTTCAGAAGCTATTAGCAGGAAGGTGATATTGATGTACAGAGCATTTTTGATTAAATATTCAGAGATAGGAATTAAAGGAAAGAACAGATACCTGTTTGAAGATGCGTTATGTAAAAACATAAGAGAGACTCTTTTTTCCTGTGAGGGAGAATTTTTCGTGTCAAAAGAACAGGGAAGAATATATATCGAAGCATTATCTGATTACGATTATGACGAAACAGTTACGGCATTATCAAGGGTATTCGGAATTGCTGCGATATGTCCTGTAATGCTTATAGATAATAAGGATTGGGATAATGTATGCAATGCATGTGTAAAGCATGTTGACGACAGATATACTGACAAAAATTTTACATTTAAGGTGGAAGCAAAAAGAGGAGACAAGAATTATCAGTATACTTCGCCTGAAATAGGAATGCATATGGGAGCCGTTCTTCTTGATAATTTCCCGGATATGAAAGTGGACGTTCATAATCCTTCTGTACGTATAACAATAGAAATCAGGAAAAAGGCTTATATTTATTCGGAAAGCATTAAAGGACCATGCGGTATGCCGATTGGTACAAGCGGAAAAGCCATGCTTCTTTTATCAGGTGGAATAGACAGTCCTGTAGCCGGTTATATGATAGCAAAAAGAGGAGTAAAGCTTGAAGCCGTATATTTCCACGCACCGCCTTATACAAGTGAAAGAGCTAAGAAAAAGGTAGTTGATCTTGCAAAGCTTATGGCAAAATATACAGGCGGATTTAAGCTGCATGTAATTAATTTTACAGAAATTCAGATGGCAATATATGAAAAGTGTCCGCATGATGAGCTCACGATTATTATGAGAAGATATATGATGCGTATAGCTGAAAAGCTTGCAAAAGACTCAGATTGTCTTGGACTTATTACAGGTGAAAGCATTGGACAGGTTGCAAGCCAGACTATGCATAGTCTTAATTGTACTAACGAAGTCTGTACGCTTCCTGTGTACAGACCGCTTATTGCATTTGATAAGCAGGACATAGTAGAGATATCACAGAAAATCGATACATTTGAGACGTCGATACTTCCGTATGAGGACTGCTGCACTATATTTGTTGCAAAACATCCTGTAACAAAACCGGACGCGCCTGTTATAAGAAGGTCAGAAAAAAAGCTTGCCGATGTTATAGACGATATGCTTAAGACGGCATATGAAACTGATGAGATTATAGAGATTAAGCCATAATTGCAATATTAAAAGAGGGTTAATATCAGGCTGTTGATTATGTAATCATTAAAGCCTGTATAACCCCCTCAGTGCTTTGTCTTATGAATTGTTACAAATATGATTATTTGACGATATACGGCTCAAGCATCTGCATTACAGCATCAATGTTGTCTTCGCTGTGGATGCTAAGATCGATATCTTTTGAAAGATCAAGGCTGAATATACCCATGATTGATTTTGCATCAATAACATATCTTCCTGAGATCAGATCAAAATCACAATCAAATTTGGTAACGTCATTAACAAATGATTTAACCTTGTCGATAGAGTTTAGAGAAATCTTAACAGTAGTCATAGTAATTACCTCCTATAGATTATTTTTACTGTTCACCTATATAGTAGCATACAAGGTTCAAAAGTCAATAAAATTTTGATATAATTTAAGTTGGAGTTATGTAAAATGAAAGTAAAAGAACAACAAAGAATAGCTTTTCTGACGCTTGGATGCAAAGTAAACCAGTATGAGACTGCAAGACTTACAGACCGGTTTTATAAAAGTGGATTTGATATAGTAGATTATGATTCTGAGGCCGATATTTATGTTGTAAATACATGTACCGTAACCGGTATTGCCGACAGAAAATCAAGAAAAATGCTGCACCGGCCAAAAAGAATTAACAATGAGGCGATAGTCGTTGCAATGGGATGCTTTGCCGAAGCAGAACGGGAAAAGCTTCTTAGCGATTCGGGAATAGACATAATTATCGGAAATGGCGAAAAGGAACATGCTTATGACATAATTATGGATTATATTGGGCAAAAAGATATTAAAGCTTATGAAAAAAGCGAATGTTATTCATATGAGTCTTTTGTATTTAATGAACATATCAGAGCTTATGTTAAGGTACAGGACGGCTGTAATCAGTTCTGCACTTACTGTAAAATACCTTATGTCAGGGGAAAGTTAAAGAGCAGGAATATATCTGATATATGTAAAGAAATAGAGGCGCTTGCCGATGCCGGTTTTATGGAAGTCGTACTTACCGGAATACATCTTTCATCATTCGGAGTGGATAAGACGGATAAAACAAGTTTTACAGAGCTTAAGGGAGAGCCGCTTTGTGAGCTTATAGAGTCGGTATCACGTATACCAGGGATTAAGAGAATAAGGCTAGGCTCACTTGAACCGAGAATCATTACAGATGAATTTGTGAAAAAAATATCAGGAGTCGAAAAGCTGTGTCCTCATTTTCATCTTTCGCTGCAAAGCGGATGTGATGAAACGCTTGCAAGAATGAACAGAAAATATAATACCGACGAATATTATGAAGCGGTAAGGATTTTAAGGAAATATTATGACAGGCCGTCTGTAACCACAGATGTCATATGCGGTTTTCCGGGTGAGACCGATGAAGAATTTGATGAAAGTCTTAATTTCGTAAAGAAAATAAGATTTTCAATGATACATGTATTCAAATATTCAAGAAGAGCCGGTACAAAAGCATACAGTATGCCTAATCAGGTGAATGAGGAAGTTAAAAATCAAAGAAGCAGCATAATGATTGATACGGCAAAAAAACTTACGGCTTCGTATGCGGAAAGTTTTATAGGGAGCATACAGAACTGTCTTGTTGAAGAAACTATAAAGATAGATGGGAAGTTGTATTATATCGGACATAATGAGCGATATATGAAGCTTGCCTTTGAGGCAGGCGGGACTCCGTGTGATATAATAAATACCATTGTCCGGGTAATACCTGAAAAATATGCAGGTGATGAAGTGCTGCTGTGTTCAACAAAGGTTACTATTCACGGCTCAACCGTTTTAGACAAAGTCTCGTCATGCTTGCATGAATGAAATTTTGTCTAAAACGGTTAAGAGCCTGTGAAACAGGAACCGAGAAGTTGGCATTAAAAAATTCCTTGCTTATTTTGATTCTATATATTAATATATAATACAGAAAAATGCGCGTGATAAGGGAGTGATAGTTGTGCAGGAGATTACCAATACGCAGTTCTTTAAAGTACAGAAGGATCAGGAATATCAGGTAACTGATGTAATAGCTTCTGTATATGAAGCGCTTATGGAAAAAGGCTATAATCCTGTAAGCCAGATTGTCGGATATGTTATGTCAGGGGACCCAACTTATATTACAAGCCATAATGGGGCAAGAAGCCTTATTATGCGTGTGGAACGTGATGAGATAATAGAAGTGCTCCTTGAAGAATATATTAAGAATACATTGGAGAAAAAGTAGCGGACAATTTGGATTGGAGATTGGCATGAGAGTACTGGGGCTTGATTATGGAACTAAAACCGTTGGTGTTGCACTTAGCGATGAACTTGGGATAACGGCGCAGCCTTTTGATACTATATGCAGAGACAGAGAGAATAAGCTCAGGCAGACTCTTTCACGTATTGAAGAGATTTGTACTGAATACGGGGTTAAGGATATCATTCTTGGATATCCTAAGAATATGGATAACTCTGTAGGAGAACAGGCAAAAAAGACAGAAGAATTTGCCAAAGAGCTGAGAAGACGCACAGGGCTTAACGTTATATTATGGGATGAGCGTCTTACGTCTGTGTCTGCAGGGAGAGTGCTTGATGAAGGTGAAGTAAAGGGCAGGAAGGAACGTAAAAAGGTTATTGACAAGCTTGCTGCCGCAATAATTTTGGAAAGCTATCTTGGAAGTATCAGAATGACAGACGGAGGATTATAGTTATGGCTGAGACTATAAAAGTATATAATGACAATGGCGAAGAAGCAGAATTCTATGTGCTTGAACAGACAAGGCTTGGCGGCGCGGATTATCTTCTTACGGTTGAAGACATTGATGCCGAGGAGATGGAAGCCTGGATATTTAAGCAGACAGGAACAGATGGGGAAGAAGTTTGCTACCAAACTATTGATGATGAAAATGAACTTAAAGCCGTATCAGGTATATTTAAGGAATTGCTTGATGACTGCGATTTTGAACTTTGAATAGCAATATAAAAAGAGAGGTGTTTTTTTGAAAGTTAAAAATGAATCAGGAAAGTCGGTTAAAATCATTCCGCTTGGAGGGCTGGAACAGATAGGAATGAATATCACGGCTTTTGAAACTGAGTCCAGTATTATTGTTGTGGACTGCGGTTTATCATTCCCTGATGATGAGATGTTAGGAATTGATTTGGTTATCCCGGATGTGACATATCTTAAGGATAACCGTGAAAAATTAAAAGGATTTGTTATTACTCACGGACATGAGGATCATATAGGCGCACTGCCATATGTTTTGAAAGAGGTATGCGCTCCGATTTATGCAACAAAGCTTACTATGGGAATTATTGAAAATAAGCTTAGAGAACACGACCTTGTTAATAAGGTAAGGAAAAAGGTTGTATCATACGGTCAGTATATTAACCTTGGAGATTTCAGAATAGAATTCGTAAGAACTAACCACAGTATTGCAGACTCTACGGCGCTTGCTATTACTACACCTGCCGGTGTTATATTCCATACAGGGGATTTTAAGGTTGATTATACACCTGTATTCGGCGATATGATTGACCTTCAGAGAATTGCCGAGATAGGTAAAAAAGGTGTGCTCGCTTTATTGTGTGACAGCACAAATGTTATGAAGCCCGGATTTACAATGTCCGAGAGAACAGTCGGACGCACATTTGATAATATATTTGACGATTGCCGTGACAGCAGAATTATTGTTGCAACGTTTGCTTCTAATGTGGACAGGGTACAGCAGATTATTAATTCTGCAAAAAAATATAACCGTAAGGTGGTTATAGAAGGCAGAAGCATGGTAAACATCATTTCTACAGCGATTGAGCTTGGATATCTTGATGTGCCTGACAATATAATTATAGATATAGAGAATTTGAAAAATTATACAGATGACCAGATAGTAATAATCACTACCGGAAGTCAGGGTGAGGCGATGGCAGCGCTGTCAAGAATGGCAGGCTCCATTCATAAGAAGCTTTATATAAAACCGGGTGATACTGTGATATTCAGTTCAACTCCTATACCGGGAAATGAAAAATCTGTAGCCAAAGTAATTAATGAACTTTCGCAGCTTGGAGCTAATGTTATAGTACAGGATACCCACGTATCAGGACATGCATGTCAGGAGGAAATCAAGCTTATTTATGCGCTTACCAAACCTAAATATGCGGTTCCGGTACACGGTGAATACAGGCATCTTAAGACGCACGCCCAGATAGCAAGAGATATGGGTGTAGCCAAAGAAAATGTATTTGTTCTGGAATCAGGAAATGTCCTTGAGCTTAGTGCAGATTGTGGAAAGATTGTAGATACTGTAGTATCTAAGGGCGTTTTGGTAGACGGTCTTGGGGTAGGAGATGTTGGTAATATTGTGCTTCGCGACAGACAGCTTTTGTCGCAGAACGGACTTATTATCATTGTGGTTACGCTGGAAAAAGGCAGTATTCAGGTTCTTGCAGGTCCAGATATTGTATCTCGTGGATTTGTATATGTGAGAGAGTCAGAAAACCTTATGGATGAGGCAAGAGAAGTTGTCGAGATTGCAATAGACAGATGTCTTAGGAACAATATTACAGACTGGGGTAAGATTAAGGTTGAGATAAGAGATACGCTTGGAGATTTCATACGTAAAAAGACTAAGCGTAATCCAATGATACTTCCGATTATTATGGAATGTTAATAATAATTGGCTGACTAACGGAGGAGTGCATATGTCACAGAAAGCGGTAAGCACAGGAACAGCATTAAAATCAGTAAGAATTATGTTTGGAATAATACTTAGTGTGATTTTCTATGTGCTTGTCATTATATTCGTATCAAGATTTTGTAAGAATGTATTTGATTTCGGATATCAGATATTCGGTAATGTATCTGTAACTGACGCGCCCGGAACTGATATTGATTTTACGATTGGGGATTCAGAGTCAACGATGTCCGTTGCGACAAAATTGGAATATAATAAGCTTGTAGTTAATAAATATTCATTTTATATACGTGCCCAGCTTAGCGCGTCAGGAGAAGGAAGTCCTATACTTCCCGGAACCTATGAGCTTAATACAAGTATGAATTATGATGAAATACTTTCTGTGATTACTGATTACGGTCAAAATACCAGTCAGGATGAAGAATAATGAAGTATAAGTATAACGGAAGCATTATGGATGAGAGGATGGAAGTATTTCTTGAGATGTTTTCTTCTCATCCATGCGAATACCTTGATGAGATAGCCTGTAAAGCTGCCAATGAGCATGTTCCCGTCATAAGAAAGCAGACGGGTGAGCTGCTTGTATTCCTTCTTAAAGCATTTAATGTAAAAAATGTGCTTGAGATAGGTACAGCTACAGGTTATTCTGCTTTATATATGTCAGGCGGTAAACCGGACATATATATTGATACAATTGAAAAAGTAGATTACAGGGCTTGTGAGGCAGAAGAAAATTTTAAAAAATATGCCTTAGACGGGCATATTAATGTTATGTTTGGAGATGCGCTTACAATCCTTCCGGAAATTATTTCGCAGGGAAAATATTACGATATGGTTTTTATGGATGCGGCAAAGGGACAATACCATAAATTTGCCGAATATGCATACAGCCTTTTAAATCCGGGCGGTATATTGGTTACGGATAATGTTATGCAGGAAGGTGAAATACTGGAATCAAGATATGCCGTAGTGCGCCGCAACCGTACTATACATACAAGAATGAGGGATTATTTATATGATATTACCCATTCTGACAGATGGAACAGCATAGTTCTTCCTATAGGCGACGGGGTTGTTATAAGCATTAAACAGGAGAAAGATAAGGTGAAAAATGATGAAAAATAATAAGAAACCGGAGCTTCTTATGCCGGCAGGAAATCTTGAAATTCTTAAGGCAGCAGTTATGTTTGGCGCTGACGCCGTATATATTGGCGGAGACATGTACGGGCTTCGTGCAAAAGCACATAATTTTTCTCCTAATGAAATGTCAGAGGGAATTGAATTTGCACACAGCTACGGAAAAAAGGTATATGTGACAGCCAATATTACTGCACATAACAACGACCTTTTGGGTGTCAGAGAATATTTTAAGGAGCTTTCAGTAATAAAACCGGACGCGCTTATTATATCCGACCCGGGTGTATTTATGGCTGCAAAAGAAATATGCCCTGATATAGATGTTCATATAAGTACACAAAGTAATAATGTTAATTATGATACTTTCAGGTTCTGGCACATGCAGGGAGCGACAAGGGTTGTAACTGCAAGAGAGCTTTCAGTAAAAGAAATAGCGGAAATTCGTAAAAATATACCGGACGACCTTGAAATCGAAACATTTATACATGGCGCAATGTGCATATCTTATTCAGGAAGATGCCTTCTCAGTAATTATTTTACGGGAAGGGACGCTAATCTCGGAGCCTGCACCCATCCGTGCCGCTGGAAGTATTATATTATGGAAGAAAAAAGACCGGGTGAATATCTGCCGGTTGAAGAGAATGAACGTGGAACATATATATTTAATTCAAAAGACTTGTGTATGATTGAACATATACCTGACTTGTGCAAAGCAGGAATTGACAGCTTTAAGATAGAAGGCCGCATGAAAACGGCATTATATGTTGCAAATGTCGCGCGTATATACAGAATGGCAATAGATGATTATTATAAAGACGCTTCCCTTTATGAAGAAAAAATACCATATTATAAAGCAGAGCTTGAGAAAGGTACTTACAGACAGTTTACTACGGGATTTTTTTATGGAAAGCCGACCCATGAAACCCAGATATATGATTCCAACACATATGTAAAGAACTATACGTATCTTGGAATGATAAAGTCGGTAAATGATGAGGGTCTTTATGGATTTGAACAGAAAAATAAGTTTTCCGTAGGAGATGAAATTGAAGTTATGAGGTGCGACGGTACGGTGCATAACGTTACCGTGCGGAGGATGACAGACGATGCCGGAAATGAGATAGAGTCCTGTCCGCACCCGGGACAGATGATATATATAGATGCTGGCATAGAGCTTAGTGAGTATGATATGATGAGGAAGAGGAGCGATGGGTAATGAAGCGTTATTTTAATGTAACAGGCGCATGCAATCCGAAGCGTCATTATATGGTAAATATTCAAAAAAGTCTTGAAGAAATAAAAAAGATGGTGGACAGAGGGGAATATTTCACTATAAACAGAGCCAGACAGTATGGAAAAACAACTACTTTGATGGCATTGGCAGAATATCTGAAAAAAGATTACGTGGTTATATCATTAGATTTTCAAAAGATAGGGAATGAAGAGTTTAATGATGCGAGTGTTTTTTCAATATCTTTTGCTGAGTATCTTATTGAAACGATACATGAAAATCAGGGGGAAATACAAAAAGTAGATAAGACTGTTTTGGAAGAATTATATACAGCTTCTAAAACGGATAGATTTTTTTCGCTTAGAAAGCTTTTTAGCTTATTAAGCAAGCTATGCGCCAAATCTTTAAAACCTATAGTTTTAATTATTGATGAAGTTGACAGTGCAACTAATAATCAGGTATTCTTAGATTTTTTGGCACAGCTTAGGGGATATTTTCTTACACGTGAGAAAACACCTACTTTTCAGTCAGTTATTCTGGCCGGAGTATATGATGTAAAAAATATTAAGAGTAAGATTAGAACGAATGATGAACATAAAATCAACAGTCCTTGGAATATTGCTGCAGATTTTAAGGTTGATATGAGCTTTTCAAAAGAAGGAATTGAGGGAATGCTTAATGAGTATGAGTCTGATAATAATACAGGGATGAATGTTCAGAATATTACGGAGCTGCTTTATGAGTACACTTCAGGTTATCCGTTTCTTGTATCCAGACTTTGCAAGCTGATAGACGAAGATATTGCAGGCAGCGCAGGATTTGAAAGTATGGCAGATGCATGGACCAAGGAAGGTTTTCTTGAAGCTGTAAAGATATTATTAGCAGAAAAGAATACATTATTTGAGTCTCTAATGGGTAAATTATATGCGTATCCAAATCTGGAGAAAAAGCTTTACTCTATATTATTTGATGGTAAAAGAATCATATACAATCCGGATGATTCATCTATAGATATAGCTGTAATGTTTGGATTCGTTAAAAAAGATGGTGGAGCTGTAATAATTGCGAACCGTATATTTGAGATGAGGCTTTATAATTATTTTTTGGCGACTGATGAAGCACAAAATAGTGAAATATTTAATATTTCTGCACAGAATACAACACAATTTATATGTAATGGACATCTTGATATGGATTTGGTCCTTAAAAAGTTTGTAGAATATTTTGATAGTATTTATGGAGAGTGTACTGAGGAATTTAGCGAGGATGAAGGACGGCGCAGATTTTTATTGTATCTTCGTCCGATAATAAACGGAACAGGTAATTATTATATTGAAGCCGAAACAAGGAATGCCAGACGGATGGATGTTGTTATTGATTATCTCGGTGAACAGTTCATAATAGAACTTAAAGTATGGAGAGGAAATGCATATAATGAGCGTGGTGAGAAGCAGTTGTCCGATTATTTAGATTATTTCCGTATGAAGAAAGGATATATGCTTAGCTATAATTTTAATAAAAATAAAGAGGTTGGAATTAAAAAAATAAAGGTGGGAGACAAAATTTTGGTTGAGGCAGTTGTGTAGAAAAAATAATAACAAAAGAACTGCTAATATAGTATAAAAACACTTAAGAGAAGAGGAAAAGGCAGAAGCAACAATACAGAAATACCTAAGGGATATAAATAAGCTTGCGGCATATGCAGGGGATATACCTGTTGCAATAGAGATAATGTTAGACTATAAAACATATTGGAGTTAGTAACTTGAAACTATAAAAAAGTCATTTGAAAATAACGATATAATAAAAATATCAGCAAAAAAGGATTGAGCTGATATGATTTACACAATTATTTAAATTAATATATCTAGGGAAATGAGACCATATGTAGTAATAGTCATCCAAATAAGTTGTCGGATATATATGAGTTTTCTCAATGACAGCAAAGCTCCGAAACTGTATAATAAAAAATGAGAAAAAACAATGCAGCGTGCTGTCACAAACTTCTCTAACAAACATATTTTCTAAAGAATGCAGGGTGAGAAAAAGTAATGAATCTGTTTATTATTGGAAATGGTTTTGATAAAGCTCATAATATAAAGTCGGATTATTCGTATTTTATAGAATTTATCAAAAAGAAATATCGAAGTATATACGGTACAGACATTGAACCGGCATATAATCCGCCTTTTCCGGATGTAATGCATCATGGAGAATTGAGTTATGATAAGAAGGATACAATGGAATTTTTATATGCCTTATTATGCGATACTGATTGCGGGCATAATTGGTCTGATTTGGAAAATGCTCTTGGAAGGCTGAATTATAACGATTTTTTAGAGACGTATGTAGAAGATTTTCGTGATGTGTACCGTAATGAAGATACCACGTCAGCTATGAGTGATGTGGTAGGAGAACTGCTTGCTTATATGCAGGAATGGGCGGAGCAGATAGATATTGGTAAGCCAGCGGTAAGAAAGCGTTTCGCTAAATTGATTGAACCTGATGATGTGTTTCTTACTTTTAATTATACAAGAACTTTGGAAATAGTATATGGTATTGGAAATAAGCGCATATGTCATATTCACGGAGTTCAAGGAGATGATAAGCTTATTTTTGGTCATGGTGACGACATAGATGAAAATAGACTGCCGTTTGGCGCAGAGGCGATAGTTTCTTTGCATGAATGTCTGAGAAAGAATGTTATATCAGCTTATAATAAGAATATTAATTTTTTTAACATGTTAAATGAGGGAAATGTAGAAAATATTTATTCTTATGGTTTTAGTTTCGGTAATGCTGACTTATATTATATCAGACAGATTATGTCACAGTTAAACGGTGCAGCTTCATGCTGCCTGAGGCAGAACGGTTTTCCTTTAAAATATGATAAAGATGCTTTTTTAAAACAGCAGGATATCGTCAGAAGCTGCGGTTTTAAAGGGAAATTTGGAAAACCGTTTTATTGATTTTACAGGCAGTAAAATCCGGCAAAGCAAGGAGGGACATTAATCAGTCCTTCAGAACGATGTATATTTCCGCCTATAGAATATATAGGTGTATCCGGTGTATATTTGCACGAAAATGAATGTTCTTTGTCGGAAGGGTTAATTATTACGAGAATTTTTTCTTCATCTGCAGCGCGCAGGTAGCATAGAGGATATTCATTCTCTTTTACATATACGAATTCTATTTTGCCGCAGTTTGAAAGTGCTTTATGCTCTTTTCGTACTGAAATCAGACGACGCACTTCGTTATAAAGTGAATCTGAATCTGATATCTGTGCTTCAACTGTAGGACGATTTGCATCCTTATCTATAGGGATATACAGTTTATCAGAGGAGGCCATGCTGAATCCTGCATTTGGAAGTGAATTCCACTGCATAGGAGAACGTGACCCGGTTCGTTCATATCCGCCTTCAACAGACGGTATGTTTTCAATATATCTCATGCCGATTTCATCGCCATAATATATAAACGGTGCGCCTGGCATTGTAAGTAAAAATGCAAATGCTATTTTCATTTCTTCCTGTGAAAGGCGCCTTGCCATTCTGTCCATGTCGTGATTGCCGGAAGGTATGCATATCAGACCGCGTCCTTCGGTTTTTTTGTAGTTTTCTATATATTTTTCAATGAATTCGGATGCATTTCCTTTTCCTCTTGAAGAAAAGTATGGTTCGTCGCAGCGGAAGAGGTCATTATAATGAGATGGACCGAAATGAAGCAGAAAATCCATATGGAATCCTCCCATGAGAGATTTGTCAGGCTCGCCCCATTCGGAGATTATAGCGGCATCAGGAAATTCTTCATCAAGAAAATTTCTTATATTTTGCCATAGGCTTATAGTACCTTTGCTTTCAGGGTCATTTTTTACAAGGGAACCTGCCATATCTACTCTGAATCCGTCGCAGCCCATTGTAAGCCAGAAGCGCATGATGTTTTTCAATTCAGCAAGAGTTGCCTGCGGCGCATCTGCATCCATCGGCATCTGCCATGCCCGATTACATTCATAAAATCCATAATTAAGTGCAGGCTGATGAGAAAAGAAATTCACGGCGCATGCTCCGTTTCTTTCTGAAAATCCGCGTATACAGTTCATATTCTGAGGCGATTCCCAGATGTTATCTGTCCAGACATAACGTCCTGAATATTCATTTGTTTTGGCTTTCATTGATTGTATAAACCAGGGATGTTCTACTGATGTATGGCCAGGAACAAGGTCAATTAGTACATGCATACCAAGGGCATGGGCTTTATCAAAAATTTCTTTTAAATCATCATTGGTTCCGTATCTTGGAGCAGCCGTATAATAATCAGAAATATCATAGCCGGCGTCCATAAAAGGCGACATGAAACATGGATTCATCCATATCGCATTGCATCCTAAATCCTTTATGTAGCCAAGTTTTGAAATAATCCCTTTAAAATCCCCTATACCGTCTGAGTTGGTATCCATAAAAGACTGAGGATATATTTCATAAAAAATTGCGTTATCAATCCATTTTGGCATAAACATTCTCCTTTAATAAATTAAAATTATAGTGAAAAATATTGCTGCGTTAATATACATTGATAATATCAGATAATAGTAAAGATTTCTACATAAAACCGACAATATACACACATAATACGTATGAGGTGATTTGTTGAAATCAATTTGGACAGATACTATAAAACCGATAAAGCATGAAGTATTACAGGGAGATGCTAAAACCGACGTCCTGATAATCGGAGGCGGTCTTTGCGGCGTTTTATGCGCCATGTTCCTGAAAGAAGCCGGCGTGGATTATATGCTTGTTGAAAAAGATAGGATAGCTATGGGGATTACTAAAAATACGACGGCAAAAATAACAGCCCAGCACGGTCTTATATATGACAAGCTGGTTCGCGATAAAGGCGTTGGTAAAGCACAGATGTATCTTAAAGCAAATGAGTGGGCGATAAAAGAATACAGAAAAAGAGCTGAACATATTGACTGTGATTTTGAAAATAAGCGTTCAGGAGTGTATTCGCGCACAGATAATGATATTATTGAAAAAGAAATTGCGGCGCTTGATAAAATAGGATATTCTGCGGAGTATACTAATAAGCTTAACCTTCCGTTTGATATAAAAGGAGCCGTGCTTTTTGAAAAGCAGGCGCAGTTTAATCCACTTAAATTTATTAATGCAATTACAGGAAATCTTAATATAAAAGAGCATACATTTGTAAATAAAGTAAAAGACAGGACTGCTTATACTGACAGGGGAAATATAAAAGCTGATAAAATAATTATTGCTACACATTTTCCGTTTATTAATACAAGGGGAAGTTATTTTCTAAAACTTTATCAGCATCGTTCTTATGTAATTGCACTAAAAGGGGCTCCGGACGTAGACGGAATGTTTATTGATGAAAATGATAGTGGATTTTCTTTCAGAAACTATAATGATTTGCTGCTTGTTGGCGGGGGCGGGCACAGAACCGGAAGCTCAAAGGGAAAACTTGATAAGCTTAAAGATTTTACCCATTCTGCGTATGGTACGGCAAAAGAGATTTATCTTTTTGCTACGCAGGATTGTATGAGTCTTGATAAGGTTGCGTATATTGGTAATTATTCAAGTCATACGCCGAACTGGTACGTGGCTTCAGGATTTAATAAATGGGGAATGACTTCGTCTATGGTTGCGGCAAGGCTTTTATGTGATATGGTGTGCGGAAAGAAAAATGAACTGTCAGAGCTTTATTCTCCAAGCAGGAGTATTTTAAAAACCCAGCTTCTTATAAACGGTGCGGTGTCAGCAACGAATCTTTTAACACCGGGAACAAAAAGATGTCCGCATATGGGTTGTATGTTGAAATGGAATAAAGCGGAGCATACATGGGATTGTCCATGTCATGGCTCACGCTTTGACGAAGACGGCGGACTTATTGATAATCCTGCTAAAAGGGATGCTGCCCATGTTGCAAAAAATATGTAACTAAGGTATCATAATAAGAAAACACAGGAGTATTTTATGACTGCAAAAGATATTAGGGACAGGCTGTTTGAGCTTGCCGACAGAAAATATAAAGAGTTTCACGAAAAGCTTATACCTAACGTTAATCCGGATTTTGTTATCGGTGTACGTACCCCGGTTCTTAGAAAATTAGCTAAGGAAATTTATGCAGACGTTGATATACATTTGTTTCTTGAGGAACTTCCGCACACGTATTATGAGGAAAATAATCTTCATGCATTTATTATCGAATATATTAAGGATTTTGATGAATGTGTTTCGGCTGTTGAGGAATTTCTTCCATATGTGGATAACTGGGCAACATGCGATATGATGTCGCCGAAAGTTTTTAAGAAGCATCTGCCTAAGCTTTTTGTAAAGATTAACGAATGGATTGCTTCTGATAAGGTATATACGGTCCGTTTTGGAATCGGGATGCTTATGAAATATTTCCTTGATGAAAGATTTTTGCTGGAATATAATGAGATTCCGGCGTCTGTGGATTCTGATGAATATTATGTAAAAATGATGATTGCATGGTATTATGCAACTGCGCTTGCAAAGCAGTATGATGCTACTATTCCTTATATAGAAAATAAGCGGTTAAGTATATGGATTCATAATAAGGCAATCAGTAAAGCTGTGGAAAGCCGGAGAATTACAGAAGAACAGAAGGTATATTTAAAGTCATTAAAGATTAAATGATAAAAAGGAGCATATATGAGAATTTTATTTTTTGACTGCGGAATGGGCGCTGCCGGAGATATGGTTATGGGAGCGCTGCTTTCACTTATTTCTGATAAAGATGCATTCATTAAAGAGATTAACAGTATAGGGATTCCCGGCACTGTAGTTTCATATGAAAATGATAGTAAATGTGGAATTTCAGGAATACATATAAGTGTGCAAATAGAGGGAAAAGAAGAATGTGATGAAACTTACTTACATCACAGCCATGAGCATGTCCATCACCACGCAGGCTTGGATGATATACGTAAAATTATTGATAATCTTAAAGTTTCTGACAAAGTAAAAAAAGAAGTAACGGACATTTATATGATGATAGCGCAGGCAGAATCAAAAGTTCACAAAAAAGACGTTGGAGAAATTCATTTCCATGAAGTAGGAATGATGGATGCAATTGCCGATATTACAGGCTGTGCAATGTTACTCGAAAAGCTTTCGGTGCAGAGTATTTATGTATCGCCTGTTAATACAGGTTTCGGTAAAGTAAGATGTGCTCACGGGATTCTTCCTGTTCCTGCGCCTGCGACAGCCGAGCTTCTTAAAGGCGTACCGTGTTATGCCGGAAGAATTGAAGGCGAGTTGTGTACTCCTACGGGAGCAGCGCTATTGTCTTATTACGGAACGGCTTATTCTCAGATGCCTCCAATGTGTATTAAGGAAACCGGTTACGGCTGCGGAAAAAAGGATTTTGAGGCGGCAAATGTAGTAAGGGCAGTGCTTGGTGAAACTGACTCGGAGCCGGATAGTATTATCGAGCTTGCATGTAATATAGATGATATGACAGGTGAGGAGCTTGGATATGTAACAAAGCTTCTGCTTAATGAAGGGGCGCTTGACGTATATACTGCCGCAATCGGTATGAAAAAGAACCGACCGGGAATTTTATTGTCCGTAATATGTAAGAGACCGCTTCGTGAAAAAATGACGGAACTGATTTTTAAGCATACAACTACAATCGGGTTGCGGGAATACATATGTAACAGGACAATTTTGAACCGCAGGGAAAAAGAGATTGATACCGGTATCGGAAAAGTTCATATAAAAGAAGCCTATGGAAACGGTATATATAAAATGAAACCTGAATATGAGGATGTAAGAAAAATAGCTGATGCTACAGGCAAGTCAGTTCGTGAAATACATGAAATCATATTAAAGGAGCAAAAATGAGCGAGAAGATATTGGTCGTAGACGATGAAAAAGAGATAGCTGATTTAATAGAAGTATATCTTAGAAATGACGGCTATACGGTGTATAAATATTATAACGGCATTGACGCTTTAAAATGCATAAATGAACAGGAGTTGGACCTTGCAATATTAGACGTGATGCTTCCGGGAATAGATGGTTTTCATATTTGCAGAAAGATTAGAGAGAAGTATTATTATCCGGTTATTATGCTTACGGCAAAGGTAGAAGACGGCGATAAAATAATGGGCCTGACAATCGGTGCGGATGATTATATTACCAAGCCTTTTAATCCGCTTGAGGTTGCCGCAAGAGTGAAAACACAACTAAGACGGTATAAAAGATATAATAATTTTGCGGATAATAAAGAAGATAAGACAAATGAATATGACATCAGGGGACTTCTTATTAATAAAGATAAACACAAGGTTTTTTTATATGAAAAAGAATTACAATTGACGCCTATCGAGTTTTCGATTCTTTGGTATTTGTGTGAGCATCAGGGAATGGTGGTTTCTTCAGAGGAATTATTTGAAGCTGTATGGGGCGAACAATACATAGATAATAATAACACCGTAATGGCGCATATAGGAAGACTGCGTGAAAAGCTTAATGAACCTGCAAAAAAACCTAAATTTATAAAAACCGTATGGGGAGTTGGATATACAATTGAAAAATAAATATGGAAATTATAAAAGCAAACTTGCCAGAAAAATAGTTATTCAATATGCCATAACATTTATCGGTTTTTTTATTGCATATGTAGTTTTGCTGCTTGCTGCAGCATTTATATACAGTAGTTTTTCTTTTCAGGCAACCTCGTTAGTGTACCAGACTGTTCAGCTTGTTAAGGCCTTTCCGTTGTTTTTTTTAGGATTTCCAATATTTCTTGGGTGGCTTGTTATTACAACATATTTTTTATTAAAACCGCTTCGGTACATGGATGCCCCTGATATAATAGGACTAAAGCAAAACCCGACAAAACGGGCGTCGCTTT
>ERZ824480.1661-NODE-1661-length-18754-cov-2.909460_pt1 | contig 18754 bp, 18 predicted proteins | sample MGYA00519861_ERZ824480 | MGnify/ENA primary metagenome ERZ824480 (study PRJEB31778, sample SAMEA3449152) | human gut metagenome | biome: human gut; feature: human-associated habitat; material: faeces | place: United Kingdom | collected 2010/2012 ... | reverse complement strand
CCACTCGAAGATTTTTTCTTTTGAGGCGGAGAAATAATGAACTTCTCGTTAATATCTTTTAGCTGGACAAACTCATCGAAATAAATGTTCACCCGCTTTTTATCGAAATTTTTAGTAAAAGAGGCCGGTTCTTCGAGGATCACTTGGGGTGGGGTCGTATCTTTGGGTCCACCTTCGGGATATCCCCGGCTGGCACAAGCATAAATCACTACTGCCATAACTAACATAGCCAGCCACTCCCAGCTGAAAGCTCTATCGTCGTTCTTCTTCATCCCTATTATCTATTTACTCAGTCAGATCTCAATTTACAAAGATAAACTATATCGGACAAAAGGGGAATAGTTAAAGGGAAAAAAGTGAAAAGAAAAAATCAGACCGTTTGAGCCAGACACCCTAAAGAGAAACGCACATTTCCTGCCTGAGCCAAAACCTGCAAACAAGCACCGATCGTAGCTCCTGTCGTTATCACGTCATCGACCAACAATACCTTTTTTCCTGTAATTTTAGCGGGATTGCGCAACTCAAAAATATGCTCGACATTTTTAAGCCTTTCGCTTGCATTCTTCCCGGTTTGCGATGCATTGTTCCGAACCCTGAAAAGCACATCGTCATAAATGTCTACTCCTATCGTTTCGGCCATACCACAAGCAATTTCCCGGGCTTGATTAAATCCCCTTTCTTTTTCCCTTTTGGGATGTAAAGGCACCGGAATGATACAATCTGCCTCACATTCATTTTTAATCTTCTCTCCCAGCAAACGGCCGAGATAGATACCCAGAGACCGATGAGAACGATATTTAATCCGGTAAATCAAATTTTTATAGGGGCTGAATTTATTATAATAAAACAAAGAGAATAATTTTTCAGGCCGGTAAGCGGCATCGAAATTCAACAACACATCTTCCTGAATAGCATAGGCCTGATCGGAAAACGGGAAATCAGCCAGACAGGCGGTACACAAATACACTTCACCTTTCATCAGGCTTTCCCCGCAAACGGTACATATCCGGGGGTAAAACAATTCACAAACAGCCCTTCCCGAAGACAACAATCTGTCTTTTAGCCATCTTCCGATTCGCAATCCAAGCTGTCGTGTCATAAATTCAGGTTTTAGCCATCCGACCCCATCATATTCAACTTTTCAGACGATATCCTCTGAACCAATCTATTTCCATACGTGCGGGTAACTGTTTTTCCAGAGGTTCTTTATTGGTTCCCAAAGAGAAAACGACATACATCGGAACGTCCGGGATATGTTCGGTTTCCTCTTTCACCACCAGATCGTTTACCATCCACACCATTTTATTTTCCGTCCACTCCAAAGTGAAAATATAATAGGCATTATCGAGCTCCAGCTCTTTGATTAATTGGATATCTTTATTGACCGCTGTACGATAAGAATACACTCTTCCCATATGTACTCCATCGGCCTCACACTTCATGATTTCCACATGAGGCACCTCTGTATCCCCCAGCATCCAAAAACAAGAAGTCAGGGCACAACGATTCAGCTTAATCTTAGCCTCAAAACGACCGTAGCGCTGCCTCAAAGCAGTGGCAGAACTAATCATAGCAGAGGAATAATCGTATTTTTTCTCCCGTATTCCTACCTGCCGGTCCCAATATTTTCCGATGATCGATTAAAATTCAGACAAACCGCACTCTCACCGAAGGTGATATTATCCGGTGAGTACAACTGCATATCCTCTCCCACCCCATAGGTATCGTTCAAAAACCGCTCTCCGGCATAATAACGGGTAATCCATTTGGTTTCATCCAGGCGTCCCTGATTGAAATCGTCTTCAAACACCAATTGCCATCTCCTCATACTATTAAAATAAGGGTCCTGAGCCAATAAGATATATTTAGCTATTTCGGGGCGCTTTTTCAAAGCATCGAATTCGCAAAGTAATTGATAATCTTCGGTCGTCTGATACCGGTTTTTATTCAAGAGATAAGCTCTGTTTCGCTTGAATTCTTCCGAACGGATATAAGTTTCCAAATGCGTAAACTTTTGTGGCAAATCCGTATCTTTAACCTCACGGTATTCTTTAAAACGACGTAATTTCTCTAATTTGATCAAAGCAGCGATCTTCGGCTGACGAATAATTTCCTGATAAGCTTTATATTCGACGGCATGTAATTTCTTATCGAAACCGGCCGACATAACCATCACTTTCAGCTTCTGATACTCTTGATATTCAGGCAAAGCTTTTACCCGCTCATACCCCTTCAATTCTTCAGAATCGGCAATCAACAGATAAGATTGTAACTTACGCACCTTGAGCAAAGCTTTATATTGCCGTTCTGCTTTATAATATTCGCTGTCCTTATAAGAGAGCTGTTCGATTTCTTTCCGTCTTTCCTTAAACTGAGCACTATTTACATACTCTTCAAGCTCGCGATAACGTTTTAGCTCTTCCCCTTTTTCCACCCTCAGAAACAATTCTTCATCTTCACGGAATACGGCTCTGAAAGTTTCCGCTTCATAGGTCGTACGAAGTAGTTTATGCTTAGAAAATAAAAAAGAAAATAATCCCATACACTACAATAATTAACAGATCAGACACTATCACACATCAGATAGCAAAGTTAATGTAAAAAAAACAAAAAACCTATTTTACTGCTTTACAAAATTATAAGTGATCGTACCTTTCTGCAGCGCAGGGGCGTCCGGTTTTTCATTAAAACGCGAACGTTTAGCAGCATCGACAGCCACCCGCCACAAACAGTCGTCCGACTGAGACTGATCTTCCAAAATTTTAGCTTTCTGGACCACACCTTTCGGATTAACCAGTATCTCGACTACAACTTTACCTCCATATTCACATTTAAATACCGGAATCGGCAGAAAACGGGCATACCGGTCTTTCAGATTATAACTGACACTACTTTCACCGGCATAAAAAGTAGATTTCAAAGAATCCAGTTCCTGTTCCCGTTTATCGCGATCATTTTGCAAACTGTCTTTTTGGTAATTTTTATCGCGTTGGGCTTTATAACGTCCGCTATTTCCTTCTTCTTCCAACTCCTTCAAAATCTCGTCCACATATTGCTGTACACTGGCTTCCGCTCTCTTTTCCGGCTGTACGGCATTCTCATTGACAGCAATGGAACGCAACATGCGTTCGACCTCTTCCTGAGAAGTCTTTTGACGAATTTCCTCTTTTCGTTGCTGCTCTTCCTCTTTTTTCTGCCTCTCCTCCGGAGTCGGGGTATCCATAACGATTTCCATCTCCGTATGAACCTGAATCCGGGAAATTTCCATACTCAATAAAAAAATAGCCAGGACCAAGTGAAAAATCACGGTACCCATAATCCCGCGCCGATGCGGAATAATCCATTTTTCTATATATGCTTTAAAATTCATCTTCATTACTTCACGTTACTCGAAACGAATCGCTTTAATCGGTTTTATCCTGGAAATCAACATCGTCGGCACGACCAACATCAACACCGAAACTACCAACACTCCGACATTCAATAAAATAATATAGACCCAATCGAAATAAATCGGCACCGTATCCATATAATAAGTAGCCGAATCTAATCTGACAATCCGAAACAGAGCCTGCAAACCACCTAAGGTAAGAGCCAAAATATTACCTACCACCATCCCTTTGCCAATCAATCCGGCAGCTATATATAAAAACAATCTCCTCAGACGTATATTCCGATATCCCAAAGCTTTCAAAATCCCGATAAAGGAGGTCTTATCCAAAATCAGGATCAACAAACCCGACACCATATTAAAACCGGCAACCACAACAATCAGCGTCAGGATGATCCAAACATTCATATTCAACAGATTCAACCAATCGAAGACCTGAGGAGCCGTTTCCCGCAAAGTAGTGATTTTATAAAAATCGTCATCCTGATTCATGGGCAAGGTGTCGTCCAACTCCGCCTCCACCTCTAATATGCGTTTCATATCGTTCAGTTCCACAGCAATACCGGAAACCTCCCGGGGCGCCCAATTGTTCAATTTCTGTAAATGCCTGATGTCACACACCGCCAGCATTTCGTCATACTCCTTAAAACCGGTATCGTAAATTCCCTTCACCGTAAACACCCGTGCTCTCGGCGGATCTTGTACAAAATGTGCCGTAATTTTATCACCGGGACTGACATTCAATATAGCCGCCACAGCAACTGAGATCAACACCTCACGAGAAGGTTCGGCCTGAAAAAAATCAGGGTATTCGCCCTCCCGAAGATGCTTCCGGTAGAAAGAAGCATCGTAAGAGGAATCCATACCTTTCAAAATTACACCGTGAATTTCTTCCTTACTCTTCAAGATCGCCGGTTTTGTCACATAAGCATACATCTGCTTTAAATCGGACACTCTCCGGACCACTTCCAACAAAGAATCGTTCAGCTCGATCTCACTTCCCGAATAAGCATCTTCATGATCATAAGCCGTAATGCTCAAATGAGCCATAAATCCCGACAATTTAGTGGTTATCTCATTTTTAAAACCGGTAATAATCAGGATCGAAAGCAGCATCACACAAACTCCTAGCGCAATACCGGCTAACGCAATTTTTACAATCGGCACAGATACCGCTCCGTTTTGTTTTCCCTTCAATAATCTTCTTGCTATGAATAATTCAAGATTCACTCCGTCACCAATTAGTTAACCCGACAAATTTAAGGGAAAAAATTGTTTATTCATTTATTTAAGGATCGGTTTATTTGCCAAACAACGGATTCCCCCAAAATAAAACGACAGCAATCAAAATTGATTAAGCTCAACTTTAAAACACGTCGAAACTACTTTAAAAAGTAGCATTATTGTTGTACTTATTCGTCTTCGGTGATCGCGTTCGGAGACCCGGTCGCTTCCGCCGGTCAATGAAGGAAAGCCTTAACGAACCGGTCTGACGGTATAAAAACCGGAATCGGAATAGAAAGGGGAAAAATCAAACCTAGATTTAATCTGCAAACGATACAAATTTGATTAATTATAAGTTAAAATCACCATATCATTGTATTTTTTCAATTAATTTTTGTATTATTGTTTCAAAATGAAAGCAACAAACTAAATCATATCATGCAAAATAATCTGATTGATAAACAGCTGGTTGACACCACGATGGCTCAATGCGGAGTAAGTAATTTAGACGATGCTTCTATCCGCGACACGGTAAAAATAGCTAATCTACTGGAAAAAGCCACCGGCGAAAAATTCATCCGAATGGAAATGGGTGTTCCGGGTCTGGCTCCTTCCCGTATCGGAACAGAAGCCGAAATCGAAGCATTAAAACACGGAGTAGCCCAATTTTATCCGATGCTGGAAGGTTATCCGGTACTTTCTGAAGAAGCTTCCCGTTTTGTAAAAAATTTCATGGATGTCGATATCCGGCCAGAAGGAATCATCCCGACAGTAGGTGCCATGCAGGCATCTTATGTCGCTTTCATGGCATTGACCGAATGCCATAAGGGGAAAGACACGATTTTATTTATAGATCCGGGATTTCCGGTACAGAAAACCCAACTCGAAGTCATCGGCAAGCCTTATCAAACCTTCGATATCTATGAATACCGGGAAGAAAAACTGGAAGCTAAACTACGGGAATACCTGGACCGGGGGAATATCGCCGGCATCGTTTATAGTAATCCGAACAACCCATCCTGGGTATGCCTGACGGATTTCGAATTACAAGTCATCGGCAAACTGGCAACCGAATACGATACCATTATTCTCGAGGACCTGGCTTATTTTGCCATGGATTTCCGCAAGGATCTGTCTCATCCGGGTAAGGCTCCTTTCCAACCGACTGTAGCGAAATATACGGATAATTATATTTTTATGATATCCAGTTCGAAATTATTCAGCTATGCCGGCCAACGCCTGGGGCTGCTCTGTATTTCCGATGCTTTATTCCATAAGAAATACGAACATTTGAAAGAACGCTATAAAGCCGACAAGCTGGGATATACCATTACCTATAAATTGATATATACCCAAACATCAGGTACCGCTCATTCCCCTCAATATGCCGTAGCAGCCGTATTGAAAGCCGCCAACGAGGGAAGGATCAATATATTGACAGATGTCAGGGAATACGGCAAACGGGCTGAAATCATGAAGACCCTTTACAAAAACGCCGGTTTCAAAGTCGTGTACGATAAAGACGGACATGAAGACGTAGCGGACGGTTTCTATTTTACCATCTATTATCCGGGAATGACAGGAGCAGAATTAGCTAAAGAACTTCTTTATTATGGAATTTCTTCCATCACATTAAAAGGATGCGGAAGTACCCGGGAAGGATTAAGAGCTTGTGTATCCCAAGTCGGACTGGACCAAATGGACACATTGAAAGACCGGATCGAACGGTTTGCCAAAGATCATACCCCAATCGAATCATAGGGAGTGATGATTTTAAATCCTTGTAGATTCACACTTTACAAACAGATTGTGCAAAAAAAAGCTAAATATTTTCTCACTCTTCGGGGAGATGTGCAGTTTTCAGCTTAAAATGAAAATAATTTGATCTTTTTTTGCGGATTTGATTTTAAAATGTAATTTTATACCCGAATTAAATAACAAAGCGTAATAATATTACATCAATATTCGACAAATTATAATTTATTAAGATTATGGCAAAATTCAGAGGAGCAATTGTTGTAGACACCGAACATTGCAAAGGATGTAGTCTGTGTGTCGTAGCATGTCCGACTAAAGTGATCGAGCTGAATCCGGATGTAAACGGAAAGGGTTATCACTATGCTTATATGAAAAATCCCGAAGCTTGTATCGGCTGTGCGAGCTGTGGTCTGGTATGTCCCGACTCTGTAATCACTGTCTATAAAAAAATGTAGAATAATATAAAACTACCGAAAAAATGGCAGAAGTAAAATTAATGAAGGGTAATGAAGTAATCGCAGAAGCCGCCATTCGTTGCGGATGCGATGGTTATTTTGGTTACCCGATTACCCCGCAATCTGAAGTCATGGAAACCCTCATGTTGCGCAAACCATGGGAAGAGACAGGCATGGTGGTATTGCAGGCAGAAAGCGAACTGGCCGCGATCAATATGGTATATGGCGGTGCATCTTGTGGTAAAAAAGTAATGACCTCTTCCTCTAGTCCGGGTATCAGCTTAAAACAAGAAGGTATCACTTATATCGCCGGAGCGGAATTACCTTGCTTGGTAGTCGACGTTATGCGTGGAGGCCCTGGCTTAGGTACGATTCAACCTTCACAAAGTGACTACTTTCAGGCGACCAAAGGTGGTGGACACGGTGATTATCACCTGATCGTTCTTGCCCCCGCATCGGTTCAGGAAATGAGTGATTTTGTCGTATTGGGTTTCGAGCTGGCTTTTAAATATCGTAATCCGGCTATGGTATTGGCCGATGGCGTGATCGGTCAGATGATGGAAAAAGTAGTCCTTCCGGACTATACGCCGAGATGGACAGATGAAGAAATCGAAAAAATATCGGGCGATTGGGCACTGACCGGTAAAAAGAAAAACCGGAATCATCATATCATCACTTCTTTGGAACTGGAAGCACACCGTCAGGAAGTATTCAACGAAAAACTTCAACGGAAATACCGCGAAATCGAAGCCAACGAAGTCCGCTACGAAGCACTCAATTGTGAGGATGCCGACTACATTTTCGTAGCTTACGGTTCTTGTGCACGTATTTGCCAAAAATCCATCCAATTAGCCCGCCAGGAAGGTATCAAAGTAGGACTGTTACGTCCGATCACCCTCTATCCTTTCCCGACACAAGCCATTTCGGATCTATGCGCTAAAACCAAAGGTTTCCTTTCAATAGAAATGAGTGCCGGACAAATGGTTGAAGACGTACGGTTGGCTGTCAACGGAAGAGTGAAAGTAGATTTCTACGGCCGTATGGGTGGTGTTGTACCTACTCCGGAAGAGATCGTGGAAGCACTGAAAAATAAATTTAAGATTTAAGAGGAACGATAAGATGGAACTAACAGACATTATAAAAGAGGAAAACCTCGTACTCCAAAAGAGCAAACTCCTCACTGACAACGTTATGCACTACTGTCCGGGTTGTACTCACGGCGTAGTTCATAAATTGATCGCGGAGGTGATCGAAGAGCTGAACATCCAGGATCAGACCATCGGTGTTTCTCCGGTAGGATGTAGCGTATTCGCTTACAATTATATCGATATCGACTGGGCTGAAGCCGCTCACGGCCGTGCACCTGCCGTAGCTACCGCCATCAGCCGCCTGCACCCCGAAAAATATGTATTTACTTATCAGGGAGACGGTGACCTGGCATCTATCGGATGTGCAGAAATCATGCATGCTTGTAACCGGGGAGAAAATATCGTAGTGGTTTTTATTAACAACGCTATTTACGGTATGACCGGAGGCCAAATGGCTCCTACCACCTTGTTGGGACAGGTGACCTCGACCACACCATACGGACGTGATGCCAAACTGAATGGTTTCCCGATGAAGATCACCGAATTATTGGCACAACTCGACGGAACCTGTTATGTTACCCGTCAAAGTGCAGAAACACCTGCTGCTGTACGGAAAACAAAAAATGCGCTGAAAAAGGCATTCCAAAATACCCGTTTACAAAAAGGCCTCTCCTTCGTAGAAGTTGTAGGTACTTGTAACTCCGGTTGGAAGATGACTCCCGTCGACGCCAATAAGTGGATGAAAGAACATATGTTTGAAAAATATCCGCTCGGGGACATCAAAGACATCTAAAAAAAAGGCTAGAATGCTAAAGGCGAAAGGCTGGAAGCTAAAAGCTAAAAGGCTAGAGACTAAAGACCAAAAATGTAAATTATTGTTTTTATGACAGAAGAAATTATTATAGCCGGATTCGGAGGACAGGGGGTACTTTCTATGGGAAAGATCCTGGCTTATTCCGGCATCATGCAAGATCAGGAAGTATCCTGGATGCCTTCCTACGGTCCTGAAATGCGCGGAGGTACAGCCAATGTTACGGTGATCATCAGTGACGAACGGATCAGTTCACCGGTATTGAATGCCTTCGACTCGGCCATTGTACTCAACCAGCAGTCTATGGATAAATTCGAGCCCCTGGTAAAAGCAGGAGGAACCCTGATATACGATCCGAACGGTATTACCCACCATCCTACCCGGAAAGACATCAACATCTATCAGATCGAAGGTGCCCGCCTGGCTGCTGAGGGAGGTAATCCGAAAATCTTCAACATGATCATATTGGGAGGATTCCTGAAAGTAAAACCGATCATTAACCTGGATAATTTGGAGAAAGGGTTGAAGAAATCTCTTCCGGCCCGTCACCACAATTTAATACCGATGAATATCGAAGCCGTACAAACCGGTATGGCCGAACTTAAAACAATTCATCAATTATAAACCTTTTTCTCACCTTACCATGAGGGAACTGCCCGGAAAACCGGGCAGTTTTTTTTATTTGACTACCCGAATCTTATTATTTTTTCACAACCTTTTTGAATACGATGTAAAATCCTCTTTCTCTTTTATTTATCTTTGTCGATTCATGATAATGTGGTGTTATCATAAAAACGGGAGAAAAACAACATGAAACCTTTAAGGAATAGTATCCATAAATTCCTGAAGTCAGCGGAAGTGACCTTCTTCGAAGGATTATACCGGGATTATTTCACGCGTACCCTGTTTTTTGCACAGCAATATCTTCCCGATCCGGAAGAAGCCCGCGAAATTGCTCAGGAAACGTTCGTTACATTATGGGAAAAAAGAACTGAAATCCGTCCGGACCTCAGCGTACAAGCTTTTATTCTAACCATTGCCAAACACAAATGCCTGAATGTATTAAGAAAAAAGATCGCAGAACAAAAATATAGCGATAGCCTGACAGCCCGGGAAACCATGGCTAATTATTCGGCTCTTTCCGACGAAACTTTCGATACCGTTCAAATGCAGGAACTGGAACAACTGATCGGACAGGCCCTCTCTGAGTTGCCCGAAAAAACGAGAATAATTTATAAAATGAGCCGGGACCAGGAAATGACCTATGAAGAAATCGCACAGGAAATCGATTTATCGGTCAAATCCGTCGAATACCACATGACTAAAGCACTCGCTCACATGCGGCATAAACTGAAAGACTACCTGATACTTTTGTGTTTCGGATTAATCCCTTTACTCACTTAAATTAAAAAAATCCAAAATTTTATTTAGGGTAGTTGTAGATTTAAGTGTATATTTACCAAAAAGATTCCCAATACTTATGAATGAAGAGTTATTACTCAAATATATAACGGGACAAGCGACAGAGGGGGAGAAAATAAGGATCCTGAATTGGCTGGAAGAGCATCCTGACAATCGACTGAAATTCAATCGATTAAAAAACACATGGGTCATAAGTAAGTTACCCGAGACCAAAGCTCCGGAAGCGAGCGTACTACAATACTCCCGCAAAATCCGCCACCGTAAACAAAACCGGCGAATCCTGGGTTATGGCATTGCCGCTTCATTGATCCTGCTTCTTTCCTTTCAAATATTCCATCAATTCAATGACTATCGGCAAGAAATCCATTTTCTGGAAAATCAGCAATTAGCCCAATTGGAATACCATACCAATAAAGGAGTAAAAGGACGGGTCACGCTCCCTGACGGAAGTATCGTTTGGTTAAATTCTGACAGTGAATTGAAATGCCCGGCACAATTTTCCGGAGACAGCCGGGAAATCAATTTCTCGGGTGAGGGTTATTTCGATGTAGTAAAAAATCCCGAAAAACCGATGATCGTTAAATTGGAAAACGGAATTCAGGTTATCGTCAAAGGGACTAAATTTAATCTGACCTCCTATAAAAACGACTGCCCTATTACTATCCGGTAATATCACCGTCTTGCGGACCAAGCATTCGAAACAGGAAGAAATCAAAGTCAAACCCAACGAAAGAATTTGGATAGAGAAAAAAGAGAGGCAAAAAGTCAATCTGACTGTCCCGGCCGAGACTTTACCCATCCTAGGTTGGAAAGACGGTTGGTTGATTTTCGACGAGACACCGATAGCGGAAGTCCTGAAAAAGCTGGAACGTTGGCATGGCATGACCTTCGAAGTGAAAGACCCGGAAATTCTGGATCAAAAATTTACCGCCCGTTTTCACGAGGAATCCATTTCCCAGATACTGGAAATCATGCATAACGTCGCCTTGCTCCGGTTTGAAATAAAGGATAAAACAGCCGTTCTGTATAAGTATTAAGATTACAGGACTCAATTTTTTGAAAAAAAATGCGAATATCGATTTAGGGTATTCGCATTTTTATGTGTATTCTATATACATTAAACAAATTAACCAAATTTATATGAAAAACGATGTATCAGCTATTCCAGCCGGAAAAAGCAACTACCTGAAACGGCTTTTATTCCTGCTGGTATGTGTGCTAATGTCAGGGAATGCGGTGTGGGCGCAGCAACCTACAATCACCATTCATGCTAAAAATCAATCTTTAAAAGAGGTATTGAAAGAAATCGAGCAGCAAAGTAAGCACTCGTTTATCTATTCCTCGAGTACCATCAATGTCAACCAGAAAGTTAATCTGGAATGTAATGGTGTATCTTTAGACAAAGCTTTGGAACAATTGGGAGCCATTGCCGACATCACTTACTCCATTTCCAATCATCAGATTATGCTGGCTCCGGCAGGGAAACAACCGACTCCGGCAGCAGTAGCCGGCAATCAGAAAGGAGCTAAAGCCGGACAAACCATCCGGGGGGTTGTGAAAGACGAAAACGGAGATCCGATTGTAGGAGCCAGTGTTTTCTTTAAAGGTACTACAGTAGGTGTCGCTACAGACGTCGATGGGAAATTCACGCTAAAAACGACAGAAGCGGGCCAATTGCTGGTGGCCTCCTTCATCGGTTACAGCAATGCCGAAGTGAAAGTGATGCCTAACCAGGAAGTCTACAACTTCGACCTGAAACCGGAATCGAAGATGATCGAAGAAGTCATCGTCACCGGTTACCAGACCATCTCTAAAGAACGGGCAACCGGTTCGTTCGCCATCATCTCTCCCAAAGATATGGAAGGGAAATTACAAACCAACATTTCCTTAACCAAAAATGGATTGACTTATGTCTATCCAAATTACTTATATTTCAAATACTTCTTTGATAGCACATTCCTTTCGCTTTTCTTTTTCACTTTCAAATTTCAATCGTTTTTGCTCTTTTATTGAAATTGGAGGTACCGAAAAAGAATTCCACTCATTTCTTATTGGTTGAGCTTCCTTATCCATATCTTCCGCCGTTAATATACCAAAATTATTTTTATTCATAACTCTACCTTTCATTAAATATTGGCAAATATTATATCACCCATGTATATTTTTCTCAAGTCCTTTTTACCGGAAATTTTTTAGTGAACGATTTAATTTGCCTATAGGTTTCTTTTTCATATGCATCATTTTCCTTAATGACAATTGAGAAAATATCGCTATCATTCTGTTGTTTAAAATGTGTATAAGCTATCCGAATGCTATCAATTACATCATTATCTGCTTTATTAAATCTATACTGTATTTTTTGCATGCATTCTTCAGCATATTCACACAATTGTTTCTTTACCAAATCATACGAATACATTTGATCATAAACACTGTTATTTCCAGAGATCTCTAAGCCACGATTATTTACTTTAATTTCGCTGCCATTTTTCATAACGTGCGCCATAACATACTCTCTTATGCTTTGCTGACAATCAACATTTGTATTATCTATTTGCTTTTCTTCCGATATACTAAATGCATCTTGAAACTCTTCAAAAGGAAACTGCAAAATAGCATATGCAGATATATCCGAATAGATTTCTTTAAAAACACGAACTAAAGAACAAATCAGATTTTCTACTTCGACAGAATATCTTGCTTTCATACGGTTACTACTGAGGCAATTTTTTGCTTCGAAGAAAATTTCTTCACCGTCCATTCCAGGTTCAATTTCATCTATTTTTTTAATGATCGCATCCCAATCACTCAACGTTCCAAACACTTCTTCAAACAGCGGATCTTTACTATCTGCCATTATTATATTCCATGCAGCACTCTGCAATGCTTTGGCAATATCCGACGCATAATAATCATTGCTACACTTCTTGTTTATCTTTCTAAGGTAAAATGCCTCGATTTTCTCTTGTACATTTGTAATATATGAGTCAATCTCTTTTTGTATACTTCCATTTTCCTGTATGACTCCTTTGAATAAAAATTTTACTGTAAGGAATGCCATCAACTCTACAATTTTGTTTTTACGAAGTATTCTTTGTCTGTATTCTTCTCCTATATAGTGGCTTAATTCATGAATTAATACTATATGCAAAGATGGTTGGAACAACATTCTTTGTCCGAACTTCACTATTATAGTATGAATTATATTTTCGCTACCCTCTATTCTTTTTTCCTTCGTATACGGTTTTGTTTCCAGTTCTGGAACAAGCATCACATCATATTGATGTTTCTTTTCACGATATATTTTTATAATTTTATATGCTAACTCTTGATAATATATAGTCAACTTAATTGGTAACCAAAATGATATTCCACTATAACCTGGAATTGCCAAAAAATTCTGATCTGTATGAATAGATTGTGTCACTACTGAATTTATATACCCTATCATTTTTGTAATTTCCACATTCAATTCATCTATCTTTTCATCATTTTTTTCACGACTTAACTTGTCAAATTCCATTAAAAAGTTATTAAATGCCCGAAACACCAAATAATATACGTCTCTCGCCATACGAAAATGTTCAAATTGCGACAGAGCGTTCAAAATCAAAACAAGATTGTGCAAATATGTATTGTTTTCATTTTCTAAATATTTTTGAACAGTTTTTATATACATATCTGTGAGAAGCTCTGGCAAATCATCTGTCACCTGTGTGTCCTGTCCTCTTTCTCCGTCCGCAATATCAAAATCATATAAGCAGTCTGTTTCAATATTATATATTGATGTCCCGAACAACTCATTTTCGTGCGATAATAATCCATTTGGCAAAAGCAAAAAAATCAAGAATTTAACAGGAATATTTCTGAATTGAATAAAAACATTATGGTGTCCATGCATATACTTGAAGTCCGCTTCCTTAAAATATTTATTTATGTCGGTTTCCATAATACTTTTGCTTTCAATTATTGTCCTTATTTTCTTTGGATTTTCAGATGCAATTTTCAGTGTCAATAACGGAATTTTTTTCTCAATATTGCAATCTCTTTCATTCCATTTCAATTCAATTTTCTTTTCTGAACAGATATTTAAATAAGATTGTGCCACACCAACAATCGTATACAGATATACAATTTGAGATATATTTTCAAGTTTCCTCAGACATTTCTCAAGTTCTCGCAAACAATTACTTTGAATTAATACAACTGCATCCATTGTATCAAATGTTTGCATAACAAGGATCTGTAATTCGTTCTGCTTCTGATTCTCTTCCTCAATCTTTTTTTGAAGCACATCATACTGTAATTTATCATTCATCATAACAAACCCTATTCCAAAATAAGGGTACTTTTTGCATTTATAATTTTCGATAAATTGTTCATATGTTTTGTTATATTGGTTTCTTAATAAGCCGATAATTTGAACTCCATAAAATCCTTGCAATTCCGTTATAATTTTTCTGCTTTCAGAATGCATCTTTGTCAATAAGCTAATCTCTTTTTTGTTCGCATATGTATAACTCACATCAGGTATTCGTATATCAAATCCATCATAATATCCCCACGAACTATAACTGCTATCCGGAAGGCTTTGCGTGTACTTGTTTCTATAATGTTGTTTATACAGAACAAGTGTGCAAAAACTCGTATCTTTTTTTACATCATCCATTTAATTCATTCCCCTGACTCAATGACTAATTTTTGTACAATTTTGAGAATTTCACTCTCCCGTTGCATTCGCCTGATATACCGGTCAATATCAAAAGCTTTTTGTTCGACCTTAACCCATTCATTTTCAATATATTGCTCTACCCATAAATACTGATAACTTTTTTCCCGAATTTCCGGGAAGAAATAATACAAAGCTAATGTCCACTTATACCATTCCCCGGGTTTTGTTGTCGTCACCAAAAGTTTTCGCAAATATCTTCTATCAATTGATAGCGTATTTTTTACCAGGCAATATATTACTGCCCTTTGCACAGCCTCTAAATCAAACTTTATCCCCTGTTTTTTTTGAAACAAAACCCCTTCTATAAATCTCCACCTTTTTTCTATCTTTTCATCTTTGAAAAATATATTTTCAAAGACGAATATATATATCCTTAATTCAATACTTTCTTTTTCCTTCCTACTTTTATTCAATTCTTGGACTTTCGTATGAATTATTTCTCCTGCTTTGCAAAACTCATTGCAAACCGTCTGTTCATCTTCATTATCATAATCAGCATTCTTCAGCACTTGATAAAACAACATTTTTTCCCAATTAACTATAATTTTTTCATCTTGTAATTTAATATGCAAATTTCTCTCAAGTTGTTTGTTTAAATCTCTTTCAAACGTTGTTTTCTTTATTAAATAGCTTGTGCATAATAAGATAAGTATTGCCAGTATAACCTGAACAATTGTACATATACATAACAATGACCAATATGCACCAATACTACTAATTGCAGCCAGACCAATCAATGCCACGGAAAAGAATCGACACACCCCAAAAGTAACAGAAATTATATTTTTATAGGAAGCCAATCTCTTTTCAATCGAAATTCCATAATTTTTAATATCCCTGTTGTTTAAAAAGAAAAGTGACAATGTATTTCCAAATGCCCATATGACAACATATAATGCCTGTAAATTTCCAAATTGTTCTTTCAACTTATTGGAATCAATAAATCTAATTTTTTCTATAAATTGAATTACCATACCCCAAATATTTTCTATCATATTTTATCCATACGTAAAAAGGGATTCCGAAGAATCCCCTTTGACTTGTAATAATAATTTACTTTTACTGTAACAGAGAAAGTACACCCTGATTAGACTGATTAGCCTGTGCAAGCATAGACTGTCCAGCCTGTGCAAGAATGTTGTTCTTGCTGTAGTTAACCATCTCTTTTGCCATATCTGTATCACGGATACGAGACTCAGCAGAAGATGTATTCTCGGAAATGTTATCCAAGTTGTCGATGGTGTGCTCTAATCTGTTCTGTACAGCACCGAGTGAAGATCTCTGAGAAGAAACCTTTGATACAGCATCTGCAATTGCGTCAATCGCATAAGTTGCTGCTGTACCGGTAGCATCCTTTACATTGATTCCCTTGATACCAAGATTTGAGGAATTCATAGTATCAATGTCTACCGTAATCTTATTCGTCATATCAGCATCTGCTCCAACATGCAAATTAAAAGAAAGTGTATTTGCTACAGTAGCATATCCCTTATTAATTTTATAAGATGTTTTTCCTGTAGCTGCATCATCTTTACCTGCTTCAACAGTTGCTTTCAGATCTGTAGTTCCAATATTATTTGCAGCTAATAACTCTGCCTGAATCAACTCTTTTGCATGATCTGCTGTAATTACAGAAGAATCATCCTTGTCTACTCCGTTTTGTGCATCCATAACGGTCATGGATTTATCTCCGTATTTTACTGTAGCTCCTGCAACGACCAATTTCTTAATTTCTGTCAGATCTGCTGTAGCATCTGCTCCAAGTTCTGTTCCACCCTTGCTAATCTTACCATCTTTGTCGATCACATAATCTGCTCCATCAATAGAAACAGTTTCATTAGAATTATTTGCTGCTGCAGCTGCAATAGCATCTGTAATCAATTTCTCTGCATCTGCCTTCTCTGCACCAATTGTATACTCTTTTCCAGCAATCTTATAAGTATCTCCAGCCTTAAGTGTATCCATTGTAAATGTTGCCTGCTTACCACCATCAATTAAATTTCCCTTTAATCCGGCATCATGACCTTTCATATATACATTCTTTGTTGAAGAATCATCACCCTTTAACAGATAAATCTCATTGAATTTTGTAGTCTCAGCAACACGATCGATCTCTGTAGTAAGCTGATCCACTTCATCCTGAATAGCCTGACGATCATCAGACGAATTTGTTCCATTTGAAGACTGAACTGCAAGCTCATTCATACGCTGTAACATGCTGTGAACTTCTGTTAAAGCACCTTCAGCGGTCTGTACAGAAGATACACCGTCCTGTGCATTAGAAGATGCCTTGTCCAATCCGCGGATCTGCTTTCTCATCTTCTCGGAAATGGTAAGTCCTGCTGCATCATCTGCTGCACGGTTGATTTTGTAACCGGAAGATAACTTCTCGGTTGACTTAGCCTGTGCTCCGGATGTGATACCAAGCATTCTGTTTGCGTTTGCTGCCTGCATGTTGTGTTGTACTACCATACTCATAATTGAATCCTCCTTGAACTCCCGCTATGCGGGGTATTATGTCTTTTCCTCCGGAAATCCTTTTCCTAAGGTGTTCTTATTGCGTCACTTCACAGTAACGCGTCACAAGCATCTTTTGATGCTTTGCGACCTTGTATCAAATAAGCGAAGCGTCCCGGGTGTGCCCCGCCTATTACCAGAATTTAAAACAGATCAGGAGTTAAATTTATCTTTCAAACTCTCTGCATCTTTCTTTGCCTCTGCCTTCATCCGCTCGTTCCACAGGATTCTCTTAATTTCCTGCTGTGCCTCCCTGGAAATGCCCGGCTCTGCATAATAGGTTTCCTTCTTACGTGCCGGATTTTCTTCCGTGGTGCTTCTGGCAATATTAAGTTCCCTCGGAGCATCAATGAGCAGCCTTGCGTGATTACCCGAACCACCGACATAGACCACACGGATGTCATCCCCGATATTTACGTATTGTCCCTGTTTCAATGAAAGTTTCAGCATTTTGTTACCTCCATGTATGTATTCCATACCCTGTTTCCTCGGGTATGTCCTGCGCATTTTCTTACGCATCTGCATTTTTATAAAATGCTTCTTTTCTTTTTATTTCAAAAATGCGACAATGTTTTATAGAATGTTGCATTTTATATCACAAAAGCACTTTATTTTTGGCTTGAAAGGAGTAATTTTTATGGGAACAACACAACCGATCCGAAACCGACAGGAACTGCAGAATTTCAGTTCATACTACAAGCAGGTAAAACCGCATCTGCGAAATTATACTTTAGTTGTATTGGGATTAAACACTGCACTGAGAATCAGCGATCTATTAAATCTTCGCTGGAGAAGTGTCTATGATTTTAAAAAGAACTGTTTTCGGGATCATCTTTTGGTATGGGAACATAAAACAGGAAAAAGAAATTATATTGCGATAAACCAGAACGCGAAAAATGCCCTGTATCTATATTTTATGGAAAGAACCCCCGATCCGGAGGAATATGTTTTCTCCAAACGGACAAACCCTTATAAACCGCTCAGCCGTTCACAGGCTTACCGCATTATTAAAGAAGATGCCTCACATACAACCAGTGAGGAGGCAATCAGCTGTCATTCTCTCCGGAAAACCTTTGGCTATTATGCATGGAAGGAAGGCGTCCAGCCAGCACTTTTAATGAATGTTTTTAACCATTCTTCGTTTCATATCACGAAACGTTACCTTGGAATTGAACAAGACGAAAAGGATCTTGTCTATCTGAATATTAATCTGTAAAACGTTCGGGGAATGCTTTGTTGCGATACCATGTACAAAGCGTTCAACAAAGCGTTCTCTTTCATAAAATGTTTGACTTTAATCATAAAATGCGTTATTCTGTTTTCAATAAATATCTATATTCCAAATCTGATGCCAGG
>ERZ824480.1655-NODE-1655-length-18819-cov-4.642720_pt1 | contig 18819 bp, 13 predicted proteins | sample MGYA00519861_ERZ824480 | MGnify/ENA primary metagenome ERZ824480 (study PRJEB31778, sample SAMEA3449152) | human gut metagenome | biome: human gut; feature: human-associated habitat; material: faeces | place: United Kingdom | collected 2010/2012 ... | reverse complement strand
ATCCAAAAAATATTTTAGAAAAATATACTCATTCAGACGGACTTCATCCATATGACGGATATGAAGCAATGGCTAATGCAATTGATTTAACAATGTTTGAATAAAAAATTATAAGGAGGATAAACATGAAAAAAATCAATAAGATTGTTGCTGTTCTTTGTGCAGCTGCAATGGTAGTCGGAAGTATAGCTTATACACCGGCAGAGTCAGAAGCAGCAAAAGCGCCTAAGCTTAATAAGAAAACAATATCTGTTAAAGTTGGCAGTAAATATAAGATTAAGCTTAAGAACGGCAATAAAAAAGCAAAAGTAACATGGAAAATCAACAAGAAAAAGGTTGCAAGGATTACTAAAAAATCTACAAAAGGCAAAAAAGCTTTTGCAACTGTTAAAGGATTAAAGAAAGGTAAAGCAAAATTGACAGCAACATATAAGCTTGGTAAAAAGTCAAAGAAACTTACATGTACTGTAACGGTAAAGGAAAAAGGAGATGCTGTTACCCCTGTACCTACACAGAAAGGCAGTAATATTACTCCGCAGCCGGTAGTTACAGACCCTACTCCTGTACCTACGCCTACTCCTGAACCATTTACAATCATAGATAATTCAAAAGCTAACGCTATGATGTATATCGATGCAAATGATTCAGAGTATGATGGAATCAGCATTATAGCAGAAGCATTTAAAGCTGATATTGCAAGAGTGACCGGAATCGGAGTTGATGATGAAGGTGTTGCTAATGAAAGTCCTAACGGTCTTCAGGTTGTTACCGATAAATCACAGCTTAGCGGAAAAGCAATTATAGCAGGTACAATTGGTTCTAACGGAAATGATCTTATCAATCAGCTTGTATCAGAAGGTAAGATTAATGTATCAGATATAGAAGGAAAATGGGAGAGCTATAAGCTTCAGGTTGTTAAGAATCCTATTGCAGGAGTTGATGAAGCTCTTGTAATTGCAGGTAGCGATAAGCGCGGAACCATATACGGTATATTCAGAATATCAGAGCTTATGGGAGTATCCCCTTGGGTATGGTGGGCTGATGCCACACCTGCAGTACAGTCACGAGTAGATTTGAACGGTGCAGAGCTTAATGTTACATCAAAAGAGCCTTCAGTAAAATATCGTGGTATATTCCTTAATGACGAGTCGCCTTCTCTTACATCATGGACAGACAACAAATATAAAGGACGTAACGCTAATTTCTATAAACATGTATTTGAACTTATTCTTCGTCTTAAAGGTGATTATCTCTGGCCTGCAATGTGGGGAAATGAATTCAGTAAGGACGGAACAGACGGCGGCGCAAGTGCTGACACGCTTGCCAATGCAAAGCTTGCCGACCAGTATGGAGTTGTTATGGGAACTTCGCACCATGAACCGCTTTACCGTGCAGGTAATGAATGGGGACAGGAATATGGACAATATAAAGGAAGCCTTAATATGGGTTCGGCAGATGCATGGAATAAGTACAATATTCCGGGCGAATCCGGGTATAATGAAAAAATAAATACAGCTATTGAAAACTTCTGGAGAGACGGCGTTAAGAGAAACGGTGAGTTTGATAACATCTGTACAGTAGGTATGCGTGGTGAAGCAGACTCATCTCTTCCGGCAGCTGATAATCCTCCGAAGTATGCAGAGCTTCTTAATTATATTATTACACAGCAGAAGAATATTCTTAATGAAGAGGGAGATACTAACCCTACTCAGCTTGTTATATACAAGGAAGTTGAGAATGCATGGAATGAAGGCGCTCTGTATGACCAGGATTGCATGAAGGATACAATAGCAATGTTCGCTGACGATAACTGGGCATATCTTCGTACACTTCCTACCGTAGACCAGCAGGATAAGGTTGGCGGACTCGGAATGTATTATCATTTTGATTACGTTGGAGGACCTAAATCATATACATGGATTCAGACAGCACAGATATCCAAGATATGGGATCAGATGTCAGTGGCTTATGATTACGGAATAGATGATGTGTGGATTGTAAACGTAGGTGACCTTAAGCCTATGGAATATAACATCTCATATTTCTTAGACCTTGGATATGATTATGAGAAGTGGGGAGTGAACGGAAATCAAAAGCTTGATGAGTACAAGGCTGAATGGATTAAAGAGCAGTTTGGAAAAGCTGATGGTTCAGGTCTTAATGACGAACAGCTTTCGGAAGCGCTGCAGCTTATAGATGATTATCTTGACCTTGAGACATCAAGAAAGGTTGAGCATATCCTTTACGATACAGCAGATTCATGTTCAGATATGTTCAGCGTGGATAATTACAGTGAAGCTCAGGATATACTTATTAAATGTAATGATATTATGGACAGGGCTGAAGCTCTTAAGGCGCAGGTTCCTTCTGACCTTCAGGCGGCGTTCTATCAGCTTGTATATTATCCGGCAATGTCAGTGCCTAACGTAGTTAAGATTCAGGTATATGCAGCTCTTAACAATAAATATGCAAAAATGAATCTTACCGCAGCTAATACATATAAAAAGCTTTGTGAAGATGCAATAGCATTTGATAAGGAATTGTTTGATATATATAATAATGATATGCCGGGTGTGGGTGACAAGTGGAAAGGAATGCAGTCTTCGAATCAGAATAATCCGGATCAAAATGGACCGGGATATCATTTTGGAATGACAGGTTGGCAGACAACAACCGGAAAACTTCCTGCTCTTAAGACTGTTAATGCATCAGGTTCATCAGGACTTAATGTCCTTGTTGAAAACATTACCGGCAGCATGACTACAGCATACACATCAGGAACTGCTTCTTTACCAGCATTTACAAGCGTTAATAAAGAAGCGTATACTATAGAACTTGCTAATACAGGTTCATCATCATATGATTATACAGCTTCAGCAAGCGCGGATTGGATAAAACTTTCCAAGACGTCAGGAAGTGTCAATACTATTGCTAACATTGAAGTAAGCGTTGACTGGAGCAAGGTTACAGGTAATGTATCAGGAACAGTTACAGTAAGCGACGGTTCTAATTCGGTTGATGTTAATGTATCGGCAGAAGTAATTGATACTACAGGTCTTTCAGATAAGACATATGTAATGGCTAACGGATATGCAACCATTGATGTAAGCAACTATTCAGCTATTAAAAACGGAAGCGGATTTAATAACAGAAATGAATTTGTTTCTAACAATATGGTTGTTGTACCTGATAATGGTAAATACATGTCATCTGTAAGAACATCAAGCAGTACGGTTACATATATGGATGAATCAGAACTTGCAGAAGCGCCTTATGTTGAGTATAAGGTATATGTGCCGTATGACGGAACATATAATATCCAAAGTCAGTTCAACCCTACAAGTAACGTTGAATATGGCAAAAAAGAGCTCCGTTACGGTATATCGGTTGACGGCGGAGATATAACAATAACTAATTCTATCGGAAGCGATTACCTTGCAGGTGCATATTCAGGAACATGGACAAGAGATATTGAGAAGAACGGAAGGTCTTCTGTTGTATCAAATGTCAGCCTTAAGGCGGGAACACATACAATAAGATATTATCAGTGTGACCCGAATATGGCGCTTATCCGTATGACGGTATACGAAGATTCACTTGCAAATGTATATAATTCACCGGCAGAAAGTTATTATGTAGGAAAAGAAGTTAATACTGATGCAAGAATTTCTGATAAGAATACAATGTATTCACGTATTGGAGATTAATATAATACTATATATTAAAATATACAAAATATCGCATAGCGTTTAATGGCTATGCGATGTTTTGATTAATATATTTAATAAGAAACGGAGCGCAATATATGAAGATAAAACAACTTGCAGGCATAATTATAGCCGCATTGGTATTTGTGATTGTAACCGTAACCGGAATATATGTTAATAATCTTACTGACAAGAAGACGGATACGTTGGGACTGTTTGGCGGGAAGACGTCAGAGATAACCCAGACGCCTCTTACGGATTACATAGGCCTTATCAGAATAGAAGGTACAATAATGTCGGAAGAATCAGGCGCATCCGTACTTGGTTATTCCTCAGGATATTCTCACAAGAAAGTCATGTCTGATATAGAGATGTATATGAATGACAGTATGAATAAAGGTATTGCCTTGTATATTAACAGTCCGGGCGGTGTTGTGTATGATGTTGACGAGCTGTATCTTAAGCTTAAAGAATATAAAGATACAACAGGAAGGCCTGTATATGCATATTTTGGACAGTACGCATGCTCAGGCGGATATTATGCAGCAATGGCGGCAGATAAGATATATGCAAACCGTAACAGTGTTACAGGAAGTATTGGAGTTATATTGTCGTTGTATGATATGACTGAATTATATGAAAAAATAGGAATAAAGGAAATTGACATAGTAAGCGGAGGCAATAAAGCTATGGGTTCTTCGGGAGTTTCGCTTACTGAGGAGCAGAAAGCTATATACCAGTCGCAGGTTGATGAAAGCTTTGAACAATTTACCGGTATTGTTTCTGAAGGAAGAAATATGAGTATTGATGAAGTAAAGGCGCTTGCAGACGGACGTACTTATACCGCTAATCAGGCATTATCAAACGGGCTTATTGACGGAATCTGTCTTTATGAAGAATTTGAGGATACAATTAAGAACGAAATGGGCGACAGCATTACTGTTTATGAAAATAAATCTGATTCCCTGTCGGGCTTATATGATTGGCTTTTTAAGGCGGCAGCTAAAGTAACTAATGCTGAAAAAAATACAGAATATGAAGAAACTATAGAGAAGCTTAAGAGTTTGCGAAGGTCAGGAAATGGGGTGCTGATGTATTATGCAGAGCCTTAATTCAAAAAAAGTTGTATTTGCCGGATTTGGCGTAAGACTGGCGGCGTATATTATTGATTTGATTATAGTGGGAATAATATTATTAGTAATAAAGCTTCCGTTTTTTATAATAAAAATGTCTGCAGGTGATATTTTTCTTACTGTCCCGGTTGTGTATAATTTCTCGGTATATGACATAATATTATATATTGCTCTGAAAATGTATTTTATATTAATGACATATTTTACCGGAAGCACTTTGGGTAAAAAGCTTTTTCGTATAAAAGTTATTGCAAGCGATGCAAGAAAACTTAGTCTGTGGACAGTGATTTTCAGGGAAACTATAGGCAGATATCTTTCAAAGATAATCATTTACATAGGATATGTTATGATGCTGCCTGATAAGGAAAAGCGCACGTTATGCGACCATTTGTCCGATACCCGCGTTATATATTCGGATGTGGTTCCTGTGGATTATGTGAAATCGATTATGTAAAATCATTTATTTAAATATCAACGAATAATCACCTCTGTATCTGGAAATGCTAGATACAGAGGTGATTGTTATGAAAACGAAGGGCTTTTATATTTCCCTTATGGCCGGAGCAATATGTATAGTTGCAGTGGCTGCGATATGTCTTAATACATTCGGGAAGAACGATATTAAAGAAAATAAGCAGTCAAAAAATAGTAATTATGGAGAACGGGTTGCGGAAAACGAGGAAGATTTTTATATTCCTAAGGTTGTGACCGAGGCGCCTGTATCTCCGACAAAAGCGCCGGAAATAAAACATAAGGAAGACAAAACAAAGAAAAAGGAAGATAAGAAAACTAAGGAAGAAAAGAAGTCTGAGGAAGTTGGAGTAACCGTTATGGAGTCGGGAAAAAATGTAAGCAATCTGAGTTTTAATCAGGAGAAAGGCATTATGTGGCCTGTAAGCGGAGAAATTCTTATGAAATATTCAGCCGATAATGCCGTATATTTTAAGACTCTCGGACAGTATAAAACCAATCCGGCCCTTATAATATCCGCCGAAAAGGGAACCAGTGTTGCAAGCGCAGCGGAAAGTGTTGTTACCGAGGTCGGGGAAAATGAGGAGATTGGCAAATATGTTGAGACTTCACTCGGCGATAATTATAAGATAATTTACGGACAGCTTGACAATATACAGGTCGGAAAAGGCGACAGTCTCTCGGAAGGCGAGATTATAGGAGTTATTGCAGAACCTACCAAGTATTATGTTGAAGAGGGAAGTAATCTTTATATGGAGATGCTTAACGGCAAAGAAAATGTCGACCCGCTCATTTTTTTAAGATAGCACAAATTTTCTGCGGATGAATATATTATATATCAAAGGCAGGCGGCAGTATGCATGTGTAAGCTGCTTCATATAGCAGGCCTGGGAACCGGGAAGGTTTCCGGGTCTGCACCTTTAGTAGGATTTCGTGTCAGTTATGGTTACTGATAATTTGTGGGGAAGACAGATTATTGTTTCGCCGGTTTGGGATATCCGGGCGTGTTTTGTACAGATAAGGTCAGGACAGTCTGCGTCTGTTACAGAAACATATCCGTCTTTTATACATATAATATTGTAATCGTTGCCGGTTTGTGGTATTCTGATAACTGCGTCCTTATTTAAAGGAAGACATGTGTATAGACTGCCGTCTGTATTTACTGTTACATACATTCCCGGCTTTTTGTTAATATAGTATATAGAGAATAGAATCACGCTTATTATTAAAAAAGCGCATATAAGTATATAGTCGTATTTTTTCATATCGGACTTATCCTAGCATAAAAATATATAAAAAACAAGTTGACGTATCAGAATCGTTGTGTTATTCTAGACTAGCGATGAAATAGGTCTTTTTTTTTGCGCTTTATTTTCCAAGAAAATAATACGGAGGTGACGCAGATGAGAGTTAAGATTACATTGGCTTGCACAGAATGTAAACAGCGTAATTACGACACAACAAAGGAAAAGAAGAACCATCCGGACAGAATGGAAACTAAGAAGTATTGCAGATTTTGCAGAAAGCATACACTGCACAAAGAAACTAAGTAAGGAGAGGTTGTTATATGGCTGAAACTAAGACGACGGAAACAACTCCTAAGAAGAAGGGCTTTTTTAAAGGACTAAAAGCTGAATTTGGCCGCATAATTTGGCCTGATAAGGACACAGTATGGAAAGAATCCGCAGCCGTACTTGCTGTAAGCGTAATTCTTGCACTTGTTATTGCGGGAATGGATTTCCTTATTCAGATTGGGCTTGATGCAATTCTGTAATGGTTCTTTTGTATTTGGTGCGTTAATAGCACAAGGAGGTTAACATGTCTGAAGCAAGATGGTATGTGGTTCATACTTATTCGGGATATGAGAATAAGGTAAAGGCCAACATTGAGAAAACAATTGAGAACAGGAATCTTCAGGATCAGATACTTGAAGTTTCCATACCTCTTCAGAATGTGATTGAGGAAAAGAATGGTGCCAAGAAGCAGGTTCAGAGGAAGATGTTTCCGGCATATGTTCTCATTAACATGGTTATGAATGATGACACATGGTATGTTGTCCGCAACACACGTGGTGTTACAGGATTTGTAGGACCGGGTTCAAAGCCTGTTCCGCTTACTGAAGAAGAGATGGACAAGATGGGACTCATGATAGAGGAACAGTCCATATCATTTAAGGTAGGAGATAATGTTGTTGTGACATCCGGTGTATGGGAGAATACAACCGGTGTTGTACAGAGCATTAGTGAGAGCCGCCAGATTGTTACGATTAATGTAAATATGTTTGGGCGAGAGACACCTGTTGAGATTGATTTTGTAGATATCGAAAAGGTGTGACAGGTCACATAATCCTGAGGTAGAAGACAGTTATGCATATGAAGTTTTGAAGGAGGCATTTATAAAATGGCTAAGAAAGTTGAAGGATATATTAAGTTACAGATTCCTGCCGGAAAGGCAACACCGGCTCCTCCTGTTGGACCTGCACTTGGTCAGCACGGAGTGAATATTGTACAGTTTACAAAGGATTTCAATGCCAGAACAGCAGATCAGGAGGGTATGATTATACCGGTAGTTATTACCGTATATCAGGACAAGAGCTTTAGCTTTGTTACTAAGACTCCGCCTGCAGCAGTTCTTTTAAAGAAAGCTTGTAAGATTGAAAGCGGTTCAGGTGTACCTAATAAGCAGAAGGTTGCTACAATCTCAAAGGCAGAGGTTCAGAAGATTGCAGAGCTTAAGATGCCTGACCTTAATGCAGCAAGCATTGAATCAGCTATCAGCATGATAGCAGGAACAGCTAGAAGTATGGGTATTGTTGTAGAAGATTAATCATCGCATTGGTAATAAAGATATAAGATAAAAGACCATTTCATGTAGAACGTCGTGGGAGGGCGTATAAAGCTCCCGTTAAGACCACAAGGAGGTAATGAGGAATGAAGAGAGGAAAAAAATATGCTGAAGCAGCTAAATTAATTGAACGTGAAAAGCAGTATGATTCTGCAGAAGCAATCAGCATTATTAAGAAAGCAGCAACTGCCAAATTCGATGAAACAGTTGAGGCTCATATCCGTCTGGGTGTAGACGGACGTCATGCTGACCAGCAGGTTCGTGGCGCCGTAGTTCTGCCGCACGGAACCGGTAAAAAAGTTCGTGTTCTTGTATTTGCCAAGGGAGATAAAGTGGCTGAGGCAGAAGCAGCAGGAGCAGATCATGTAGGAGGAGAGGAGCTTATTCCTAGAATCCAGAATGAAGGCTGGCTTGATTTTGACGTAGTAGTAGCTACGCCGGATATGATGGGTGTTGTAGGTCGTCTCGGACGTGTACTTGGACCTAAAGGTCTTATGCCTAACCCGAAAGCCGGAACTGTTACAATGGATGTGACAAAGGCTGTTAATGATATCAAGGCCGGTAAAATTGAGTACCGTCTTGACAAAGCAAATATTATTCATGTACCTGTAGGTAAGGTTTCATTTACAGAAGAGCAGCTCGGAGAGAATATTGATACTCTTATGGGAGCTATTGTTAAGGCAAAACCTTCATCAGCTAAAGGACAGTATCTGAGAAGCGTTACACTTGCTGCTACAATGGGTCCTGGTGTAAAACTTAACCCTAACCAGTTTATGTAATGGCTGAGTCTGTTGCTTTTGTATATTGAAAAGCTGCAGGCTGCAAAAAGTAATTATAAAAAGTGCTTGACAGCACAGGTACAGTTATAATAGAATATCTAATGCATTGTTGCCGAAGACAGCAGGTACGATTTGGTTCAAATGTTTACAGCCTGCCGAGGAGAATGATACCATTGATTATTTCCAGGTTCTTTCTGCGTCTTCGCGGAAAGAGCCTTTCTTTTATACAATGCAGAATAATACAGGAGGTATACGAATATGGCAAAGATTGAACTTAAGGCTCCTGTCGTTGACGAGATTAAGAAGTATGCTGCTGATGCAACATCCGCAGTACTTGTTGATTACAGAGGGCTCACAGTTGAACAGGATACTGTTCTTCGTAAGAAGCTTCGTGAAGCCGGTGTTGTATACAAAGTATACAAGAATACAATGCTTCATATTGCTTTTGAAGGAACGGATTTTGCTCAGCTTGATCCTAGTCTTGAAGGACCTACAGCAGTTGCATTTGGTATGGAAGATGCTACAGCTCCTGCAAGAATTATTAAGGAATTTGCCAAGGATGCATCGGCAATAGAGTTTAAAGCTGCAGTAGTTGAAGGTGTGTATTATGATGCAGCAGGTGTTAATACTATCGCCGATATCCCATCAAGAGAGGTGCTTATTTCCAAGCTTCTTGGAAGCTTACAGTCACCAATTACCAATCTTGCGCGTGTGCTTAATCAGATTGCTGAAAAGTCTGACGGCGCAGCAGCAGAGTAATATTATTAATTATTAAATTACATTATTTATCATGGAGGTATTAAAAATGACAACACAGGAATTTATCGATGCAATTAAAGGCATGACTGTATTAGAGCTTAATGATTTAGTAAAAGCATGTGAGGAAGAATTCGGAGTATCTGCAGCAGCAGGCGTTGTTGTAGCAGCAGCAGGTGATGCAGGCGCAGCAGCTGAAGAAAAGACAGAGTTTGACGTAGAGCTTACAGAGGTTGGCCCTAACAAAGTTAAGGTTATCAAGGTTGTACGTGATGCTACAGGTCTTGGACTTAAGGAAGCTAAGGAAGTTGTTGAGGGAGCTCCTAAGGTTATTAAGGAAGCAGCTTCAAAGGCAGAGGCTGATGAAATCAAGGCTAAACTTGAGGCTGAGGGTGCTGTATGTACTCTTAAGTAATTTTTGTATAATTACTAATGAATTTAAAAACCGTGCAGACGATAAGTTTGCACGGTTTTTTGGTTACTATTCACGGAACCGCTACACCTCATTCGCATTCGTCGCCTTAACAGGCTCCCGTTTTGTGCTGCGTACTAAGGCTGCTCATATGGGGGCGGTTCCTGCTTCACAGGCTTTTGGCCGATTTAGACAAAGTCTCATTCATGCAGGCATGATGAGACTTTGTCTAAATCGGCTAAGCCGTAAACAGAAACTTTTTTTGCATATTGAGTTTTATTTGTGGAGATTTTAAAAAAATTATATGTAAATTTATCCTTTTGTAATAAAACAAGTTGTTGACACGAAAAAAATAGTGTGGTATCATGGAATGTGCTCATTGTGGTGTAATGCACCTTGGAATATTCAGATTTGATATTATTTATTGCTGAATTTGTTTACATTATAGCACAATTCCTATAAAAAGCAACGACTTTTTACGACAAATGGTGTTACGATGTAACAGTGCGGGCTGAACTGTTACATTATACCTGTCTGAGCACCCCAACTCTAAAATATAAGGAGTGAAAGCATTAATGGAAAAGAACAGAATACGACCAATCAAAGTGGGCAACAACGTAAGAATGAGCTACTCTAAAAGGAAAGAAGTTCTGGAGATGCCTAACCTTATTGAGGTTCAGACTAATTCTTACAAGTGGTTCCTTGAGGAAGGGCTTCGCGAAGTATTTAGGGACATTTCTCCGATAAAGGATTATGGTGAGCATCTGAGCCTGGAGTTTGTTGATTTCAAATTATGCGAGGATGACGTAAAATATTCCATAGAAGAATGTAAGGAACGCGATGCAACATATGCAGCGCCGCTGAAGGTGACTGTAAGACTCCATAATATGGAAACTGATGAGATAAAAGAGCATTCCATATTTATGGGTGATTTGCCGCTTATGACTGCAACAGGAACATTTGTAATCAATGGCGCAGAGCGTGTTATTGTAAGCCAGCTTGTTCGTTCGCCTGGTATTTATTATGCTATCGGACATGATAAGATTGGTAAGAAGCTGTATTCCTGTACAGTAATACCAAACCGTGGTGCATGGCTTGAGTATGAAACTGATTCCAATGATGTATTTTATGTTCGTGTAGATAGAAATCGTAAGGTTCCGATTACCGTTCTTATAAGAGCTCTTGGTGTAGGAACTAATGATGAGATTCTTAATATGTTCGGCGAGGAGCCTAAGCTTATTGCAAGTATGGGAAAGGATGCGTCTGATAATTATCATGACGGTCTTCTTGAGCTGTATAAAAAGCTTCGTCCGGGCGAGCCTCTTGCAGTTGAAAGCGCTGAGAACCTTGTGAACAGCATGTTCTTTGACCCTAAGAGATATGACCTTGCCAAGGTTGGAAGATATAAGTTCAATAAAAAGCTGGCATTTCGCAATCGTATAGCAGGATGTGAGCTTTCAAAGGATGTTGTTGACGAAAGAACAGGTGAGGTACTGGCAGAAGCAGGTACAATACTTACCGAGGAACTTGCTGACAGTATTCAGAATCAGGCTGTTCCTGCCGTATGGGTACAGACAGAAGAGCGCGAAGTTAAAATACTTTCCAATATGATGGTAGACCTTAATGCTTTTCTTCCTGATGTAGATAAAAAAGCAATTGGAATAACAGAAGCTGTATATTATCCTGTATTAGCCGAGATTCTTGAAGAATATGAGGAAGAGGATGAGAGAATTGAGAATATAAAAAGGCGTGTAAGCGAACTCATCCCGAAACATATTACTAAGGAAGATATATTTGCTTCTATTAATTATAATATGCATCTTGAGTATGCAATAGGTAATGATGATGACATTGACCATTTAGGAAACCGAAGAATCCGTGCTGTCGGAGAACTTCTTCAGAATCAGTACAGAATCGGTCTTTCACGTATGGAAAGAGTTGTTCGTGAGAGAATGACTACTCAGGATATTAATGATGTATCCGCACAGTCGCTTATTAATATTAAGCCGGTAACTGCTGCTGTTAAAGAATTTTTCGGAAGTTCACAGTTGTCACAGTTTATGGACCAGAACAACCCTCTTAGTGAGCTGACTCATAAAAGACGTTTGTCAGCCCTCGGACCTGGAGGTCTTTCAAGAGACAGGGCCGGATTTGAGGTTAGAGACGTGCATTATTCACATTACGGAAGAATGTGTCCTATTGAGACGCCTGAAGGTCCTAACATAGGTCTTATTAACTCGCTTGCATCATATGCAAGAATTAATGAATATGGTTTCGTAGAAGCACCATATCGTAAGGTTGACAAATCAGACCCTGCTAATCCAAGGGTTACTGATGAAGTTGTATACATGACGGCCGATGAAGAAGACAGATATTATGTTGCTCAGGCTAACGAACCTCTTGATGAAGAAGGACATTTTATTAATAACAGTATATCAGGACGTTTCCGTGAGGAGACATCGCTGTTTGAAAAACATAAGATAGATTACATGGATGTATCGCCAAAGATGGTATTCTCTGTAGCTACAGCCATGATTCCTTTCCTTGAAAATGATGATGCGAACCGTGCGCTGATGGGATCTAACATGCAGCGTCAGGCAGTTCCGCTTCTTGTGACAGAGGCTCCTGTTGTGGGAACCGGAATGGAGTATAAGGCAGCCGTTGACTCCGGCAACTGTGTTGTATCAACATGCGACGGTATAGTTGAGCTTTCGGCTTCGGATAAGATTATTATAAGAAATGACGTCGGTGACAGCGTTACTTTCCCTCTTGAGAAATTTGTCAGAAGTAATCAGGGAACATGTATGAACCAGAGACCTATAGTTTCTAACGGTGACAGAGTTGTGAAGGGTCAGGTTATTGCAGACGGACCATCTACATCAGGTGGTGAAATAGCTCTCGGAAAGAACCCTCTTATTGGATTTATGACATGGGAAGGATATAATTATGAGGATGCCGTTCTGCTTAGTGAAAGACTTGTTCAGGAGGATGTATATACATCAGTTCATATTAATGAATACGAGGCAGAGGCAAGAGATACAAAACTCGGACCGGAAGATATCACGCGTGATGTTCCGGGAGTTGGAGATGATGCTCTTAAAGACCTTGATGAAAGAGGAATTATTAGAATAGGAGCTGAGGTGCGCGCAGGAGATATTCTTGTAGGTAAAGTGACTCCTAAGGGAGAGACTGAGCTTACAGCAGAAGAGAGACTTCTTAGAGCTATTTTCGGCGAAAAAGCAAGAGAAGTAAGAGATACGTCTCTTCGTGTGCCGCATGGCGAGTTTGGTATTGTAGTAGATGCAAAAGTATTTACAAGAGAGAACGGTGATGAACTTCCGCCGGGAGTTAACGAAACAGTTCGTATATATATTGCACAGAAGAGAAAGATTCAGGTCGGAGATAAGATGGCCGGACGTCATGGTAACAAGGGTGTTGTATCAAGAGTTCTGCCTGTAGAAGATATGCCGTTCCTTCCTAACGGAAGACCGCTTGATATCGTGCTTAACCCACTTGGAGTTCCTTCGCGAATGAATATAGGTCAGGTGCTTGAGATACATCTTTCGCTTGCTTCAAAGGTACTTGGATTCAATGTATCCACACCTGTATTTGACGGCGCTAACGAGTATGATATTATGGACACTCTTGAGCTTGCTAATGATTATGTTAATACGCCGCTTGATGAATTTGAAAAGAAATATAAGGATATACTTGACCCGGAGATTATGGAATATCTTCTCACAAATGAGGAATATAGGAAAGAATGGGAAGGAGTTCCGATTAACAGGGATGGTAAAGTAAGACTTAGAGACGGAAGAACAGGTGAGTTCTTTGACAGTCCCGTTACAGTAGGTTTCATGCATTATCTTAAGCTCCATCACCTTGTTGATGATAAGATTCATGCACGTTCAACCGGACCATATTCTCTTGTAACACAACAGCCGCTCGGTGGTAAAGCACAGTTCGGCGGACAGCGTTTCGGTGAGATGGAAGTGTGGGCGCTTGAGGCATATGGCGCTGCATACACATTACAGGAGATTCTGACGGTTAAGTCAGATGACGTTGTAGGACGTGTTAAGACTTATGAGGCAATTATTAAAGGAGATAATATATCAGAACCTGGTATTCCTGAATCGTTTAAGGTTCTGCTTAAAGAACTCCAGTCACTTGCCCTTGACGTAACAGTGCTTGATGAAGATGGTAATGAGGTTAAGATGACAGAAAGCATTGATTATGGTGAAGAAGACCTTACACCGCTTATCGAGGGAGAGGATTACCGGTATAATAAGGATGAATCATTTGAAAGCGCCGGTTACAGTGAAGCTTCAGATATTTCAGATGCAATCGGAGAGTCTGATGATTATGAAGAAGAACTTAACCTTGATGCATTGAAATTTTAATCCCGGTTATATAACGGACAGGAAAGGACGTGCAGCATATGCCAGCATTTAACGGTATTACTAATAATACAAGTCAGAACATTACTTATGATGCAATTAAGATAGGGCTTGCTTCCCCTGAGAAAATTCTTGAATGGTCAAGGGGAGAGGTTTTAAAGCCTGAGACTATCAATTACAGAACTCTTAAGCCTGAGAAGGACGGATTGTTCTGTGAAAAAATATTCGGACCAAGCAAAGACTGGGAGTGCCATTGTGGTAAATATAAGAAAATAAGATATAAGGGCGTAATCTGTGACAGATGTGGTGTTGAGGTTACAAAAGCAAGTGTAAGGCGTGAAAGAATGGGTCATATTTCGCTTGCCGCTCCTGTATCGCATATATGGTATTTCAAAGGAATCCCAAGCCGTATGGGACTGGTGCTTGATATTTCTCCAAGGATTCTTGAGAAAGTTTTGTACTTTGCTTCTTATATAGTGCTTGACCCGGGAACTACAGACCTGCAGTATAAGCAGGTGCTTTCCGAAAAGGAATATCAGGACGCTCTTGAGCAGTACGGCAACAATTTCCGGGTAGGAATGGGTGCAGAATCTGTAATGGAGCTTCTTAAGGCAATTGACCTTGATGAAGAAAGTGAAAGTTTAAAGGCAGAACTTAAAGAGTCTACAGGACAAAAGCGAGCAAGAATTATTAAGAGACTTGAGGTTATAGAAGCATTTCGTGAATCAGACAATAAGCCGGAATGGATGATTCTTACGGTTATACCTGTAATCCCACCGGATTTAAGACCTATGGTACAGCTTGACGGTGGAAGATTTGCAACTTCTGATATGAATGATTTATATAGAAGAATTATTAACCGTAATAACCGTCTTAACAGACTTCTTGAACTTGGAGCGCCGGAGATTATTGTGAGAAATGAGAAACGTATGCTTCAGGAAGCTGTTGACGCACTTATTGATAACGGAAGAAGAGGAAGACCTGTAACCGGTCCGGGTAACAGAGCGCTCAAATCATTATCCGATATGCTTAAAGGAAAGCAGGGACGATTCAGACAGAATCTTCTCGGAAAACGTGTTGACTACTCAGGACGTTCAGTTATTGTCGTTGGTCCTGAGCTTAAGATATATCAGTGCGGTCTCCCTAAAGAGATGGCTATCGAGCTTTTCAAGCCATTTGTTATGAAAGAACTCGTATCACAGGGAACAGCGCATAATATTAAGTCTGCAAAGAAGATGGTAGAGAGACTTCAGCCGGAAGTTTGGGATGTACTCGAAGAAGTTATAAAAGAACATCCTGTAATGCTTAACCGTGCTCCTACACTTCACAGACTTGGAATTCAGGCATTTGAGCCTACTCTTGTTGAAGGTAAGGCTATTAAGCTTCATCCGCTTGTATGTACAGCGTTTAACGCTGACTTTGACGGTGATCAGATGGCAGTGCATCTTCCTCTTTCGGTTGAAGCACAGGCAGAGTGCCGTTTCCTTCTGCTTTCGCCAAATAACCTGCTTAAGCCTTCTGACGGTGGTCCTGTTGCCGTACCGTCGCAGGATATGGTTCTTGGTATATATTACCTTACTCAGGAAAGACCGGGAGCTAAAGGTGAAGGCAAATCGTTTAAGAATATAAATGAGGCTATTACAGCATATGAGAATGGATATCTTACACTCCATTCACGTATTAAGGTACGTCGTACAGGAATTAATGCTGACGGTGAAAAAGAATCAAGAATTATTGAATCCACACTTGGAAGATTCCTGTTTAATGAGATAATAACTCAGGACCTTGGCTTTGTTGACAGGACAAAGGATGAGAATTTCCTTAAGCTTGAGATAGATTTCCATGTTGGAAAGAAGCAGCTTAAACAGATTCTTGAGAAATGTATTAATACTCACGGCGCAACTAAGACTGCTGAAATTTTGGATTCCATTAAGTCACTTGGTTACAAATATTCAACAAGAGCTGCAATGACTGTTTCCATATCGGATATGACCGTGCCGGAAGCTAAAAAACAGATTCTTGATAATGCAGAAAATACAATAGAAAAGATTGCAAAGAACTTTAGACGTGGTCTTCTTACCGAAGAAGAACGTTATAAAGCAGTTATTGAGACATGGAAAGCAGCTGATGATGATATTACGGTAGCGCTTATGAAGGGTCTTGATAAATATAATAATATATTCATGATGGCTGATTCCGGTGCGCGTGGTTCTGATAAGCAGATTAAGCAGCTTGCAGGTATGCGTGGACTTATGGCAGATACATCAGGACGTACTATAGAGCTTCCTATTAAGTCTAATTTCCGTGAAGGACTCGATGTACTTGAGTATTTCATTTCTGCACACGGAGCAAGAAAGGGACTTTCTGATACGGCTCTTCGTACAGCCGATTCAGGATACCTTACAAGACGTCTTGTTGATGTTTCTCAGGAACTCATTATAAGAGAAGTGGACTGCTGTGCAGGAACTGATGAGATTCCGGGAATGGATATAAGAGGCTTCATGGATGGAAAAGAAGTAATAGAAACTCTTGAAGAAAGAATTACAGGAAGATATTCATGTGAAACAATATATGATGACAACGGTGAAATTATCGTTAAAGCCAATCATATGATTACACCTAAGCGCGCAGCGCGTATCGTCAATACAAAGGCAATTATAGAACAGGGCGATAAGGCAAGCGTTAAGATAAGGACTATCCTTACCTGTAAATCTCATATCGGTATATGCGCTAAATGTTACGGCGCTAACATGGCAACAGGTGATGCTGTTCAGGTTGGTGAAGCTGTCGGAATTATTGCTGCACAGTCAATCGGTGAACCTGGTACGCAGCTTACGATGCGTACATTCCATACAGGTGGTGTTGCCGGTGACGATATTACGCAAGGTCTTCCTAGAGTAGAGGAGCTTTTTGAAGCAAGAAAACCAAAAGGACTTGCAATTATTTCAGAATTTGCAGGAAGAGTAACATTAAAGGATACTAAGAAGAAGCGTGAAGTAATTGTAACCAATAATGAAAGCGGAGAGTCAAAGGCTTATCTTATTCCTTACGGTTCAAGAATTAAGGTTATGGACGGGCAGGAACTTGAGGCCGGTGATGAACTTACTGAAGGTAGTGTTAATCCGCATGATATTCTTAAGATAAAAGGTGTGCGTTCCGTACAGGATTATATGATACAGGAAGTGCAGCGTGTTTACAGGCTTCAGGGTGTTGAAATTAATGATAAACATATTGAAGTTATAGTAAGGCAGATGCTTAAGAAAGTCCGCATTGAAAATAATGGTGATTCATCATTCCTTCCGGGAACGATGGTTGATGCACTTGAATATGAAGATGAAGTTAAGAGACTTACAGAAGAAGGTCTTGAGCCGCCTGAAGGAAAGCAGGTTATGCTTGGTATAACAAAGGCTGCTCTTGCAACTAATTCATTCTTGTCAGCGGCTTCATTTCAGGAGACAACTAAGGTTCTTACTGAGGCTGCCATTAAAGGTAAGGTAGACCCGCTTATCGGTCTTAAAGAGAATGTTATTATTGGTAAACTTATACCTGCAGGTACCGGTATGAAGAGATACAGAGGAGTTTCTTTAAGCTCGGATGCATTTGACCATATTGAAGTATCTGAAGATATTGATATTTCTGAAGATGTGACAGATGAATCAGAAGAAGCTGCAGCACAGGAAATAGCGGCAGAAGATATTACTGTTTCAGAAGAACTTGTAGCTGATGCAGAAGAATAGATAGCAAAAGTTCAGCCATAACCGATATTGTGGGCGAATCATGCTTGCATGAATGAGCACATAATATCAGTTATGGGTTGAGCGCCTGATTATGAGTAATCCGCTTGTTATAGCAAGCTTTGAAGCACGAAGTGCGGGATTGCGAATGGGCGTGCGCTGAACTGTTACTATTTATAGAACGGCAGCATAGTTATCCTCATAAACAACCTAAAATAAAAAAATGCAAATTTTTAAAAAAAGGTGTTGACAAGAGGGAAGAGATTTGATAAACTAAATCTCGCTGACGCACCGGGAGGGTGCACAAAGCAGAGAGCGAACCTTGAAAATTGGATAATTAGACAACCCTGAAAATTCATTAAAAAATGATTTTTCAGAGGCAAGAACGAAAGTTCACAAACCTAAAGGTTTGAATTAAACGACCTCGTGAGGATTCGGAAGAATCCATTCCTTAAACAAAGTTTAAGTAAAGACGAAACGGAAACAGCCAGAAAGCGAAAGCTGAAGGGAGTCCGGTTCAGGATTATAATAATTTGAGAGTTTGATCCTGGCTCAGGATGAACGCTGGCGGCGTGCCTAACACATG
>ERZ824480.1652-NODE-1652-length-18873-cov-4.056807_pt1 | contig 18873 bp, 17 predicted proteins | sample MGYA00519861_ERZ824480 | MGnify/ENA primary metagenome ERZ824480 (study PRJEB31778, sample SAMEA3449152) | human gut metagenome | biome: human gut; feature: human-associated habitat; material: faeces | place: United Kingdom | collected 2010/2012 ... | reverse complement strand
GAACTGGGTATACAACCTTGGATTGCACATACAGAATTAGGATTAGCAATGATAGAATTAGAAGTTGGGAATTATTCATCAGTAACAAATCATCTCGAAATTGCAAATGGTATATATAAAAAATATTTTCACACATGGGGAAAGTTACACACAGATTTAATACGTTTAGAGTGTAACTATATGCAAAGAGGTAGTGTTAATTCTGATATTTGTAATGAATGAAAATGCAGAAACTTGGGTTATAATTATATTATTAAAGAACTTGAAAAATTAGAGCGTGACGAATTTTCTACGGCAAGCCTAATGTTTTTATAAAACTAGACTTGCCGTGGAAACAAAAGGATATAAATCTTTAAAATAATTACAACCTTTTATTAAAATATCCTCTTTGGTCGTTATTAAAAAGAAACATGAGCCCGTTCCTGTCATAGAAACGCCATCGAACCCTATTTGTTCGGATAATTCTTTCAAACTAGAATACTCTTTCATCAATCGTGGCTCTGCTTGAATAAAGCAGTTATGTACATATAATCCAACTTGATTATGACAAGTTAACAGAGCATTTATCAAGGGATAAGCGTCAACATTTTTATACTCTATTTTATCTAAATTTTCAAATGCCTTTTTTGTGCTAATACCAAACTCAGGCATAACTAGCAAAAAGTATAATTTAGATTTTATATCTAATATTTCGCAGATTTCTTTTTTATCATGGACATATACACACTTTTTTAGATAGCATATAGGAACGTCCCAACTTAAAAGTCTTCCTAAGTAAAACATGGATTCATATGAAAGAGTTAAGTTATAATTATCGTTTAAAAAATGCATAAAACATGCGGCATCTGTACTTTCACCTCCTAGACCGGATTGTACAGGGATATTTTTGTATAATACTATTTTAAATCCATCTGAAATATTAAAATGCTTCTGAAATAATTTTCCGCATTTATATAATATATTACGCTCATCTGTTGGTATTGAAAAATCTGACGATTGGATAATTATATCATCAGAATTAGGTATAATCTCTATATCTAATACATCACATAGGCTAATGGGTATCATTACACTTTCAACGCTATGGTATCCATTGAAGTATTTACCGTGTATATTTAGTAGTATATTTAGTTTGGCGTATGCATTAAATTTCATGTGCTACCTCCGTAAAGAATACTAATAGATTTATATATTTTTATTTGCTAGAAAATAAAAATGATAACAATAAATTATTCCTTAAAAGGAAACTAACGGATAACTCATAATTACCTACCATATTCTGCAAATCTGACGGATAATAAAGTGTTATCAGCAAACTTTCCCTAAACTTCCTCCCGATAATCTTCAATTATCCATACCAAAAATTGATATACAATATTTATTAATTTCCACATAACACCACAAAAAGTTTGTGTCAAGTAAACAATATCACTTTTTCATTTTTTCTTTATGACATCTGACTTTTTGTTATAAAATTACTGGTTTTAAAAATATTCAGGCTCAGTCTTCATATCTGTCCTTCTGCTGCCATACCATTCTTACCTCAGGTAGATGCATGTTATCCAACAATAGCAACATGTAAAGACATATTCTGTCTATACATGGCTTTCTCTTTCAATCCTTCTTATATTTCTTAGCTGATCTTAATATTATAATCACTTTCCACATCTACATTGTTAATACAAAACTACCTGTATAATGCTCTATTGTATTTATCAGCTCTTTGTTTACTATGCGATACCGTGCGTTTGCCAGATTATTTGCTCTCTCCGCGACCATCTCATTCTAAGGTGTTTTATCCGCATGCTTATCAAGGTACAATGTTGGCATTCCTGTCCTCCATAGTTCTTCTGCTGGTGCGAGGATTTCTATTCCACGCTTATAATAAGGAAACAGCCTATTACACATACCGTCCAAAAACTTGACTTGACAAACATTAATCTTACTTCTATCAATTAATGTAAAACGCCAATAATTCCTGTTATACTCTGTTCATCAACAAATCTAAGCGTTAATGGCTCTTAAAACGAGTTATAAATATTATAAACCATTTTTTTCGACTTTTACTACCATATATGGTAATTTATACATTTTTTTCAAAAAAATAAAAATATGCTTTTAAGCATCAAATTCCATAACTACCATAAGAGTCAAGCAGCAATCATCTCAGCATCACCATGACATTAAATGGTTGTTGTTTCAATACTACTATGACCAAAGAAATCCCTGATACAATAGATTCCCTTGGTCATTTATCTGTAAGAACTAAAATATATTCAAAATTGTAAATAATTCAATCCAGTTCTTCAATTCCAACTCCAAGCGCCTTTGATAAGGCAATCGCTGTCTTTAATGAAAGATTCTCGATTTTCCGTTCACCGTATTCTATTATCATATACTATACTCTCCTTTTATTAATTTTGTTTTATATAATATCATAAATGATAACGCATTCTCGTACAATAAATCTTTTTTAGGCTTCCTATTTAGAGTATCTGGCTTCAATATGCGAACATATTTAATAATCTTTCAAAATGTCCGGAACTATTCCCTCACTAGACAGAGCAAAATATTCCACTAAAAATAACCTGTCTGCTAAATCCAACGGATTCAACTTATAATCTGTTTTTGCATAATATAAATTTCTGCATATAATATCCATATACAACGTATTACATGATTGTGCATTCGGAAAATTAAACTTTTTTGCGTCATTTCCAAAAAGTTCCCATTACGCTATACAGAGAAATCAGTTTGGCTGACGAACTTGACTCTAGGACGCGCAACACCTACAAATATACTAAAATGTATTCCGGTGCTGAACATGAATTTATGGAAGGAGATGTCTTCCGCATTACTATTCCGTTTCTGGATGTGGCAACTGTGGGGCCGACTTCCATACCAACTACTACGCAAGTTGGTACGAAAGCTGCTACGCAAGTTAAACTGTAAAAAGAGAAACTCGCTGCGCTGGTTAATTATTGCACAACCGCAAAAAGCCGCAAGGATATGCAGGAATTCTGCGGAATAAAAACTGCTGAATATTTCCACAAGCATATTATTAAACCTATGCTTACGGAAGGATTAATCAAACAAACCATCCCCGACAAGCCAAACAGCCGGAACTAGAAGTATATCAAGGCATAACAAGAAAAAGCCCCCTGCAGGCACCTACAAAGAAAAATACGATGATCTTCATAAGATACCCACAGATGGCTTTTGCTTATCAATTTCATTTTAGAACCATATTCAGTATCCCAGAGTCTTATGTCTCACCCATCGGCTCAACCACCAGCCTCGCGCCGATCTTCATCCCTTCGATATAACTCTGACGTTCGTAGTCCGTACATAATTTGAGCACCATATTCATATAGGAATCATCTGGAGTATTTACTTACAGTAATACCCGAGCATATGGATGATACTAATACTGACTTTTGTAAGGATATGTTACCATGGTCGGATAATCTGCCGGATAGTTGCAGGAAAAATAATGCCACTAAGGAATGAGCGGCATTAAAAATGTCTATGTACCCGCTATGGGGCGTTTACGTTACAGAAATTTTGAACGCTTTAGAAAACGCACACTTTATATGTTTATGGATAAAAAACAGCACAAAATGTGGCAGCTTAAAAACTGCCACATCAATTCCATTTTTATGTTACCCCAACTGTTGACAAAGAGCCTTCATTCGCTCTATTCTCCTCTGTGCTTTATTCCCCAACCAATCCTGTAAATCAATCCGCCTATAAATCCGCCTAAAGTGTTGTAAAACAAATCAGATAACTGCCATGTTCCAACGCGTAAAAATAACTGTAAAAACTCTATAATAAAGCTAAATATAAATATTGACTTTGTGCTTACCCATATCGCTTTTAACAGTGTAATATGCTTCTTGAAAAAAACATCATGAAAATGCCACAGCAGTAAAATTGCGAAAGGGATAAACAGCGCCAGATTTTCTATCGCTTCCGTTGTCAGAACTCTCTCGCCTGTTGAGGAATTCGTCTGATAAAGACCCCAAACGCCAAGCACATTACTAATCGGATTTGCCCACATATTGCGGTTAAGCAGTGTACGGAAGAGAATCATCACAGTATAAAATGTAAGTGAGAACATTCTGCGAAAATTCGCATCACTCTTAAACCAAGATAACCAATCTTTTATCGCAGCCTTTATTCCGAGTTCGCCTATTTGCGTACCGATACTACCATAAAATTTCCAAACATACATAAAAAGAACCGAAAGTATAAGAGAAAACCAGAACGGTTGGTAAAGTGCCGTGAGTACACTTGCTATTACAGATTTTATTATCTCTGCGTCCATCTTGTTTTTATCCTCCAATTTAATATATCAGTATCTTTTATATTTTTTCGTTCTTGTAATCGGCTTTCCCTTTTGACTTATTATCTTTGCAGGCACTCCAGCTATCGTAACAGCATCTTGTGCAAAAGATTTATTGACCACAGCATTGGCTCCAATCATTACTTCATTACCGATTACTACGCCGCCATATAATTTTGCCCCTGGCCCAATCCAACAATTATCTCCAATAACAGGGGCCTTCCCATCTGACTCCCCTTTGCCTATATTGACACCTTGATGGATATCACAAAACTCACCTATTTTAGCCAAAGGACTAACCACGATATTTCCAAAATGATTAATATGTAAACCCGCTTCAAAAACATTTATCGGAATGTCAAAGCCTAATTTATACCCCAACATCTTATGCCAGTGTCCGTAAAATTTCGACAGCACAATATTGTGAGTGTTATAGTAATACTCATGCTTCCGAAGTATAACTTGAAATTTCCAAATCAAATCCGAAGATAACAGGAGATTGCAATGTTCTACCCTCCCCCCCCCCGATTCAACGCATACCGATCTAACTCTATATACCGTTTTAAATCAGCTTTATTTTTAATCATACATACCATTTCTCCTTTTTAATGACTTGTCTGAGACAATCATTTTATATCACATAAATGTACAGCAATCCTCTAAATTGCTATGCTTCAATACATTCTGTTGAGATTCACTTATATTGTAACAACAATATTTAATCGAAATACCTCTCAATTTGCAAAATCCCTTTAACTGCTGCATTTCTTTTAATGGTATGCTGTCCTTGCCAACAGAGGCAAAGGTAAATCTAAGATATTTAGCTACCAAAAACAATGCTCCGCCAACTAATTTATAAAGTTTATAGTCGCGCCCCCGAGCATCTATCCCATGTTCCCACAAAGTCACTTCGTGCAATGCAGTGATATCAAAAACAGAAACCTTTCTCGATGTTAAGTAATACTTATCTTTAAAATTAATGCAAACAACTACCGTACCATATGGCTTTAAAAAACTGTAATAGCGCTCTATTATCAAAATATCAGTATATAAATTTCTTCTGACACCGGTAATGTCCAAAATATTTTCTTCATTTGCATTAAACCGTATATTTCCCACATCAAGGAAATCATAATTCCTCCTTGCAGAGGTTACAGTACCGGGAAATTTCTCTTTACAATAATTATTGTATTGTCGATAGCTTAAAATTAAATATATTATCAGACATTCAATTGTAAAAACCGATATTCTAATCCATAGACTATTGGACAGAATAAAAAAAATTAATAACAGAAATTCGATAATTATAAAAGCGGCTTTTTTCTTCATAATGCCTTGCCCCCCCTTTTAAAAGCCTGGACACCCATATGACTCCGGGAAAATTTTATAATTTGTATTCATTTTATTAATCTCTAAAACTTCGTTTTCTGTAAGCTCAAAATCAAAAATCTCAATATTATCTGCAATTCGTTCAGGCTTACTTGACGTAAAAATCGGCACTATACCCCTTTGTATATGCCACCTCAAAATAACCTGCGGAATAGATTTCTGATACTTATTTGCAATGGAAAAGAGTGTCTTGCTATTCTTTACATCCGGCATCATTCGGCAAAGCGGGGAATATGCCTCTACCACAATACCCTGGTTTTGAAAATAGCTCACTTCATCTTCCGCTGTTCTCAATGGTGATATTTCATTTTGAATAACCTGCGGCTTAACTTCAATATCTTGTTCAATCAACTTATTTAACACTCTTTTGTTAACATTGCAAAGACCTATCGTTTTAACTTTTCCTTTGGAATAAATATTTTCAAGGCATTTCCATGTATTAAAAAGATATCTTTCAAACGGCCAGTGAATTAATATTAAATCTAGATAATCAACCTTGAGAACTTTCATCTGACTGTCAACATACTTTTCGACATTCCCGTTACTCCGGCACATTTGCCAACCGTCTACTTTACCAGTTAAAAATATTTTTTCTCGATTGATAGAAAGTTCTTCAGTACAGGCTTTCAGCATCTCTCCGAAAACATCCTGATTCCCATAAGATGGCGAAGTATCAAAGCCTGTAATTCCATTTTCTAAACTTGCCGTCAAAACACTCTTCAAAACTTCTTTTTTACTTACCTGATAACTGCCAAAAAAGACAAGAGGCATAGAAACTCCCTCAATAACCCTTATTCGTTTTATTTCAGCCATAATTATGCCCCTCCGAATTGATTACTTGTTTTCCTCTCGAATTGCCCGAATAATTGCCTTCGCTTGGTTTACCTGCTTTTTCGGAACAATTGCCCTCACAGCATTCTTTACTGCGTTCTTCACTGAACTATCCTTATTCTGATTTGCCGGATACTTAATCTGATTATCTTTATAAAATGTTTTTGTAATATCAGCACTTTCTCCAAGCATAGTAAACACTTCTAAAAATATAGGTTTTTCTGATGCCTCAGCTAATTTAGGCATTATATCATCAATTTCCTTTTTGGATGAGGCTCTATAATAATCATAACCCAAAGATTTTATCCATCCTTCTGCTCTCTTGTTATGACTTGCGCAAATATTATCATCCTTGTAGTCGTCAAATGCTTTTCTATTAAAGATGAACCTAAACTCCTCACCGCCTCCATTATTAACCATAATTATACGAACATTTTTACCGATACTGTTTAATCCGGCTGCATTCATATCGTAGAAAAAGCTCAGATCTCCTATAACAAGAAATGCAAGCGCATTTGTCGCGGCAGCTTGCCCTGCAAAAGTAGACAGGCACCCGTCTATTCCTAATGCCCCATAATTACTATATGTTTTAACACCTTCAGCCAACTTAAAATAATGCATAGTCCGAGTACTGTATTGAATTGCAAGGTGCAAAATTGAATTTGCAGGAATTATTGATGTTAATTTCTGTGCAACATAAAAGTTAGAGAACTCAAATTCCGGTAACTCTATTTTCTTCACTTCACTCTGCCACATTTCATAATATGTGTGTTCAATTTCACTATCACATTCTTCAAACATTTCGGAAATTATATCAAAGAACATACTTTCCGAACATTCAAAAATTGTCGTTAAACTCTTATACGAATCTCTAACAATGCCTGTCTCGTTTACAACCCAACTTTTCATATCCTTATAATTTTTCCTGAAATTATTCTTCCAACCATAAGCAGCCGTATTATTGCCCAGCGAAATAACTAGCTCCGGTCTAAGTATATTCAATGCTGCTGTACTCATCATTTCTGATATAGGATAAGTATAGACACAGCCATCAAAATTAACATTCGAGACATGCTCAACTGCAAACACACAATTGAACAATTTATAGAATTTTCTCATGTTATCAATGTCTTTATTGCTATAATCGACATTTTGCCCTACAATAACCAATATTTTTTTATACCGACTTAACTCTTCTATCTTTTCCATCCAACATCTTGTATTATCTTTTATCTCTATTCTTTCGACTACCCTTTCCTTCGGCAGTTCCTCACAATCAAATGTTGTCATTGTTCCGACAAGCGGTACATTTATATGAACCGGTCCTCTTCCATGATGGTCTAATTCAAGCAATGCTTCGTTGACCAGTCGATTGCAAACCCATCTATCCTGAGCATCATGACATACGGGAAGAGAAACAGACCTTTTTACCACACCGTCAAAGATGTTTCTTTGTTCAATTTTTTGCGTTTCCAATTGTCCTTGATAATCCGGATTCTTATCTGCAGTTATAACCACTATTGGAACAGACTGATAAAAAGCCTCCGTAACACCTGCAAGATAATTACATACAGCTGTTCCTGATGTACAAACGCATGCACAAGCTCTTTTTTTCTCTTGAGCTATTCCCATTGCGAAATATGCTGCACTTCGTTCATCAACGACCGAATAACACCTGAATTCAGGGTCAGCTTCAAACGAATGAACAAAAGGGATATCGCTTCCTCCCGGTGACAAAACGACATCAAAGATATCATGAGCTTTTAACAGTGACATAATCACCTGTACACTTGGTATATTAGAATACATAAACTTCCTCCTAAAACTTCTTTAAAACTTTTTTTATATTTGAAATCAGAAAAGAGTCCTTGAATACCAATAATAATGTGATATATACGACTGCACCGACTACCACTTCAATTATTGAACTAATAATAGAGACTTTCAGTTGCTGTTCCAACCCAAAGACGGCAAAAAACATTACTATCGAAGCTATTAGATTTTTATAACCTGTAACAGCTGCATCCTTTAAAGTAAACTCCCCTCTAACCATATAAAAATATATAAATCCAATACATACTTCGGACAGAACAGAAGCTATTGCAGCGCCAATCGAATAAAACCTCGGAATCAAAATGGCGTTAAGAATAATATTGATCACTGCTGCGGCGCATTGAGCTATATTGCTTTTTCCCTGCCTTCCGCTAGGTGTAAGCAAATGTGTTCCAATCATGTGCGAATATCCCATAAATATAAAAATAGGACAGAAAATATATAACAAAGATATAACCTTATCATACCCGTTTCCGAAAAACCACGGCACTATACCCGCAGCAACTCCCGCAAGACCAAACGTCATAGGAAAAACGAAAAATGCAATTACATGTGATGATTCCTTCATCTTAATCTTAATTTCATTATATGACTTCCGTGCAAAAAGATAAGACATTCTTGAGCGCATTACAACTGTATAAGCAGTTATTACGCCAACAGCCATATTGATAATTTTATGTGCTTGCTCATAATATCCGTTTTCATAATCTGACCCAACAAGCCATCCAAGCATCGCCTTATCTAATACGGCATAAATCTGATAAGCTATGGAAGGAATGAAATATACAATTACATTACCTAAATGGCTAAAGACTCCTTTCAAGGAGACATTTATTTTAGATAATAATATGTTACCCTTTAAATAAGGCCACATGGAAAGATTTCCCAGCATCTGAGATACGCATATAATAAGCAAATATATCCAAAGATCTTTTTCTGTTTTAACTAAAAGAAATAACAAAATAATGCCGGCTATTCTTACAAAACTATTTCTAATTGCGATATAGCGAAATTTTTCTAATCCCTGAAATAAAAATCCAATATCTAAAATTGCCGCTATAAAATACGGTATTTGTAACAAATAATAATATGTATATTTATCATTGAAAATGGCAATGCACAGAAAAACAAAAAATGAAATAATAACCGTGCATGTCTTTAAAATCCAAATTTCCCAAAACTTTTGAGAACGTTTTTCAATATTATTGCCAACAGCAGCAGTTTCTTTCTGACCATATGTTGCTGTACCTAACGAGCCAAACATTATCATTGAAGAAATAATAGAATATGTATAACTATAAATACCAATATTTGCGGCTCCTAAAACCCTCGAGGTATAAGGAGCCGTTATAAGCGGCACAATAATATTAATTATGTTATAAATCAAATTATATATAAAATTTGCCTTTACACCATCCTTTTTCACGCTTCTGTTCCTTCTTTCAAATATTGTTTCAAATGTTGCAAAGAAGTTTTTCTGAATTCAGATATTTTCTGATTGATTAGATTATAATCAATCAGACGGTTATCTTTTTCAATCGACCATTCTTCACGGTCTGTAATATTCAGTGTTTCTGCTATTGACTTCATTCGCTCTTTCCATCCACGGTTATAGTAATAGAAATTTTTATTAAAATACAAGGAGAACAACATTCCGTGATAAGATGCAGTAAAGACTGTATCTGCATAGCATATCAGGCTAAGAAATTCCTCTGGTCTGTTTGGTCTGATTGGCTTCATTTCATCCGGTACCCAACCGGTAGATATCAAATACACCGGAAGCCCATGCTTTTTCCCATATGCAACTGCATCCCGGTATATGGTCTGTCCAGCATTTGACATATAGCATAAAACATAGTCTTCTAATATACAGCGCTCTGCGGACATTTCACGCCATTGTGTCTCAGACAGTAGCATTGTAGGATCACAAACAAAATCCACATTGCGATCAAGTATTAAATTTAGTTCATTTTGAATGGCATGTTCCCGCACTCCTATACCGTTGAATCGATTTAATAACCTTTTTACCTCATCCCGTTCATTATTCCATAATTGCCCGACAGATGATGCAAAAGCAATTTTTGTACTTTTGTCGTCTGCAAATTTGAGCATATAAGTAGTATCATTTTCATTAATAGTAAAATCCCAGACAAGATCGCTTCCAACAAGGAAAGTATCATACATATCGTTAGAATTTTTAACCGTATCCTTATAGAATGTCTTTTCTGAAACTATGAAGTTTTTCTGAAAAAAAAACGAAAACGCCTTGGACTTTTTCTTTGAGAACCTGCTGTAAATTACATGATTTTTTAATTCACGAAATGTTTTGCATTGATATATATGTTTAGTGAGAAATTCCCTCTTTTCCACCGCTTCATTTCGATAATCCACTATCTCACAATCATACCCAAATTCTTTTACCGTTACATACAAAGCATATGTTTGCAACAGTGAACCAAAGTTAGTCGTATGATGATAAGTCAATAATCCGATTTTCCTCTTCTTCATTACATTTTGAGCGTTTATCAGTTCCATTTTTTCACCTCATTAACAGACTTTCGCTTCTGACTTCTCTCGTACAGCAAATATAAGAAATCAAGCAGAGAAATATCATTTCAAATCCCTTTAACTGTTCTGTAATCCACATCAGACCAAAGCAGATCAGCACAATACATATCATCCGGTTGAATTTAGTATATCTCTTTGTTTCATGCATAGCATAATAGCAAATAAAATAGAAATATACAGTTCCGATAATTCCGCTGCAAAATAAAAGATACAGCAGGTTATTATGCGTGGACTGATTAATGGCGGCAACGCCGCCTCCGACTGCAAAAAATGTATCCGAATTTAATCCGTAACCCAATAAAGGATTGGCTGCTATTTTCTCAAGGACAACTTTCCATATAAATGTGCGCGCATTTAATTCTGTGCTTTCATGAAGAACTCCTGTAATAAAATTTGCAAACAGCATCTGCGCATTAAAGAATACAACACCAATATTTAATACAAGCATTGCGGTAAATCCTATATTAAATATTTTATCAATTATTTTTTTATCGGCATTTTTTATAATAAGCAATATAAAAAATACTGCCAAACACATTATAGAGGTGGAAATTGGCTGCCTTATATTCCAATATAATGTACTTGCAAAAAGCACAGCATACAGAAACTTTGCCTTATATTTCCCTCTTTGTTTCAAACAACAATCATACAGACCAATAAAGCTGCAAGCAGTAATCTGATAATATGTTATGCTTGTCTTAGTGCCAAGCACATAACACATTTGACCGTCAGAATTTAAATACATTCCCCCATCTTTCCATAAAGCAGAATTTAAAAACATCCACAGTGTAAATATAAATGCCACATATCCTGTAAATTTTTGAGGGTTATGCTTTATACAGTACATAGCAATAACACAAAGCGAAAATATATTAAGGTAACTACCTATATCTCCTATTGAGTTGCCCCGTATCCATGTCACCGCTATAAGCCATAGCAAATATGCCATTAATATCCAAAAATAAGAATATTTATCTTTGATATGTTTAAAGAAATAGAAAAAACAAAAAAGAAATATTACCTTTTGAATAAGAAATGCATACGACATAAATGATGGCGCATAGTGCATCATACACGGCGGAATAAAAATTAATACTATTGTGATCGGCATTAATATATCAAGCATTAAGCTCGTTCTTCTAAAATCAAATGACATAACCAAATCTCCTACTCACTTGCCAAAAAATAATTTTAAGTATTCCTGAACAACCTGATTTTCTACGTTGTTTTCATTTTTCAAACACTGCGAATATTCATCTCGCAAGTGTTTATAGCTCAACATCTCTATAATGGCATCTGCCAATTTGTATTCATCAAATTCAGTTATAGTTCCGTTTATACCGTTCGTTACCGAATCATAAACGGTTGTATAGTTTGTAACAACAATGGGCTTCTCCAGTATCTTTGCCTCATCCAACACTATTGATTTACCTTCATACCTTGAAGGCTGAACAAAAACATCTGCAAACTGAATATAAGGATACGGATTTTTCCGCAAGCCCAATAACTGTACATTTTTTTCTAAATCTTCGTCTGCAATTTGTTTTCGCAAATCCTTTTCCTGTTCTCCCTCTCCTATAATAAACCAAGTAAACTCCAAGCCTTTGCGTTTCATATTAGCTGCAGCTCTAACAGCAAGATCAAAGCCCTTCTGCTCATTCAATCTACCGACAGAAACCAGTATATTTTCTTTGCCGGCATACTCTTTAGGCTGTCCCCTATCTGCCATTGCACGAATCATCTTTGAGGAGGAAATATTATACAATAAATGTGTTTTATTTGAGAATTCAGGAAATACACGCTTTAAGCTCTCAACACATTCTTCTGAAATAGTTACAAGATCATCCGCCTTTTCAAAATATGTCCAATCAAATTTTGCATTATAGCCCAGCTTCTCATACTCATTGTGCACCCATAAAATTTTTCTGTCAGCAGAAACTTTGTCAATAACATAATAATTTGAAAATCCATCCACATAAGATACGGCAAGGTCATAATGCTGTTTCCGGACAGGGATATATTTACACCATGCCCTCCACAATCTTTGAACCGTATTCAAGGAGACATCCCTTTTGATGTTCAATGAAATCTTTGCAAAGAAAAGTTTTGTCATCACTTTAATGTTTAAATTTTGCTTTAAACATCCTTTTAAAGGCAAATGCATCGCCCTGATCTCATCTACAGGTTGCAAGCGGTTTACACACTGCGGAATTTCATCGAAGAACATATCATTCTGATTAAGCACAAATAAATCTAAATCCAGATCGCCTTCATTTAACGAATTAAGCAAAGAAATTAAACTCTTTTGTGCGCCGCCGCACAATAAATTATTTATTACAATTAGCATTTTCATCTGTCAATTCTCCAAGAAGTTCTTCTATCATTTTAATATACTTCTCAATTTCATCCTCATTGCTATTTTTCTCCGAATTTAATTGCTTAATTAATTTCTGCCTAAGCTCCTCATTCACTACAAGTTCATATACTCCCTCGGAAATAGCATCAGGATTCATGTCAACAATCAATCCATTAATTCCGTTCTCAATAGATGCTTTAGCCGTAACATAGTTCGTCACAAGGATGGGTTTGCATAGAATTTTTGCTTCATCCAATGCAATGGATTTGCCTTCGAAACGAGACGGCTGCACAAAAACATCACTTGCTTTGATATAAGGATAAGGGTTCTCTTTTATTCCCACCAATTTAAATTCTCTTTGCAGTCCATTTTTCGCTATTTGCGCTTCCAACAAGGGTCTCAGTTCACCTTCACCCAATACATACCACAAAAATGAGACGCCACGCTCTTTAAGCAATTTTGCTGCATCAATTGCATAATCTATCCCTTTTTGTTTCATCAAGCGGCCAACGGATACAATTTTAAAGCCCGAAAAATCAAAGAAAGTATCTCCTTCGGGAATTATATTTGCCAAACGATTTATTGTCTTCCCGGATGAGATGTTTTCCAAAACAGTCATTTTACTTTTAAGCTCAGGATATACAGATACCATACTATCTACACACGCTTGTGAAATTGTGGCTATACGATCAGCCTTTGTATAGTACGGACGTTCATAATCATTGTCAAATCCCAATTTTTTAAATTCGTTATGCAACCACAAGACTTTTTTATCAGCATCAACCTTGTCGATTACATAATAATTTGTGGTTCCGTGCCAATACGAAATAGCCAAATCATAATGATTCTCTAACTTTTTAATATGCTTTCCCCATATTTTCCATCTTGATTCGGTATAGTTTTCTTTTGTATTTCCTTTTTTTAAATGAGAATAGCACAACCAGCGAATTTGATTTACAAGGTCATTTAAACCACAGACTTTCTTTCGCCTTTTTGACAAAGAAGTAGTTACATTCTCTAATTCATATTGATTTTCTATTAAATGTATGTATTCGGGAATTTGACTCATATACATTCCATGCGGACTGGCAACAAGCAAATCAATATTCCATCTGTCTTGCGGCATATTATTAAGAAAAGAAATAAGACTTTTTTCTACTCCACCGCACCCCATACTGTACATTACAATTAATATATTCTTCAATTCACACTTTTCTGACTTTGAGCTATTTCTTTCAATCACAAACTTATTCCCCTTTTATATGGTCTCAATTTTCCGCAATCTTATACTGCAGTTAATTGAATCAACAAACCCTACCATCTAGTATCCTTAATTTTTGAGTTTTTGCATTTGATACATATGTTATTCTTCCTTGTGATGAGTTCCTCTCTATGAGAAAGTTAAAGTCCGTAAATCACCTTGCCAACATATTCGGCAACTTTTAAATCTTCTTCCGTATTAATATCTACCGCTTCAAACTTACTTACAAAGTGGATATACGGTTTGCGTCCGATGCGGCAGCGATATCTTGCAAGACTCTCAGCCGAAATACCATATAGTCCCGTAGTTTCTTCAACAACAGGCATCATATCCTGACTTCTCGGAAGAATCCCCGGTCGATAGTTAATGGGATTGCCCGCGAACCAGTAAAAACTATGATTTTCAAGTGCCGTAAAACAAGAATCAAAATCCTCACTGTAAATCAGATGATTATAGCATGCACGAATAGTCTCTGCTTGCATATATGGAGCCGTTGCAAAAAGCTGAAAATAATAATCATATCCAGAAAAATTATCAAAATGATAAACCAAAAGATCGTTACCGTTAGCAGTATTCATTGCCAACTCCGGCTTCCTTTCAATTACATGAAATCCCATGGTTTCCGCATACTCTGCCACTTCTGCACTGTTAGTATCAATATAAACATCATCAAAAACATCTGCTTCTTTCACATGCTCGCAGATATATTGATAGAGTTTTTTCCCGTTCAATACCCTAAGATTTTTGCCCGGAACACGCTCCGAATTTGCCTTTATTGGTATAAAACATGCTGTCTTCATAATATTTTCTCTCCTTCTGATTTTTTTGTATAAAAAATCCTTTTACAATACTGCCTTTACGGCATAACTTCCATCTTATGCTTCATGTTCAATCTGCTTCAACAAATCCAAGATAATCTCGCCGTTTGACATGTCTTTTCTGCTCGAATCAATCAAATACTTATCAATAAATTTATCATATTTTTCTTTCTTTACACTCGGCGTCGGCAGCGAAGGATTGTCAAGCGAATCCTTTGCGAAGCAAGATAGTTTCGCAAAAACATTTGCAACTGCCTGTGTATATCTTCTTTCGGAGCTTATGACTTCTTTTGAAGAAATAATAACGGCAGGTTTTTTCTCAAAAATCACATTGATAAGCGATGTAGAGAAGTGGCTGATTGTAAATTCTGCATGGTGGATAAGTTGGGCTGTGTTTCCGCATGAGACTTTTCTTCCGCCAAAAGTCTCAGATGACAAGCTCTTAAATGACACAGGATGCAGAGAAATAACAACAGGCATCTTGTATTTTTGTTCAACCAAATCAAAGTAGTGATTTAACTGCTGAATATAGTGTTCAGCACTAAAATTCGGATCCGGCTTATTAAAATCTATCGGATGATAGCACAATGCGCAATCAATAAAAAGGATGTACTTTTCTCCGATAACATTCTCAGAATTTCTATTTGAAAGATACTCATCATATTTCACGTTATGCGACTTGACAAACTTTTTTGCTGTTTCAGGCTTTGAATTATACGCTCCAACCAAATAATCATATTTCACGTCCGCTTTTCTTGCCTTATTGTATAAATACCTTGTCAGACGGTATTTTCTGATAAGTGAACCCACACGATTCCGTATAGGAATATTTATAGACAAATCACTTGCAGCCGTTGACTGGAGCATCTCGTAAAAGCTGTTTTTTTGCGTGCTGATTACAGGAACATTATATCTTTTCGCAATTGACGAAAGCTTTTTCCACGGTTTTTCAACCATGTTTGTAATAATTACAACCTTTTGAACTTTAACCTCATCAGTCAATTTCTGTTCAAATTCCTTAATGGTATCAACAGAAATAGCTTCATCAATATTTTTTACCGCGCCTTTTCGGTTAAATATTTCACTTACATCCCACACTTCATACGGATAATAATCCTTCAGAAAATAAAAGCACATCAAATTTGCCGAGTCAAGATTTACTCCGATATCATTTGTAAATATAATCTTCATATTTTCACCTCAAACTCCGTCAATCAAATCTATATATTTTTGTACTTCCTTTTGATTTCCATACTCATGCTCACTTAAATATGTTTGTATATTCTGTCGCAGTGAGGTATCCGTAAGCATTCTTTCTATCCCGGCAGCAATTCCCTCCGGATTCATAGGAACAATTATTCCTTCCTTACCGTCCTCAATCTGATCCTTTACCGTAGGATAGTTCGTGACTATAATAGGAGCTCCAATGATTTTTGCCTCATCCAAAACAACCGATTTCCCCTCAAAACGTGATGTCTGTACAAATATAGTTGCATTTTGAATATACGGATACGGATTTTCCTTTGCCCCAAGAAGGTGAAAACAATCTCCTACATCTTTTTGCTTAATTTTGTCCTTCAAACTTTTTTCCAAGGGACCATTCCCCAAAATAAACCATTGAAACTGAATGTGCTTTCTTTTCAACATATATGCCGCATCAATGGCCATATCAACGCCTTTTTGAGGGTTCAATCTGCCTATTGAAATCAACGTTACAGGATTGGACTCATATTCTTTCGGAACAAACTCCATCGCCCTTTTGCGTGTCACTTCAGATGAGGTTATATTGGCTATATTATATATTTTATCTGTAAATTCAGGAAATACCTCTTTCAGAATATTCACACACTCGTCTGATATCGAAACTATCCCATCCATTTCTTCAAAATACTTATAATCGTACTTTTGGGGATGAGCAGCAGATTTATAATCATTATGAATCCAAACTATCTTTTTATCTGCATCAACTTTGTCTCCAACAAAGTACAGCACTTCTCCTGAAATATATGCAATCGCAACATCATACTTTTCAGTTACTTTCTCAATCCGTCTGCTATATGAATGCATCCACCGATACGCAACTGCACTGCGAATATTTCTTTCTGCAATGCGTGACCTGATTGTCCCAAAAAGCTTCATTCCCTTATATTTTCCCGCTCTTCGCAATGGCGAATATAGCAACCGCAATGTATCGGGTGTTTTAAGAATTCTGACCCACTTCGGAACTTGAGAAAGAAACATCCCCTCTTGCCTAAAAAGCAACAAATCAACTTCGTACTTATTCTCCGGAAGTTCATTCAATAGATTGACTAAGCTTTTTTCTGCTCCTCCATTGTATAAAGATTGCATAACAAATAATAGTTTTTTCATAATTTTATCTCCGAATCATTAATTAGAATTCCATCATTCAATGTACTGTTTATCCCCCCGAATTATTTTAGTTAGTATAAGAAGTTCTTTTACATCCTGCCTTAAACATTGCTTCGGAAAGCATTTAAATATTAAGCGGTTAAATCTCTTCTTTTGTTTAATTCCATTGAAGAAGGTATCTCTGCCCGCAGGGCGCACAGACGGATGGTCCAACTGGTGATTATTCTCCACGGCTCGTTCCAACTCTACAGTAAGCAGCGCTACCTCCGCCTTTTTCAACAGTTGTACACCTTTTTCTGTTTGACAAAGCGCTAATGAAACACCCTTTTTCTGTTCGTCCATCGGCAAGTTACTTCCCCATGAATCTCCGAGGGTTAAATCAGACACTCGCTGCAACTTTGCATAGTCACACTCGTAACAGTTTTCTGTATATGTAAGTGCATTCAAAAATGCAATTGTATATTTATCACTTACACCCTTGGTAATAATTCCTTTATGATCTCCATGTATCTGCATTTTTGCCTTAACCCTAAATATAATTTCATGAATAGAGTTAAGCGATCTCCCATATTGCTTTAAAAAAAGATTCAATAATTCAGGTGAGGGAGTTCCATGACAGATTAAGTCAACTGTATATAGATTTTCCTGCAAACTGCCGTGAATATAATTTTTCACAGCAGCCACTTGACATGGCAAGCCAATAAATAAAACTTTCCGTCCATTTTGAAGTGCCGATTTAATCTGTTTATAAATACCTGCCGGATTGCTTTTTACATATTTCGATCCTGTAAATTTTGAGAGTTCCTCGACTTTGCCCGCAAATTCAAACGTAAAACCTCCGTCACGGAAAACACAGCTGCACACCATTCCACCGTCTTCAACAAATGTCTTTGAAATCGCTGCTGCGAAGCCTCCGGATGAACATCTGATGCGCAATTCTTCGTCTTGCGCCCAACCTTGATACCATTCTACAGACGAAGTAGATGCGCACGGATTATTCTTCTGACATACTTTTTTGCAAGCACCGCAATCAATGCAAGTGTCAGCATCTATAACATACATAGAATCGCCGGCTGAGATAGCATTTGTAGGACATTCGTCC
>ERZ824480.1641-NODE-1641-length-18937-cov-3.569008_pt1 | contig 18937 bp, 20 predicted proteins | sample MGYA00519861_ERZ824480 | MGnify/ENA primary metagenome ERZ824480 (study PRJEB31778, sample SAMEA3449152) | human gut metagenome | biome: human gut; feature: human-associated habitat; material: faeces | place: United Kingdom | collected 2010/2012 ... | reverse complement strand
GGATGAATATGATTATCCTCTTTTTTACCACTGGAACTGTAGGATAATCATATTCATCCATCGAAGAGATGATAATGGACACATCATCTCGCTATCTGCATTGTGTACACCAAAGATACTCAAAACTACGTATCGGAACCTACAATATCTATACATCAGCATCTTCATAAAACACAAACAGGCTTCCAACAATATATAATCCCGGAAAAGTAGTGATCTTTGGATCCCAGTAAGTATAGTTCCCTGATAGATAAAGAGAAAGAAAAATATATCACCATTAAAATACCGCTCTGTCATCGGATAATGAAACACTTCATCCATGTACGCTTCAGGGACACTCATATTCACTTTCTTCATCATATAGATGACAATACATGAATAAATAGCGGCAATGATATAGATCAATACTGTCACCTTCATCCAAAAATAATTTAACAAACATTCAAAACGATTATGATGACACCCTACTATGATTCAATTCGATGATGGCCCGATGGAATCCAAACCGGTCTTCCGTTGACTGTATCACATGAACTTGATCATAAGCAGCCGGTTCGCGAACCTCTGTTGTTTCACAATTTCGAGTCGAGTCCAACGAAGGATCCCCGGATTCAAACACCTACATCACATCCATCTCTAAGCAGTACAGTTAGATCCTCAATTCCCTCATTCAGCTTCTGTAAAGCCTCATAGCGAGTAGTGTCATCATTATGGATAACATCCTTGATTTTTCCATCACTCATCACCACAATGCGAGTGGCAATACTGGGAAGCATCATATCATGAGTCACCATGATCAAAGTAGTTCCCATATTATTCAGCTCCACAAGTAGATTCATGATACGAATCGTATTCAATGTGTCCAAGTCACCAGTCGGTTCATCCAACAACAGCATATCAGGACTAGCGCTCACCACAAAATAATACGTATACGTGTTAGCTAACCCACGGGCGATTGAGACTCGTTGCTGTTCACCACCACTCAATTGACTGGGATAGTGACTCCCTCGATCGATCATGCCTACACGTTGGAGTAATTCGTTCACGGCTTGACGACGTTGCAAACGGGTCAATTCGCCCTTCACTCATTAGATTTATCAGTACACTACTTTGAGGATTAAAGGAAGTTCTACATTCTGAGCGGCTGTCATTCCAGGTATTAAATTGAAGGTTTGAAAGACAAATCCAATTGAGCGAAGTCGAATTTGTGAAACTGTTTTATCTTGTGTTTTGTCGTTGAATAGCAAACCAGAGATTTCCAATTCCCCTCGAGTTGGTGAATCAACCGTTCCAAGGATATTGAGTAGCGAGCTCTTTCCTGAACCCGACTTGCCCACAATTATCACAAACTCCCCACGACTTATCCTCAGATTCACTCCTCGAAGAGCAGGTACACCTTCTAGTCCCAGTAAATATGTTTTGTGAAGATTTCTGGCTTCAAGCACTGTTAAGTCCGGGATTTCGTCTTCATCGGAATCATTGGACTCTTCAGAAACAGGCGGAACCGGATGTCGAAAGATTCTACGATACCAAGGAACAGATTCATTAGATTCAGGAGATGGGATACTATATGATATTCAGGAAACTCGTTTACGGAATAATTTCGGAACTGGTGCGCGATCGACTCCTAGAGAGCGATGTTTCGTCAATAATCCCGTCAGACGACATGAATGTGAGTGAAGTTCATATCCCATCATTATCCCTTTTCGTTTCAATAAAACTATTCATAATGTCTTTGGACCTCAAGCTGCTTGGATTAGTGCAGCCGACGTTCTTCGCTGTAACAACGACGACAAAAGCCATCATGCTACTCTCCTCCCAATTACAGCCCAGAGACGATCACAAATCATCATAGTTTAAAGGTTGACTCTTTCAAGGAAATGAAAGAGAAAGAATGTACTATAGAAATGATCCTGTTCGAGTACAGTCTTAGCCTATTATTCTCTTCGTAATTCTCATCAACCCCATTTTGGAATTTTTCATTATGGGTATTCTAATTTCCATCCTATTTACAGAATACACCTATTTCAATTCTGTCCACACAACAAACACTTCACATTCTATACTTCATGTACTTCCATGTCGTATGAATCATATTCTGGTTCTAGTCCCCGTTGTCGACGGCTCCGACGTGGTGGTAAATTTGAAAAGTCAATCTCGTCATCATCGTCATCTGTCGAATCGCTAAAAGCGTCAAAGTTTGTGTAATGTCTCTTCTTGCTCCCAATACGACGACGTTTTGGTTGTAATGAATTCTATTCATAACACCAACCACCCAATGTCACCTCAGAACCATTCCGAATGCATTCTAGAGCATTCCGAAGTACTCCAAGTCGAGATAACAATTGTTCACGCTCCAGCTGCGCATTTGTCCGTTTATCAAACACCTCACTCGTCTGACTCTCTGTCAACTTGGGAATCACAACACGACGAATCTGTTCTGTTGTCAACCCATACTTCTTGACATTTGCCTCTCTCTTTATCTTCACCTCTTCTGTTGTGAGATTGTCTATTGATCAGTTGAATACCAGATCTTAACGTCCATCATTGATTATTATACCATTTTTGCGACAGACATTTGTTCGTTTAGCATTCTCTCGACCTATTTCATATACATCGGCATGGAGTTTAAGGAATTCTACTTCTAAGATACTTATGCCGGCAGAATACCTTTTAGAGACTGTTGTCCAATCATTCGTTGGACCTGACACACAATCTGAGACACCGTTTTTCCAGGCAATACTTTCGCTCGTATAATTGCGCTCCATGAACCGATCCCATACTTCATAATTGCACATCGTAATACCTCCATTTCCTCTTTAGTCCAGCCTAGAACCTGATTTTGTATATTAAATAGTGATACCTGGCGCAATGGTTACATTCCACAGAGACTTGCTATCCGAACTAAAAATTTTGGAAATACGACCTAAACATTATTACTTATCTTACTTTCATCTACTTTTCGACATCAAAATACTTGACGACAAGATAATTGAAATAGAATCAAGACGGTAGTACGGGGATTCTGTATTACCGGGGAACTTCCCTCCTTGTTCCCGCCTTATTTCATTCTGTAAACAAACAGACTAAAGAGAAGTAGAAGGAGTACCTTCCTCTTTATTACCTGATGCGTCGTTCAGAAGACTCTTCAATTCCTCACATCCAGGGACCATATCAAAGAGTGTAGGATCATTTGCTGCTACAACCATGCCTCTAAAGATACCATTCTCCTTATGCAGTAAATTGTAAGGAGTATCATATTCAGCTACCAATCCAGCATCCATCACACAGACACGATCTGAATCCATAATCGTATTCAGACGATGAGCAATTGTAAGAGATGTACAATGAGCAAACTGCTTGCGAATCATCCGCTGGAGGAAGATATCTGTCTCATTATCCAATGAGGCTGTAGCTTCATCCATAATCAGAATCTTCGACTTTCGCAGTAGTGCTCGCGCCATACAAATCAATTGACGCTCACCCACTGAGAAGTTACTACCTCCCTCCTCGACAGCATCATCTAGCTTCTTGGGAAGACGATCAATGGCGTCCTTCAACTCCACCTGCTCCAGTACTGCCCAGATCTCCTCATCTGTACTCTCATTGAAAGGATCCAGATTGAAACGGACCGAAGCAGAGAACAATACAGGATCCTGAGGAATGATACACAGAGCTCGACGCACATCCTCCAGACCCAGCTTTCCTAAATCGACTCCATCAATGCTGATACTTCCTTCACACAAATCTGTGATTCGGAACAAAGCAATCATCATTGTTGACTTTCCAGCACCTGTACGACCCACGACACCAACCTTCTCATGAGGATTGATGGTAAGGTTCACTCCCTTCATCACCAGAGGACCATCACGATAGCGCAGCTTTGCGTTCTTGTATTCAATACGACCCTCATTAGGCCAGCCTTGAGGAGGACGCACATCAGTAATCATGGGAGGCTCTGGCTTTACAGTGTCAATATATTCCTTGATACGCTCCACAGAGTTCATCTGAGCCTCTGTCTGAGCCAACATCTTCACACACTGCTTCATCTGATTACTCAGACTGGAGCAGGAGGAAAGACCGAGACCCAACAATGATGGAGACATCCATGAAGAAAGGACATTAGAGAGAATAGCAACAATCACCGTTACAATAGCAGCAATGATATCAGATCGCACTGTCAGCCAAGCAGAGGCCCACTGGAAGGCAAGATTCACATTATTGTTCACATCCAGCTTTCCTTCGATTCCTTGAATGAAACGTTCCTGATGGCCATATGCACGAATTGAAGGTGATCCCAATAAGACACCTTGGAAGTCTGTGAAGATGGGAGAACGAGAAACAGACTCAATTCGCTGGATATCGGTGTTAGCACGTCTGAAAGAGCTCTGAATGTAGTAGTAAACGATAAAGGCAATGATGATGACTACAATCATAATACCTCGAGTCGACCAGGCAATGTTGATACACTCAGCAATCAACAAGAAGAGTTGAGCAAAGAACATTACTCCAGAACGAGGCAATTCATCATCGACCAACACCATATCACGATTGAATCGATTCAGAATACGACCCACAGGAGTTACATCATGGAAAGCCACAGGAGCATCAATAATAACATCAGCTAATCGATCATGTACCTTCTGAGCAGCACGAATACGACCTGGGATGAATAGAATCACTCGTAGAATAGTGAAGGCAGCATAGAGCATAATGAGAGTGAAATAACTCTGAATGTATCCATTTGTCTTCTCCTTACATTCCTCATCGAAGGTAACACACGACTCTTCGCCTGACCAATCAGCCAACTTGAATTGAGAGAGTACATAGAAAATAGCAGCCGCTAGGAATCCAAAGATCACAATACTCATTAGAATCCGACCAAAAGCCTTCAGATAGAAACTATACACATCCCATGACATCTTACCTGCAACCTTCGTCTCCTCTGTAGTCAATGCACCATTCTCATTGGAAGCATCAGCATTCTTACTCAACTCAGCTTCATCTCGCTGAGATTGACGTTTTGCTTCCTCTTCCTTCTCATGAATTGATCGACGAGAAGCAGCGAAAGATGATGAACCATCCTCCTCTGTCAACAGAGCCATCAGATCGATATTAGCAGCCTTCAGCTCCTCATAAGTGCCCTGATGTGCGATTGTATTGTTCTCCAACACAATCACATAGTCACATTTATGAAGATACTGAGTAGCATTTGTTACCAGAATACGAGTTCGACCCTTCATGTACTTCGAGATACACTTATTGAACAGAGCTTTACCCACATGCGAATCCACAGCAGCAATAGGATCATCCATCACCACTACATCAGAATCACTGTAGCAGCATCGAGCTATGGAAATACGAGCCTTCTGACCTCCACTCACATTGATACCTCGATCACCAATCTCACACTGATCACCTCCTGCTAGCATCTTCAGATCATCTTCAAGACAGCACACCTTAAGAATTTCCTTGTATTTAGCATCATCATAAGGCTTGCCAAAGAGAATATTGTTACGAACAGTATCATTCACAAGCCAAGCCTGTTGTGCTGATAGAGACATTGTACCATTCACCATTACCAAACCCGCATTCTTTGTCATCTCACCCACCAGAGAGGATACAAAGGAAGTCTTACCACTTCCTACACGACCCACGACAGCCACTAAAGCTCCCTTGGGAATACGAACAGAGATATCCTTGAGACAATTTTCATTTTCACCCCATGCGAAGTAACCATCCTGAATAACTACAGCATCCTTAGAAGCATCATAATCCTTGAGTTCCTTCTCCTCACCGTTGATTGTCTTGTATTTGAGTACACTTCCAGCAGGCACATCACGCTCAACCAATGTAGGATCCACATCTGGAAGGTCGAGGAAATCTGTGATACGCTTGATCGAGACACGGAACTGAACGAACACGAAAGCAACCATAGGCAACATCATGAATGGAACCTGAAGGATCTTGAAATAGGAGAACGAAGCATATGCAGTAGATGGATCCAGAGGTTTTCCGACTACAGTAGGATAGAGAGCAAAGCAGACTAAGGGAACGATATTGGGAATCAATGTCAAAAGAGTATCAATACCCAGACTCATAAGCCAAGTCATCTTCTTGTGATAATCCAGTTCAGTATGACGGATATCATAAACCTTTCCCTTGAACGGTTTTTCCCAACAATAATACTTAATAATACGAATACCTGTCAGAATCTCATTCGTCAGCTTCACACGAGCATCTGTAGCTTTCAAGATATTTGTTCGAATCTTCTGAGCAAAGCATACAGTGAAGAACTGAAGAAGGAGCATGAGAAGATAAATACCCAATGCTACAAAGGTGAGTTCCTTCATAAGATTCCACACCATAATAACACAAATGATAAGCTAAAAATGAGTGCAACAACGAATCTCAACCATGAAAGGGATCATGACAAACATAGTCACCACTAACGTAAACATCAACAAGGAGTTAGTATCTGTCGACATCAGATTCACCAATTGACCTGTAGACGTAGTACCTTTGGCAGCTGAACTTAATCGCAAGGCCTTTCGATAGATAGCTTCTGAAGTCATGGCTTTCATGGTGACAGCCACTTTCACAATCATCATTTGGACAGCAGAATTCATAAGAGCAGTAATCATAGGAAGGACTAAAAGAACAACAGCATATATCCAGTAGCGTTCACTATCTATGAATAAGAAGTTCTAGTTCACATCAACTGGCACGGTTATTATGAAGATCAGCAGTGAACAACTGTAGGACAATAGTCGGTGAGAAGGTTAGGAACATTGCTACAATATTTAGCACCATAGCCAAAGACCAATAGCCAACACCAGTTGCACGAATAATCGCCATGACAAGCGAACGTTTCTTTTCAGGTTTATTCAATTCTTTATTCCATTCTCTCTCGAAACTGGCATACATCATCGATGGTTTCATCGTTTTTGAGCTGACCCCCAAATCGTTAGCATTCAAAGGCCGTTTACCACCTGTGTGCAACAACTTGGATATGAAAGATACCCTATTCATCAATCACATCCATCTTCACAACGTAATCCATGAGAAGAAATTGGAATGATCATAATAGCAATAGTCATTAGGAACTAAGCCAGCAGGTTGATTGACTTCGGATGAAGGACTCGTTGTGGGCTGTGAACGAATGCCTGAATTAGATTCAGGTGGTACTCCCACTTGCGTCATTTCGATCTATTGTTAATATTCTGGAGAAATAAAACATCTTTGGCCATCTATGAAGTGTGCGGAAGAAAAAGAATGGGAATTGACTTCAATTCTATTAGAATTCTGTAGCTCGTTCTGTGGGATATCGTTGCTGAATCCCGTCACATGGTATAGAACACTATTCGAAATACTGAACAACTAAAAGATTAGTCTATATCTTATGTCACTTGTTTCTTAACAAAGACTCCATAAAACAACAATCCCATTACTAGTACACTTAATCTACTTCCTCCATTTCACCCTCTCCTTCCTCTTCCTTAGGAGCTTCTTCAGCAGGTGTTTCTTCCAAAGCAGGCACATCCTCTTCATCATCATTCAGACCCAGCTTAATCAATCTGTGAATACGGGAAGCGAAGGATACTGGATCCTCCAGCGAGAAACCCGAAGTCAGAAGTGATGTGTCAAACAACATCCACACCAAATCCTTCACTACAGCATCATTACGATTCTCCTTCACCTTCTCCTTCAAGGACTTGATAATGCTGTTATCAGGATTAATCTCCATTGTCTTCTTGGAGGTCATGGCACCGAAGGAGTTATTACGCAGGGCCTGAGCCTTCATAATACGCTCCATTGAAGCAGACCAACCATATTCACTAGTCACCAGACAACAAGGAGAATCAGCCAGACGATTCGACACTTGGACCTTCTCCACCTTATCACCCAGCACTTCCTTGATCAACACACACAGATCCTCATATTCCTTCTTCTCCTCTTCCAGACGCTTCTTCTCATCTTCATCATCCTCCAGATTCAGATTCTCCTTCGTCACACACAGGAGCTTCTTCTCCTTATACTCCTTCAGCTGTTGCACCATGTACTCATCGATGGCATCCACCATGTACAACACTTCATATCCCTTCTTCTTCAGCTTCTCCAGGAAAGGAGCATTCTTCACAGCCTCCAACGACTCACCCGTGATGTAGTAGATACCAGGCTGCTTCTCTTGCATGTGCTCGATGTACTCATCCAAACTCACCATCTCATCACCAGACTTACTGCTGTTGAAACGCAGCAGCTTCGCCAGACGCTCCCGATTCGTTGAGTCCTCATGAATACCCAGCTTCAGATTCTTGCTGAACTGCTCATAGAACGTCTTGAACTTCTCCTTATCCTCAGCCAGAGCATCGAACATTCCCAGACAACGCTTCACCAATGACTTCTTGATCACCTTCAGAATCTTGTTCTGTTGAAGCACCTCACGAGAGATGTTCAGAGGCAGATCATCTGAGTCCACAACACCACGAATGAAACTCAGATAAGCAGGCATCAGATCCTCACAATCATCCATGATAAATACACGACGCACATACAGCTTGATATTATGAGGCTTCTTATTCGACTCAAACATATCGAAAGGAGCTCGCTTTGGCACAAACAGAATTGAACGGAACTCCAACTGACCCTCCACAGCGAAGTGCTCATGAGCCAGAGAATCATCCCAATCATTCGAGATGTTCTTGTAGAAGGCGTTGTACTCCTCTTCCGTCACTTCCTCCTTTGGACGCATCCAGATGGGCTTCTGCTTGTTCAGCACTTCCCATTCATGTGACACCTTCTTCACCTTCTTTGTCTTCTTCTCCTTTGTTGCTTCCTCTTCAGTCACCTCCTCCACCTTAGGTTCCTCATTCTCCTCACCTTCCTTCTCTTCTTCCTTCTCCTCTTCATCTTCAGGCACTTCTTCCTCTGTCGTCTTCTCTACCCACAGACGAATTGGGAACCCAATGAACTCAGAGTGTTTGCGCACCAGATCTCGAATTGTACGCTCCTCCAACATATCTTCCATATCACTCTTGATGTGAAGAATGATCTTCGTTCCACGACCCAGAGGCTCCTCAGTAGAAGGACGAATCGTGAATGAACCACCTGCAGAAGACTCCCACACATACTGCTCATCGTCATTGTTCTTCGAAATCACTTCCACACGATCAGCAACCAAATAGGCAGAATAGAAACCCACACCAAACTGACCAATCATACTCATATCACTCGTTCCAGCCTGAAGAGACTCCATAAAGGCCTTAGTACCTGAACGAGCAATAGTACCCAAATTGTTAATAAGATCAGCCTTTGTCATTCCAATACCCGTATCACGAATGGTCAGAGTCTTGTTGGTCTTATCAGCAATAATCTCAATCACCAAATCAGGATTTGACTCCAACTTGGAGGGATCAGTCAAGGATTCATAACGAATCTTATCCAAAGCATCAGATGCATTGGAGATCAGCTCACGAAGGAAAATGTCCTTGTTCTTGTAGAAGGTGTTAATGATCAACGACATAAGCTGAGTAATATCAGCGCTGAAAGCAAAGGTTTCCGATTGTTCAGCCATGTTTTATACGATTTCACTAAATGGATAAGAAAATACTGATGGTTTTCTCTCATCGCAAAATGGAACCTTCTAGAACCATCTTTGGTTCTTAAACTAGATGAACGAAGAGTCTGTTAAGAATCAAATCGAATGAAAATAACCATCTAATTCGGGTTTGAGTACAAGATTGTTCATGAGAGTGAACTGAAACAAATCAATCATGATTCTGATAGAATGAGGGGTTTCAATTGTGTCTGAAAGAATTAAAGGAAAGTGGAAGAGAACAACTACAACTCATTCATTGAAACGGTATGAGAATGTTCAAATCAGAATCATTGTATTCAATTCTTCACACCATTTCATTGATACAAATGTTGGCTTGGTCATTATCAAATACATTCTCAAAGCCAATCGAAATGTGTGCAACATAACACAAATATCAATGAAACTCAAGAATCAAGATCATTCCACGAATTCTCTACCACACAAAACTTGTGTCAATCATGATATATCCTGATTCCCGCGGGATGTATCTATCTCTTTTGATTTAATCATATTTCTTTTATTTCTTCAATCTAATTACAATATCAATAATGTCTATTCTTAATTTCAACTATCAGAATCCCACTCGTATCATCTTCGGTCAGGGACAAATTGCTGAAATATCAAACTACATTCCCAAGGATAAAAAGGTGTTCATGTGTTATGGAAAGGGATCAATCAAGAGAAATGGAGTATATGATCAAGTTATGACTGCTTTGAAAGGATATGAGGTTACTGAATTCCAAGGAATTGAAGCAAATCCTGATTATGATACATTAATGAAAGCAGTTGCTATTCTGAAAGAGAATGGTCCTGAAAACTATTTCATTCTTGCTGTTGGAGGTGGTTCAATTAGTGATGGATGTAAGTTCATTGCAATGGCTGCATTATATAATGGAGAGAATCCTTATGAAGACTTATTGGTTCGACTGGGTGCTGATTGTCATAAGTCTGTTCCTCTTGGTGTGATTATGACTCTTCCTGCTACTGGATCTGAATCGAATAGTGGATGTGTGATCTCTTGCAGAAGAACTCATTGTAAGTTCGGAATCTTGAATGAAGCCAACTTCCCTGTGTTTGCAATTCTTGATCCTGATACTTCAATGTCTCTTCCTTACAAGCAGACGACGAATGGAATTGTTGATGCATTTGTTCATGTGTGTGAACAATACATCATTGATTGTCGTCATGCTGATGTTCAGGATCGATATGCTGAGGCTCTATTGAAGGTTCTTTATGATAATGGAAAGTTGGTGAGAGCAAATCCTACTGATTATAATGTTCGTGCTAATATCATGTGGGCTGCTAATCAGGCATTGAATCATTGGATTGCTCAAGGAGTTCGAGTTGATTGGGCTACTCATTACATTGGTCATGAATTGACTGCCTTCTTGGGAATGGATCATGGTCAGACTCTTGCTTGTGTTCAGAGACGTGTATTGGAGTTTAAGTTTGAAACAAAGAAATGGAAATTGGCTCAGATGGCTGAAAGAGTATTTGGAGTGACTGAAGGAACTGTTGAAGAGAAGGCTCGAACTTGCATTCAAATGATTGATGATTTCTATTCGAAGGATTTGAGTGTTCCTACTCATATTAGTGAATGTGATTGTAGTCAGGACAAGGCATGGATTGATGAAGTTCATGCTAAGTTCACTGCTGGCAATGTTCGTCTTGGTGAGGATGGAGATATTGATGCTGATGTTGCTTGTGATATCATTCGTAATAGTTATTAGTAATTGAATATTGTGTTTTTATGTGTTTGTTAATATCATTTAAGAAATGAATGAGGATTTGATAGAGTTGTTAAGTGTTGTTTTATCGATATTATTGTTGATGATAATCACATGGTTGATATTGGGCTATTATATGGAAGATTCCGTTGAATCTTCGTATTACTCTGTTTTATATGTATCATTGTAAGAAATTCTGTGGGTAATAAGATTCTAGTTTTCTTGCTTTTGTAGGGATCATCATCTTCCCTATTGATATCGGCTTATCAACAGAAGGCCAAAAAGCGAGTAAGGGAATGGTTATCCTGTGGGCTGTGCTATATGTTGCCACATTTATCATGGCTTTTGGGGTTTTACCCATCATGAGGGATTATTGGAAATCTGGTGAATTTTCAAGAAGGTTGAGAATTGTAACATCCAGTGATATTTAGAGAACGACTCAAGGAGACAATTAAAAGCAATATCCGAATGTATCTTATTCTTGGTGTTATTGGAATTATTATTGTTTTATATCTGTTACTGTCGAAAATGACGTATGGATTTCTAGTAGTTATGGATGTAGAACATTATCTTCTCTATTTGCTATCTCAATAGCATTAATGAACACCTATGGCTTGATTCCTGTAGTGATATTCTTAGGTATTGGAGTTGTCACACTTCCTTCTTTGTATTGTTTCTTTATTTTTTCCATCGTAGTATATTGCGTCAATTGTACCCCAAAAAAGAGATCAATGAATTATATCTTCGTGCTGTGGAGTTGGATGAAGATCGTTTTTCCTTTGAGATGCAAGTTGTTTCCGTGAAATGTAATGTTCGCGAGATTATGAAGCAGACTAAGCATGAAGGAGCGCTGAAGATTGCTCAATCTGTAAGATCGACTTCAGAGTCCCATTGTAGATTCTGGATAGTATGCCAGATGATGAAGAGATAAGTTTAAAACGCCATTCTCGAGGTATTATCGATCAGAATAATTGGTTGATTGTGAATGAATCGATGTCAGAACGTGATGTGATTCGGTGTCTCTCAAAAGTATGAATGACAGCCCGCCATCTTCATTAGGTGAATTCCCGTTGTAAGAACGTATGTCTCACTTATCAGCGCAAACTCAATCAGTTTGATGAGTTGCTGGTGTCAATTGTGGAACTACGCAGACAATCTGGGACTTCTGAAGTATTTCTATTCATTCTCTTGTTAGTAGATCCCTTTGGAGACAAAAACAGGAATCGCGGGAAAGATGAAACACTGTTGGATCTATTGCAAACAACCTGTTCTCCGAGTGAGTTTCCTATTCTTCTTTCATCTTACAGATCGTTTTCTTCGTATCTCTGATCTTCTCTGCTATCACAGTGTTCACTGAACTCACGACTTTGCTATACTGGGTCACTAATAAGTATTTCTCTCCATTCCGATGGGCATATTCACTCTCTCTCTCTCATTCACTTCGAATTCTCCTTGGGACACTGAGTCTTGTGTACATGTTGATTCTAGCATGCGAACTAGGTATATCTCGGTCTGCTTTTTCTACTCCTATTTCAACTTCCCAGTCCCATTTATCAGCTCATTTGATCTCTATCCTCACCATACGGATGTATTTGCTCTAGCTCAGAATGCGATCAATCTGTGTCGTTTTCAGTTTTCTCTTTTCTATCATTATTTCACTCTTCTTCAAGTCATTGTATATTTTACTCATTATAGATAGCTTCCCGATGAGGCTTATAAGGAGATTGCTCTTTCCACTGTTTTAGGTCAAATGACTACAATTCCATTTTTAGGAACCGAATTTAATAGTTTGATGCCAATTCTTGTTGTTCTATTGGCTGGGTTCGCTTTATGGAGGGAATTGCGACGTGGGAAGCGGATACAGTCACGAGTAGATGACATTGAAGTGAATGATTCAAGAAGAAAATGATTCATAGGAAGGCATCAGTGAGAATCAATTACGAGTAAAGCATGGACAAGAAATGGTTGATATTTGTCTAAGGAAACGTGGATTGATTTCAGATACTTCTGAAGAGAAAAAAGGAAAACGGAGGTATTGGTACCATGATGTGTCAATTGCTTCGAATCAGAGAATCTAGCGATGTAATTGTTATTTACTCTAGGAGGTAGAGAAACTTTGTTTGTTCAGCACACATTCACAAATCCTTGTTGGTTGATTCAGTCATGTATGTAATAATTAACAAACACTCGATTCTTCTTCCTATACATGAATCTACTGACTAAAGCATACATCTAGCAATCGTGTTATTGTAGTTTGTTCATCATCTAAATCCAATTCCTTTTCTCCCTCTCCTGAAGTAACAGCTGCAACAGATGGTATCTCTTCTGTATCTAGTGTTTGTTCTTCAGTTGGCTGAGACACAGCTTGGTCCTCTACTCTAATCTCTCAGCTCATTTCTGATCAAGTACGGAACAAATTTCTGTCGCTCCATGTCACGATAATTATCCATCATATGCCGGATTTCTGGTTTTGTTGTCATTGCCATTGTCTAACTCAAATTCATCGCCATTATATTACTCTTGTCAAAAAATCCTCAAACCGAATCAATCCATAATCATTCTTTGCCCATGTTCGGTACATCATCATCAACATATCCGATTTTTTCAACTATTCGGTATCCTCACATAATTATAAGTACAATACTCTTCTGCTCTTTCAATCTCAGTTTCCTTCCATTCCGGATCAACTCGGGAATCCCGTTTTCTCCAACTAAATGATTTGTCGTAAACTTTTCTCGAGGTTCGGCCTTCTTCCGAGTCTTCTTTTCTTCTTTCTTCTCCACTCCCGTTCCTTTGATTTCATCAATTGAGAATGGAATATCTACCGATCAAAATGAACAATCTCGAGAACTCTCCTGCTCGATAGGTGTTTCACTCTCCTCAGAATCCATCTCAATCTGATATCTACATATCAACATAAAGATTATATTCATACTCAGAATCCTCTTTTTAAGTTTGTTGTCAAAGCCGAAATGCCGGTTTGAGTGGACTCAAGAACAAACAATAATACATTAGATTCCTTGATTACGGAATGGAGGAGCGGATTTTGGTGGTCGCAACAACTGAAAAGGAAGAGAAGGGGTTGGTTCTCGTATTGGACGAGAAGGTGTTTTTGTTAACTGTGGATGCCGTGTAATACTTCCTGGAATATCCAACCCACGACGACTGATCGATGGAGTTGTGGAACCTTCAGTTTCCTTTGAGAACGGGTTGAGAACCTTCTTCTAGTGCTGAAAGTTCGAAAACGATACTACATCGTTCTTTCGGTTCATGAATGAAGGTGTTCCTGGACGAGTCAGGATATCACTCTTAGCGCGAAGTGGAGACGGAGTTGCAGGAGGTATTGGTTGTTGAGGAGTTGGGGTGAGTGTGGTTGACATGGACGATTTGAATCGTGACATGAAATCAGGACGTTTAATTTGTCCAAATGGTTGTCTACAACCAATGAGAACGATAATGAGTGATGTACAATCGAGTTGGTGTTTGTAATGGGAGTGTATTTCCGCGTTTGAGGTTATCAATTTCCTTCTTGAGAGACTGGATTTCTCTAGAGTATAGTCCATCCACTCATCGTTACTGTGTTTGCTGCTGCAATTGCTCTTTGAGATGTTCTGCATATAGACGATTATGATTTTCTTGAAACTAGATGAGAGAGTGACAATATACATACCCTATAGATCTCCAGTGACTGTGAAAAGAGTTCCACTGGATTGCTAACAAAGAATTGTTGCACTTCTTCAGGCATATTGTCCTGAAATGAATACAAGTACATATCATTACGTCAATGAAGAGGGTACTACAGGATTGGCCACATTGTGAGCAGGTATCTGGAGTTCTAGCCATCTTTTCTGCATAGCATTTGGGACACAGAAAGTGACCACATGATGTGAAAACTGCTTGAGGAGAATTAATTACAGTATAACATAGATTACACCGCGGTTGAAACGTCATAATCTGAAGAATGAAAGAGCAACTTCCTGGTAATCACAATGGAGGGAAAATGAAATCACATTTCTAACCAACTTTCACATCAAATTGAAGGAGATATGAAAATACTTGCTACAAATTGACACTGTGATTCATGGATCAACTTGTTTCCGCATTGAATACTCTCTATTCACCTGTAAGAGTTACTATCTTTTCTGAATAAGCAGACTTCTTCAGTGTCGTCTCTAAATCAAGCAGAGAAGTATGTCAATAGTATTATTGCAGATTCAACAGTTCTCCTTGATTTGAATCCAATATTTTCGGAAACAAATGATACTGTGTTGTTTGGGGTTTGTAACATTATCTATCAGCAAGTTTGTATTATTCCATTGGTCTAAGTAGATAGCTTAAGGTAGATTGGAGAAATCCCAATAGACAGGCGATTGAGCGGTACAGGGCTTCTTTCCAACAATATATCTCGGAATTGATAGGAAATTCCAGACCAATCCCAAGTAAAACAGCATTTGATCGTGTTTGTTTGTGTTATTGTTCGCTACAAGCGGTCGATGAACAGCAATTACCAAGGCAGGTTTTATTGATCTCTATTAAATGTAGATTCATTGACACTTGCTTGGAATCGATGTCGTTCTCTCCAATTCATCTTCAAATCTATCTCAATCTGTTTAAAGTACTTCCTATTCTGTTTTGACGATATTAGTGTCTTCTAGAAGAAGTTGATAGTAATCACTTTCCAGAATCGCTGAAAGATGCAGTAGTTAACTGTCTACTACAAAGAACAGACAAATGGTTGGGTTTGTTTTATATGTTACTTCAAAAGGACAGTTGATCTTTTATTTACATCTCATATATAGTTCCTCTTGAGCTCAAAGAATCAATCGTTGAAATTCTGTCATATACTCTATTCACTAGCTCCATTCCTTTGTTATACAGTTTTCCCTCACAAGATAAACCTGATTCCAGTTTCCTCTCACTATTACTCCAACTTGCACTCCAACATCCTCATACAACTCTTCGAAACACTATTCTCTCTCTTCTGGCAAATCTATTGGAACTAGGGAGTTATCCAGTTCACCCACTCCTCAGTCCCGCGGTAAAACTCATGTATCCATCACTCACAAGTCTGATGGCTGAAGGAATGAAGAATGAGATGACTGAAGAGGAGTTGTGTGAAGTAATTCGAGTTACTACTACCGTCAGTAAATCCTTCCATTATCTCTGATTCATAGTTCGAGAAGTGAAATCTATTATGATTACGAATCAGACGATCAATCTTGATTTAATCTGCTTTCTATTCTATATCATTTCATTACCTTCACAAAACCTTGCTTCACTCACTCTTGACTCATGGTTTCTTATCACTGTACGAATAACTTCATTCATTCACTCAAAGGACATGAATGAGTTTTATATCAAATCAGTTCTTCCCGATCATAGTGATTGTTATACCACCTTACTTCGAATGCTTCGTAACCAGCTTCTCATCCCTTCCTATCAATCTCTCTCTTCTGATACTCAGTTCATACTCTTCAATACACCTCAGAATCAGCTTCAATTGCTTCAAACAGCAGATTCTATGTTTAATTGGAAACCATCGTTTGGAGATGATTCTCGAACTGAGCCTTTTCCTGCGATTCTGGAATTTGAAACGACTCCTTTTCGTCATGGTCCCCCTGGATGTGAAGATCTCCTTCGGAGTCTGTATGCGAATGTAGGTGAGGAGTTGATCCAGTGGCTAAGCCAGGACCTACTAAGATTTTCAGAAGAAGTAGCAGAGGCTGATTTATTTGTGATCAGTCAGATGCTCAATGAAATCACGAGTAATCGAGAAGAGAATCCAATCGTTGGATATTATGAATCTCTACCATGTAGACTCCTTCTCTCCTCCAAACCTGTTCAGATCTCACACAATCTTTGCAGGATCTCTATCAGAGATCATCACAGTCTCTTCTTCTCGCTCGACAAATTGCTGTGGTGGCTATGAGACTTCTCTCACTTCCTACTCAATTCCCTGTTACAGTCATTCAAACTCTCTATTCCATTGCTATTAGCATGCTTGCTGAACCCTCACAGAGTCCATACGCAGTTGATCTGTTACTTCTTCTCACAATGTATTACCGCGATTATTTGAAGAATTTTGGGGCTTTCTCATCATTATTGATTCCTTACTCTGTTCATTTGGATTGTTGAATTTATCATAGAATTGTTCCACTGCTGCATTCGTTCGCTTCAAATTAGCCAGAATCTTGATCACTCTCCATCAAGATGAGTCTACGATTCATCAACTTGAGATTCTGCAGAGAGTACTAGAAGCATCGTTGCATGATGTGAGTCTATATGAGAAAATTGTTTCTGTTTATGAATGTATGATGGTCCTGTATACATCAGTTCAAGTATACCAGCATTGTGATTTTATAAGACAAAATCTGATATGTAGTGAATGAAGATGAACATACTCCTCAACTTCTTAGTTCAGTGATTCAATCTCTTATGACTATCTTAGAACAACTTCTTCAACAGTCTTCTGACAATGAGGTTGTGAGCGTGTTTTGTTCGTTTGTAACTTACTGTGTACGAGGTTGGTTGATCCCCATATTTGCCCCACATATTCAGAGTGTTATGAATACGCTAATTCGATTCCTTCAACATGATTTCAAGAACACTCAGTTAATGAAGACCATTTCCTCACTCACACAATTCTATGCAAAATCGTATCAGGATGACTTCTATTCGGTTCTCAAAAACATTGCTTTCCTTGCTGAGGCCAATCTTTCCTTTAATAGTGATGATTACATTCGGGAGTTAATAGCATTGTTTAATTCTTTTGCTACTGTATATTGCTATCAATTCAATGCTGATATGGAGTGTATTCAGGTTGTTCTTCATGTCTGTAAGGAATATATTCAGTCTGCTGCACATCGCGGCAAGGTAGCTTGTTTTGGATTCATGAGCAAATTACTACGTTTGGAAGCTGATAACGAGAACATCAAACTGGTTTTCAATCAATTGGCTCCATCATTTATGGATGTGTGGGTGATGGATTTGTCTTATTTGTAGCTTGTTCTAACTGAAATGGTGAATTGGGAACGAATGACGCTTCGGAATGGATGTTCATTCCTGTTTCTTCTTCTTATGACCGTTCTACCATCGCCTCAGCAACGAAGTGAGGCAGTGGTTCAAGCTATGGCACTCAAATACCCTACAGTGTTTTCTAAAACTGATTTGATTCAGATCTCTGATATCTTGACAAAGTGATAGATTATTCTTGGTTTCATCCATGTAGACGATTGTGTAACTATCTGGATCTCACAATCTTCTTGATGGCTTTTATGGATGTGGTTGGGATCATAAATAATACAAATACTATGGATTCATTGTTAGCATATCAGATGTAATTCTGTTTGTTATAAGTATCTGGCTGTGAAGAGTAATTAGTGAGATTCATTCGTGATTCATTGACACGTCAAGTAATTCGCTTAATAATCATTCTCTATCCGATCACTGCACAGTCACCACTGAATTGGATTACCTAGAATTCAATCGTTGTATCGCTTGTACTGATCGATTTTGAATAATGGGTAAGTCTATTCGTTGAATAGCCTATTTTCAAAGTGTTCTAATCCTTTGGTAGGTATTTGCCGTGATTCTCGTCATAAGCGTCGTTTGA
>ERZ824480.1640-NODE-1640-length-18940-cov-5.056182_pt1 | contig 18940 bp, 20 predicted proteins | sample MGYA00519861_ERZ824480 | MGnify/ENA primary metagenome ERZ824480 (study PRJEB31778, sample SAMEA3449152) | human gut metagenome | biome: human gut; feature: human-associated habitat; material: faeces | place: United Kingdom | collected 2010/2012 ... | reverse complement strand
GCTGCAGGATCGGATCAATGCCGGGACGGGACGCTCCTGTGCTCCGGATCTGCTGACAGACTACCTGGAGACTTTGGAACAGAAGCTGCATTACAGGCATTGGTATTTCGGCCATTATCACCGGGACTGTCAGCCGGATGACAAGCACACGCTGGTATACTATGCGATACTGCCGCTGGAGCAGAAGGAAAGTGTGAATGCGGTGCCGGTACCGGGACAGACAGAAGGAGAAACGAATCATGGCAAGAGATGAGAATGTAAAAATTTTTCAGGATACAGAAGAAAGGGTAAAGAAAGATCCCGGACTGCAGGAGGCAGTGAAGTATTCCGTGGCGGAGCAGGTGCTGATCCCGGAGATGATGGAAGTCACGGACCTGATGCCGGAGCTTGCACAGAATCGTGACAGATATGAGAAGGATGCGGAAATCATAGTGTCGAAGAAGCGAAGCTATGAGGCAGCTGCCGGGTATCCGGGAGAAAGGGTATGTGTTCACAATTTTGCATCAGCGACGAATCCCGGAGGCGGCGTGACCAAGGGGAGCTCTGCGCAGGAGGAATGTCTGTGCCGCTGCTCCACCCTGTATTTTTGTCTGAATACGAAGGAAATGTGGGCAGGATTTTATTCGCCACACAGATATGCGCAGGATCCGATCCACAATGATGACTGCATCTATACGCCGGAAGTCATTGTATTCAAATCCGATACTGCGACACCGGCACCGCTTCCGGAAAAAGACTGGTACTCCGTTAATGTGATCACCTGTGCCGCACCGAATCTGCGTCTGCTCCCGGCCAATGGGATGAATCCCGGAGACGGTAATAAGACCGTGAAGATGACGAGAGCACAGCAGCAGGCATTGCATGAGAAGCGTCTGACCAGAATTCTGGATGTGGCCGTGGCGGGAGGCAATGAAGTGGTCATTCTGGGGGCGTTCGGATGCGGAGCTTTTGAGAATGATCCGGAGGCTGTGGCAGCTGCGTTTTCCAATGTGATCGCTCGTTACAGAAAATGTTTTAAAACCATAGAACTGGCCATTTATTGTTCCCCCAGGGATGAGCAGAATTATAATATTTTCAAACGTGAGATAGATACGACATTGCGTTGACAAATGATAAGGAAACTAGTACTATAGTACCAAACAACACGTTGGATATTGAGGGAAGTAATGGAGAAGGAACAGGGAAAGCTTATTATAATTGTATCAGTCGTATTTGCTATGGTGCTTCTGTGCATGATCTGCACCTCAGACAGTGTGCCGGAGGTAAAGTCATTACAGGAGTGTACGCCGGACGCAGTCAGCGTCTTGGATGACGGCAGGGAGCTGTACGATTTTATATTGGATCAAAACGATGATGAGACGAACTCGATCGTGTTTTATTCGACACATCAGGAGATTGTGGTGTATGCAGATGGGAAGCTGATCTATCAGCTGGATGCTGTACCCGGCATATGGGGAAATACTCCGGGCTGGACCTGGAATATTGTCAGGTTTTCAAGTAATGTGAGCAGCTTGCAGGTACAGTTCACCCCTTGTTATCCGGAAACGGCAGGCCAGCAGAAGACGTTTTATATCGGTGGCGGCTATAATATCTATCGTTGGGTGATGCGCCGGGCAATGCCTGCCTTTCTCATCAGCATGATGGTGATACTGGTAGGATTGTATATTAGTATTTATTGGATCGTTATCCGCTGCGGAAGCCGGATCGACGGAACCTTATTGTATCTGGGTATTTTTTCGATCCTGCTGGGAACATGGTCGGCCAATGAGACGGATGTGGCAACGCTGCTCCTGGCCAACAGGCAGGGATGCTCTTATCTGGCATTTGCTACGCTCATGCTGTTGCCGATGTCCTTTATCCTGTTTGTGAAGAGCTTTCTGGAGATCAGGGATGACCGGTTTTGTAGAATTATCTGTAATGCTAATCTGGCATTGATCGTCCTGACGCATATACTGAATGCAACAGAGATATATGAGTTCCGGAGAAGCCTGTGGATGACGCATGCGTTGATCATTCTGATGATTCTATACCTGCTGGTGGTCATCTGTAGCAAAATTGCCAGAAGGCAGCTGGATCAGAGGCTGAAGGCATGTGTAGGGGCACTGCTGCTTGTATTTTTTGCTACCATTGTAGATGTGAGTGGTTATTATAAAACCAGCAATGATGTAGGTGTCTTTGGCAGAATCTCTTTCTTGATCTTTATTGTGGTGCTGGGAATAGAATCCGCCAGACAGACGGTTGCCCGGCTGAAAAAAGGTCGCAGGGTGGAGGAGTTGGAACAGTTTGCCCTGAATGATTCCATGACCGGCATGTACAATCGAAATGCTTATGATTATTTTGTGAAAAATGAGAAGGATTTTGAAGGGTATGTCATAGTGACCTTTGACCTGAATAATCTTAAGCAGTGTAACGATCAATATGGCCATAGGGCAGGGGATGAGTATATTATCAACGCGGCACATATCATAGAGGACAATTTTGAACGCTATGGGAAATGTTATCGCATTGGCGGAGATGAATTCTGCTGTATCATTCCGAAGGGAAGATATTTTAAGATAGAACGTGTGATGCATAAGATCGATCAGGATGTAGAGATCTTGAATCATAAGAACATCATTCCCGTTCCTGTGGGAATTGCCTATGGGTATGCTGTATTCACGGCGGATGATACGGATCCGGAGAAGGTGCGTGAGCGTGCAGATGAGGATATGTACCGGAATAAGAAGGCGATGAAGCAGTCCTGACCAGAGAATCTACTCGATTGTTAACCGTATTATAAAAAGGTTGACAATTGAAAAACACCATGCTATTCTAACAGAGGTTTTTACAAAAGACATCTGACAGAAAGGCATGGTTTTTTATTATGACAACACAGACAACAACTCGTAGCAAGACTTATGACATGGTGTACATTGCGGTATTTGCGGTTCTGATCGCGATCTGCTCCTGGATCTCCATCCCGATGACGGTTCCTTTTACATTACAGACCTTCGCAGTATTCCTGGCAGTCGGCGTACTGGGTGGTAAGAGAGGAAGCCTTGCGGTATTGATCTATATTTTACTGGGTGCGGTAGGCATTCCTGTATTCGCCGGGTTCTCTGGTGGTATCGGTCAGTTACTGGGCAACACCGGTGGTTACATTATCGGATTTTTATTCTCTGCATTAGTAATGTGGCTGATCGAGAAGCTGTTCGGACGTAAGACATGGGTGCTGGGTATCTCCATGGTACTGGGCCTGATCGTGTGCTATGCTATCGGAACGGTGTGGTTCATGGTTGTATATGCGCAGAATTCCGGAGCTGTCGGTCTGGCTACCGTACTGGGTTGGTGTGTAATTCCTTTCATCATTCCGGATCTGGTGAAGATCGCACTGGCACTGACACTGAGCAAGAGACTGTCTAAGGCTCTGAAGCTGAACGGACAGGAATAAAGGATACACCGGATATGGAAGTAACAACAACTTACCGGATCCGTCCGCACCACGGCATGTGCCTGTATTTTTTCGAAGGGAAGGGATACAGTGAAGGGTTCACTAAGCATATGGCGGAGGTGAAGGAATGGCTTCTGGGGAAAAATGGACCGGCATCCCTGCAGCTGGTCGGAACGACGGATGAGATCTGCAGCGCCTGCCCCCATAATAAGGGTGGCAGCTGCGAGTCTGCGGAGAAGGTAGACCGGTATGATGCGGGTGTATTGAAATACACCGGATTAAAGGCAGGGCAGGAAATGACTTTTGCGGAATTTGAGCGGATCGTGGAAGAGAAGATTCTGCAGCCGGGATATGGCAAGGTCATCTGTGGCGACTGCCAGTGGAGAGATATCTGCCACAAATAATGAAGAGCATTCCCATGCGGGAGTGCTCTTTTGTATTACATGAGATCTGAATTCAGTGACGTAGGGTAAAGTTTTTGTAGGAAAAGTTAATAGAAAAAAGAAAGAAAGCACCGGGATCCTGTGTTAGGATTGAAGTTGACGAGACAAAAATCCAAGGAGGGTGCTTTCATGATTACCAGTATACAACACTTTTGCGAGAATGGGGTAAAAAGATTAACAAATGTTTTCAAAACTTATACAGATGACCTGACAAAGATTGCAGAAATGGTCTATGGTGTGACGGATGAGGTGACCAGACTTGGATGCAGCATGATAGCGGAAGAATGGGAATCCTATGATGAATTGCTGCGGGAAAGAAAGGATCTGCGCCAGGGCTGGTACATTGTCAGAAGAGATGAAACTTCCCTGCTGACCAGTCTTGGAGAAGTGGTATATCACAAAACTCTGTTCAAAAATGTTGCTACCGGTGAATCCTGTTACCTTCTGGATCAGCTGATGGGGCTGGGGCATCATGCCAGGATAACCGAAGATGCAGAAGCGAGAATTCTACTGGAAGCATCCGAGAGCAGCTATCGAAAAGGCGGTGCCAGTGCCAGCATAAACGGTGAATCCATAAGCAAAGAAGCTGTAATGAACAAGTTGCACAGGCTGGAGTTCCCTGCCCTGAAGACTGTGGAAAAGAAAGAACTGAGAACACTTTACATAGATGCGGATGAAGACCATGTGGCCCTTCAGTATCTGGAGAAGAAAGGGGATATCAGGAATCCCCGCATAAATACCGTAATGCCCTGGATCATATACGTTTATGAAGGTGTAGAAGGTGATGAGGAAGGACGTCCCCACTTGATAAATCCGAAGTATTTCGGAGGTGTTTATGATGGGCAGGAAGCAGGCGGTAGACTATGGACAGAAGTATTGGAGTATCTGGATGAAGCTTATGATCTGGATGCTGTTGAGAGGATTTATATCAACGGGGACGGAGCAGCATGGATACGCACAGGAGAAAAGATCATTCCGAAGTCCAAGTATGCCCTTGATAAATATCATATGCATAAATACATCATAGCGGCAACATCCCACCTGGAAGACTCAGCGGAGGATGCCAGGGGTGAAATATACAGAGCCATTCACAGAAAGAAAAAGTGGATGGCAGAGGGAGCCTTTGACCGGATCATAGGAATCACAGACAAAGAAACAAAGCGAAAGGCAGTGGAACAGGCGAAGGCATACATACTGGGGAACTGGTCTGGAATCATGATTGCCATGAAATCCGGGGACAGCAATGTAAGATGTTCCGCAGAAGGGCATGTGAGCCATGTGTACGCAGACAGGATGAGTTCAAGACCATTGGGATGGTGCAGAACCGGGGCAGATAAGATGTCCCGGTTAAGAATCTACCGTCAAAATCAGGGAAATATGCTGGAACTGGTAAGATATCAGAAAAAAGAAATGAAACAGGTATCGGGTGCAGAGGAGATCATCTATTCCGCCACAGAAATGATAAGAATGGAAAAAGCCAACAAACGAAAACTGGGAGTACTGGCAGATCTGCCAGTGTATGACATTCCCTATCCGCAGATCAAAAAGATAGCGGCGCTGAAAAATCACATTTGGGGTTTGTAAAAAGGGACAAAAAGGTTATAATGATGGAGAAAACTTTGATTCTGAAACATATCTCAAGGATGCTCTGTCTATTAATTTCCTACAGTAAATTTACCCGAACATTCAGTGATTATATGTTGATTAAACGTGAAGAGTCGGATATAATAAAATCGGAATGTGTGAGAATACCGTTGAACATATTAGACCGGATTTGATTTTAAGGTAAGGAGGATGTAGGCTATGGAAGTAATGGCTCAAGGGAACAGACATATTGTCGATTCGGATAGCAAAGTAGATAATAATGTAGTTCGCCAAAAAGTAATGGATAGCTATCAAGATATGTTGAGCGGAAAAGGTAGAGATTACAAAGTTTTTTTCGCAGAGTTGGAAAGCAGGTATAACGGAAAATAATGTATAAAGTGCAAATTCTTCCCAAGGCGGAAGAGGATATTTGTGCTAATACAGACTATATAGCATTTGCTAAAAAAGCACCGGAAACGGCATTGCAATTGGCAAGAGGATTTTATAAGACAATTGCCAGACTTGAATCTATGCCGGAAGCGCATGCATTGGATGACGATAAAGAACTTGCAAGAAAGGGAATTCGCAAATGCTATTACCGAAGATACAAAATATACTTTTATATTGATGAATCAGCGAAGAAAGTATATGTACTGAGAGTATTACATATGTTGGTAGATGCAAAACCAAAATTGATTTTAGAAAGAACATATTAGCACAAAAAAGCGCACCTCCCCCAGGTGCGCTTTTTTAGTGCGTCTATAGCCACACTGTTATCTCACGAAGAGATAAGCCGTATATGCAACATACAGAAGCACGCACGCAGCCCCCTCACTGCGGGTCATGCGTCTGCCGGTACGGGCGAATACGAAGAGCAGAATGGCACTGCCAAGGAGCAGTACGGTGTCGATGACGGACTCTCCGAGGACATGCAGAGGGCTGATTACCGCGGACATTCCGAGGATAAACAGGATGTTGAACAGGTTGGAGCCGATGGCATTGCCCAGCGCCAGCCCGCTGTCTCCCTTTTTCGTGGCAACGATGGAGGTCACCAGCTCCGGCAGGGAGGTGCCGATGGCGATAATGGTCAGTCCGATGAAATTCTGGCTGACACCAAAATTCGTAGCTATGATGCAGGCTTTATCTACCACCAGATCCCCACCGAAGATAACGGCAGCCAGACCTCCGGCAATATACAAAAGGCTGCGGGGCAGGGAGAGAATCTTGCCGGGTTCGCCCTCTTCTCTGTTTTTCCGGGCAGAATAGATCATAAATCCGAGATATACGATCATGCCAAGCAGCAGGACTGCACCCTCAATGCGGCTTAAGCTGCCATCGAAAAACATCAGACATAATACGACGGTTACCAGGATATTTAACGGCATATCCCGTTTCAGAATCTCTCCGTGTGGCACGAAGCTGTGGAGAAAGGCGCAGATGCCGACTACCACCAGTCCGTTGAAAATGTTGGAGCCGACGACATTACTGATGGCAATATCATTGCTGCCCGCCAGCGCAGCGTTGATACTGACGGAAGCCTCCGGCGCGCTGGTGCCCATGGCCACGATAGTCAGCCCAATGATGACGCTGGGGACCTTCAGGATCCCCGCCAGGGAGGAGCTTCCCTCCACGAAAAAGTCCGCACCTTTGATCAGAAGTATAAATCCTACGAGTAACAATATGTATTCCATAAGCTGTCCTTTCCTGCGGAAAGCGTCTGTATTCTTAGAAAAAAGTATAAAAATAGAGACTTTTACCGCATCAAAAATGATCGATAAAAGTCTCGTTGCTTACAATAATAACCGGTCCGACGGACGTGATGACGATTATCATTCCGGACAGCTTCATGTATCATTCGGTTACCATTCCAGGTTACCATTCTATCAGAAACCATCCGGGAACTACTCCCTCTTAACTGTGCCCTCATTCTACAAAAAAGGACAAGCACTGTCAACAGACTTTGTAAATCTTGACACTATTTTAACACGAACTCCACCTTCACGGGATCATGGTCGGAGTAGGAATAGCCGGTGTTTACATTCTCGTAGGACAGGCACTCGATATTGTCGGAGATAATGAATCCGTCCAGTGTCACAGTATAAGTAACACCCGGAACATATTCCATATCTGCATTACGGGCGCTGTTCCAAAGGGCTGCCTGCTCCTCTTCGGTCAACAGATCCAGACAGAAGGTAAAATGTTCTGGAAGCTCACTTCTGGGAAAAGGAAATGCCCAGGACTCACAGCTCTCCGTATCCTCTTCGGAAGCCTTCAGGTCGTGGTTAAAGTCGCCGCCGCAGAGCACATAATTGCCGGCTTCGTATTCTTTTGCCATATCATTGCACAGCATCTCAATCTGTCCCTGGCGGATGGCATCGCTGTTGCCGTAAGCGGACATATGCAGATTGAAGATCACCAGCTCCTTGCCATTGTCCACCGGGATCCGGGAGACGCTGTAGCAGCGGTCCAGATCGAAGAACTTGCTGAAGGAAGTGGATATGGGGAAGCTTCTGCGCAGGGCGGAAGACACCGGATATTTCGAGAACAGTCCGAGTCCTGCCCGGCTGCTGCCGTGGGGCTGGGTAAACGGATAGAACAGGAAAGCAGAGTCATAATTCTGCGCAAATACAGTAGTATATTCCGGCAGAATGTTGCGCAGCATCTCGTACTCATCCGTATGATAGCTTCTGGTGGCATCCAGATCGATCTCCTGGATCAGCGCAAAATCCGGGTCTAATGACTTCACCAGCTCTCCCGCACCGTTTATGGCATACTGTACGGTCTCCGGGCTTTCCGCCCAGGAGGAGGTACCGCCGTCCATGAAGAAGCTGTAATCCGGCAGATAAGCACCGAAACCGATGTTGTAGGTCACTGCGGAATATTCCGTATCCGTAGCCAGCACCGCAGCCGCACCTGTGGTGGTATCGTCGACCGGTGCCTCCACCACCAGTTCCTGATTGTCCTCGATCCTGTAATAACTGGCATAGAGGTAGACGATGTAAGCCAACAGTGCGAGGATGAGGATCCCCAGCACGATACACATGGTTTTTAATAACGTTTTACATAAATTTTTCTTTTTCATATCCTTATTTTAACAAGCCTTGCGGGAAATGGCAAATGTTAAAATTTCTATGAGAAATAGGCACTCGCATGCCGTTTTTGTATTTAATGATGTCGGGGTCAAAAGCCCCCGACTTTGATGCCTACGAATGGGACTTGTACCTGTCATTATAGTGAATAATGTTTAAGTAATGTTGTAATAATGTTTATATAATGTCATATATTATTTAAAATCCTTATCCTACTGTATCATAGGCAGAAATGCAAGTAAATTTTCACCTATGATGTAATTGTAATGTTGTTGTAATGTTTAGTAATGTTTGATATAGTTATGCCAAGAACATTATTATATGGAGGAGATTCATGAAAATCAAAGAGATATATCCAGATGTTATTACAGAAGATACAAGTTATGAATATAAAGCAGTATTGAATCCGGATAATCCCATTAAATGGGCAAAAACTCTTATTGGATATGCAAATGATAAAGGAGGAACCTTATTTATAGGTGTATCAAACGATGGGGAGGCCTTTGGAATTGATCTTGAAGAAGTTGATAAAACAAAACTATTAATTTCAAGGATTAATGATAGACATATTTTTCCACACATTAAGATTTCATATATGATGAGAAGTGTGGATTCTAATGCGGAACATTTTGTATTAGCTGTTAAAGTTGCTCCTGCAGATTCTGTAATAAGATATAGAGAAGGAGATTACAATGAAACAGTTTTTATAAAGGGAGATGGAAATGCGACTCCTGCAACACCGGAAGAAATTATTTCACTTTCAAAGAGAAAATATGGTGTAGATAATGAGACAAGCGAGGTGGCATATACTGATAATCAGTGGTCAGAATACCTTAATCTTTGTAAGGAATACAGACAAGATAAATCTGCTCCAACAATGAAAGAATTGCAGAACGAAGAAATAGTTTCAAAAGATGGGTATGCAAAATCAGGATTTATAATGTTTTCAGACAACTATAATGAAGATGACACAATGATATGCTGCCGTTTATGGAAAGGGAAAAACAAGACAGGTATTGTTTTAGATAGCAGCAGATTAAGAGGTTCTATTGCAAACGTATTTGAGAATGCATTAAACTTTATTGAACGAAACACCAAAACAGGCTGGGTAAAAACAGAAAAGGGTGGACGGGATGAAATCAGATCGTATCCTAAGGAAGCTGTAAGAGAGGCATTGGTAAATGCCATTGCCCATAGGGATTATTCTATTTCGGGAACACAGATTGATGTTGATATCTATTCAGACAGAATTGAAATAGTTTCACCAGGGTCATGGTTACTGCCAAAAGATTACAATGCATATCCAGCCGGTTCTATACCGTCTATCAGAAGAAATGCCATCATAGCAGCTTGTCTGGATGTGGCAAATCTGATGGAGAGAGGTGGAACTGGTTTTCAAACCATGATGGAATCTTACAAGTCCAGTCCAGATGAATTACAGCCGGTAGTATCTATATATCCCGGATTTTTGAATTTGAGATTATATGACAGATTATTTAGAGATGAGGCTATAGAACTGGATTTAGAAAGCCTTACAGATGCGGAAAAAGTTATGGCTATTCTTAAGATGGAAGGACCAAAGCCTATAAAGGAACTACAGATGTCTCTTAACTATCGGAGTAGAAGTCAATTCTTAAATGAAGTTATAAATCCGCTTATGAAATCAGGGGAGATATATAGGGATGGTAAGCCAAAATCACCAACGGCACTTATTAAAATCAAAAAATAAAAGAAAAATATAATTTGTCAGCGAAACAGGGCTGCAAATACTGATTTTGACCGGAGCGAGGCCAACACCGGGCATCTGATTATATGAAATGTGCCAGATACTTGCCATATCTGATGGGAAAGGGGTATTATGATAAATATAAATAATAAGGAGGCTGATCCTATGAGGCCGATACCAACGATTGAAGATCCGGAGCGCTATATAGACAGTGCGTTTGTGGATTCCGCGTTTATAGAATTGAAAAGTTGTGATCTGTGGGATGTGAAAATGCTGTATCCGATCCTACATATGGACCATGCGGAAGAGAAGTGCTTCGTCCGTAAGGAGATGTATGAGAGGCTGGTGAAGGCGGCGGGGAATCTGCCGGACGGTTACCGGTTCCGCATCTGGGATGCCTGGCGCCCCTTTGCACTGCAGCATGAATTGTTTGAAAAGTATTCTGTGGACATCATCCGGGATTTTCATTTAGAAGAGCTGCCGGAGGCAAAAAGGAGAGCTGCGATCTGCAAATTTGTCTCCGACCCGGTACCGGATACAAAGGTGCCTCCCGCCCATACCACCGGAGGAGCCATTGATCTGACGCTTCTGGATCCGGAGGGCAGAGAGCTTCCTATGGGATGTGGATTCGATGCTTTTACGGATAAGACCTGTGCAGCGTATTTTGAGGCACCGGAGCATGTACAGGGGGCAGAGGACGAACAGGTCCGTGAAAACCGCCGTCTGCTTTATTATGCTATGATAGATGCGGGATTTACCAATCTGCCGTCGGAATGGTGGCATTATGATTACGGTGACCGGTTCTGGGCATATTACATGCGGAAGCCCGCAATCTATGAGGGCGTATTTACGAGGGAGGAAATTCATGGATAATCAGAAACAAAAGAAGAAAAAAAGTGTGATGGACACCTTGTCCGCTACCATGGTACTGGTGCTGATCGCACTATTGCTGGTATTTGTGGGATATACCTATCTGGCACTGAAGAACGGTTACACCTTGGATGACTTGATCGACAATATTGTGGGGAATCTCATCGGTGTGCTGGCGGCATTTCTGTTATTCGATATACTGAACAACAAGCTGACCCAGGATGCCTACGCCAGAGAGACCTCCCAGCAGATCACCAAGACGCTGATGGGAGAGCCGGAGATCCTGGATTCTTTCAGCGATGAAGATAAAAAGACTTTCCTGAAATCCACCATTACCTCCATGATAAAGGATGAAGATGCGGTGGATATGCTTTCTACCAATATGGAGAAATATTTTGACAGGGCAAGAGGCGCCAGGATCCGGAAAATGTTCGATTACACGATCAATCTGGAGCCGAATCTGACGGAGGAATATGTAAAAGCCGGATTCCCCGGAGCCACAGACGGAAAGTATTACCTGATCGATGAGGAATTGAAGTTCAGCGTAAAGTGTCTGGGAGGAACAGACGAGAACTACACGGGCGATGTGATCAGACTCGGTTTCGCCTATGATAAAAAGAGTCTGGACGGTGGTTTGCTGGAGACCGGACAGGATGCGGATTTCACCAAGAGCATTTTCAATGAGGATCTGGTGGTGGAACCGGAAGCCGTTGACTTCATCAACAGTATTCCCGCGGATAAGATACGGGATGTGATCAATGACCTGTTCATGCCGATTTTGCGAATTGACAACAGCGGAGATAATGAAGACGAAGCGCAGTTTGAAGTAGAACGCAAGAGCAACGGATTTATCCTGAAATTCAAGCTGGATTTTGACCGCAACGAGGCAAGCGGGGAGCATCTGGTCAGCATCTATTTCAAGATGCCCCGGGTATGGAACTCTATTTTCGAGGTGACTCTGGTGGATCCGACCAAGGAGCCACATATCAAGCTGAAATACAAGAATGGAAAGGATGTCACTATGTATTCCTATCTCAATAAGGAAAGCACTGCCAATGTCGGAGCCTGCATCCAGAGAGCCGGACTCTATGACATTGCGATCAAGGACGAGTGGATCTACCCCAAGAGCGGCGTGATCTTCCATATTAAGAAGGCGTAGAATAAATATGAAACCAAGATCTCCCCAAAGTATGCAATTATATAAAATGCTCCTATCCCGCGGGTATCCGGAGTCCTTCTGTGATCTGGTGACGAAGAATCTGAATACGGATTTTACGGCGAGCCGTATGATCGGTTATCTGTGTCATTATTCTGATCTGCCGCCGGAGGAGATCGCGGACGAAATGCTGGCGATCTTAAGTGACCGCAATCGTATTATGCAGAAGAAAGAACTGGAAAGTAATAATGCGGAATGGAATCGTATTCTGATGCAGGGACTGGACACGGAGGACGAAACCTGAGGAAATAAACGGATTTGTTTTCGGTTGCCATTGTAGCAGATTCCGATTATAATAAAAGATTGTAACAGCAATGACACTGATTGAGGTTTTCAATGAATATAGTAGTAGACGGATATAATATATGTTATAAAACAACCGGTACCGGCGATAAGACAGTCGTGATCTTACAGGGCTGGGGTACGGATCTGGGAGTGTATGATTCCGTAGCCGGTGTGATAGACGGCAGCAGGTACCGTGTGATCCAGTTCGATTTCCCGGGCTTCGGCGGCAGCGATGAACCGAAGGAACCCTGGGATGTGGACGGATTTGCGGACTTTTTCTGCAGATTTATGGAAGTAATGCAGGTAAAGCAGGCCACCCTCATCGGGCATTCCTACGGCGGACGCGTGATCATCAAGCTGGCAGCCAGAGAGAGCATCCCTTTTGAGATCACAAACATTATCCTGATCGACAGTGCCGGTGTCCTGCCGGTGCGGACTACTGCACAGAAATGGAAGATCCGCAAGTACAAGATTTTGAAGAAATTCCTGAACATGAAGCTGATCTATGCCATGTTCCCGGAGGTGATCGATGACTGGAGGAGCCGACAGGGATCGGCAGACTACCGCAATGCGACACCCATGATGCGTCAGTGTATGGTGAAGGCGGTGAATGAGGATCTGACGGAGCTGCTTCCGAAGATCCGTCAGGAAGTGCTGCTGATCTGGGGAGATCAGGATACGGCAACTCCTATCCGGGATGCACATATTATGGAAGAGAAGATACCCAACTGCGGCCTGGCAGTGATCCCGGGAACCGGTCATTTTTCTTTCCTTGAGAAACCGGCACAGTTCCGGGGAATTATGGAGGCATATTTGCAATGATCATACGTGTGCTGATAGCGGTCGTGCTTGCTGTTCCGGCATATTTTTATACCATGCGGTATAACATTCATATGTTCCAGCAGAACGGCTATAAGAATAAAGAACACATTCACTGGCTGAAGAAGAAATTCCGGCTGCAATGGATTCTCTATTTTGGTCTGGCACTGGGCATTGTAACCTGTGTGTTTCCGTACCTTGCCCTTGAAATCTTCGAGTATCTGGTACTGTTTGTGATCATCGTGGTATATCGTGCCATGAAGCGGATGAATACGAAGAAAAAGCTGGTGTATACTGCCCGGGTCAAGAGATTGCTCACTACGGAGCTGATCCTTACGGCTGCGGTATTCGCTCTGGTGTGTGGATTGGGCGGAATGAAGCGGATCCCGGGACTGTGCCTGATCCTGGTATCTGTGAATCTGTTTCTGGATATTGTGGCTAATGTCATCAATCATCCCATGGAGGCGGGGATCAATCAGCATTATATCAATGATGCTGTGAGAAAGCTGAAAAGCGTCCAGGGACTTACCGTCATCGGTGTGACCGGCAGCTACGGCAAGACCAGTGTAAAGTTCTATTTGCAGACATTATTGCAGGAAAAATATAATGTACTGGTGACACCGGAGAGTTTCAATACGCCTATGGGTGTGGTGCGGACCATCCGCGGTTCCCTGAAGCCTACCACAGAGATTTTTGTCTGTGAGATGGGTGCCCGCCATGTGGGCGATATCAAGGAGATCTGCGATATGGTGCATCCCGATCACGGTGTGATCACATCTATCGGACCGCAGCATTTAGAGACCTTTTTTAACATGGAGAATATTCAGAAGACAAAGTTCGAGCTGGCGGATGCCCTGCCGGAAGGCGGCATGCTGTTCTTGAACGGTGACAACGATTATATTCAGCAGCAGGCAGCTTCTCCCGCGTATGATCAGACCCCGGAGAAGATATTCTATTATTCCGAAACGGAAGGGACAGGATACTGTGCCAAAGATGTGAAGGTATCCCAGTTAGGTACGGAGTTCACCGTAGTGACCCCGGACGGCGAGAGCGAGAGATTCCAGATGCGTCTCATCGGTGCCCACAATGTCATCAATGTGGTGGGGGCTATCGCGGTCGCTCATAAAATGGGTATGACGCTGCAGGAACTGCGGATCCCGGTACGCCGGATCGAGCCGGTACCCCATCGTATGCAGATGCGGGAGCACGGTCTGGTGACGATCATCGATGATGCTTACAATTCCAACCCTGTAGGTTCCAGGGCAGCGGTCGAGACGCTGGCTATGTTTGACGGTATCCGGATCCTGATCACGCCGGGCATGGTGGAGCTGGGTGACAAGGAAGCGGAATACAATCATAAATTCGGTAACTACGCAGCGGATTGCTGCGATTACATCCTGTTAGTGGGCAGACGACATACCGAGCCCATCAGGGAGGGCGTGTTGGAGAAGGGATTTCCGGAAGAGAAATGCCTGGTATTCGACAAGCTGGAGGAAGCTGTATCTTACGCCTATGCCATTAAAGGGCAGGGACATAAGTATATTTTATTAGAGAATGACCTGACGGATAACTATTAGAAGATTCAGAGGCAATTTTGTGAAAGAGGTTCCGGATAGTTGGCAGAGAGTAGGAAAATTCAGGAGGGAAAATAAATGAAGACAAGAGTAGCAATGCTGTTTGGCGGCAAGAGTGTAGAACACGAAGTATCAGTGATCTCCGGTATCCAGGCTGTCATGAACATGGATACTGACAAATACGAAGTAATCCCGGTCTATATGACCAAGCGCAATGAAATGTACATCGGTGAGGAGATCGGCAAGATCGAATCCTATAAAAATATCGATGAACTGTTGAAAAAGTCCCAGAGAGTCATCATGACCAACGAGGACGGCAAGGTATTCCTGACTCCGTTCCCGGTGAAGATGTTCGGCGGAAAGAAAGCCGTGGAGATCGATGTGGCTTTCCCGGTAGTGCATGGTACCAACGTAGAGGACGGCGCTTTCCAGGGTTACCTGAAGACCATGGGCATCCCCTTCGTGGGCTGTGATGTGACCGCATCCGCCATTGGTATGGACAAATACATCATGAAAGCTGTATTAAAGGAGTGTGATGTTCCGGTACTGGATGCGCAGCTGTATACGCTGTCGGATTATGCGCAGATAGAGATTCTGCTCGACAAAGTGGAAAAAGGACTGGGATATCCGGTGATCGTAAAACCGGTCAACTTAGGCTCCAGCGTAGGTATCAGCGTGGCAAAGAACCGCGTGGAACTGACCCATTCCGTGGACGATGCTTTCAAGTATGCCACTAAGGTACTGGTGGAGCATGCCATTACGAATCTGCGGGAGATCAACTGCTCCGTACTGGGAGATGAGAATGATGCCATCGCCTCTGAGTGTGAAGAACCCCTGCATACCAAAGATATCTTAAGCTATGAAGACAAATATGTCAGCAATGCCAAAGGCAGCGGTTCCAAGGGCATGGCCAGCGTATCCCGCAAGATCCCCGCAGAGCTGTCTCCCGAGAAGAGAGAAGAGGTGCGCGAGCTGGCAGTCAGATCTTTCAAGGCACTGGGCTGTAACGGTGTGTCCCGTATCGACTTTATGATCGACGAGGACAACGGCAAGCTGTATTTTAACGAGATCAATACCATTCCCGGATCTCTGGCTTTCTATCTGTGGGATCCGGTGGGCGTTCCTTACAAAGAGCTTTTGGACCGTATGATCCAGCTGTCTTTGAAGAGAGCCCGCACCGAAGAGAGACTGACCTTTACTTTTGATACCAACATCTTGAATTCCGCAAGCTTTGGCGGTTCTAAGGGTGGTAAACTGTAATAGCCGGTTTATGGATTTTATGATTATTTAATATATTTTTTAGCACTCACATCTTGCGAGTGCTAAGCAGTAGTGATAATATAATCTCTGTAAGAGGAACAAGCGACTGCAACAGCAGACAATTGTTTGAAAAGAGATGTGAAGTGGTCAGCCGCGCAGGAAACTGTGTGGCTGATTTTTACATGGAAAACGTCTTGGTTGTGTGGCTCACCGGTTGGGCAGAATGGAGGGAATATGACGAAGACAACAAAAAGAGATTATTATGAAGTACTGGGTGTCAGCAAGACAGCGGACGCCGCAGCGATAAAAAAAGCATACCGGAAACTGGCGAAAAAATACCATCCGGATACCAATGCAGGAGACCCTGTGGCAGAGGAGAAGCTGAAGGAAGTCAACGAAGCTTACGATGTGCTGGGGGATGAAAAAAAGAAGAAACTATATGATACTTACGGTTTTGCTGCTTTCCAGGAGGGATTTAATGAGGAGGCAGCCAGACAGTATCAGGAGCAGTTTAAGAACGGAGGAGGTTTCCACTACAATGGAGGTACCGGCGGCTTCGGCACCGATGGATTCGGCGGCTTTGGCAACGGCACGTTCCATTACAGCACCGGAGGAAGCGGTTTCGGTACCGGTGATTTTGGCGGCTTCGGCGGGGATGAGGATATTTTCGACAATCTGTTCGGTCAGTATTTCAAGGGACAGAAAGGCTCCGGACGGGGCAGCCGGGCGAACTACCGCAGCAAAGGTCAGGATGTGGAATCCGGCATCACCATCAGCTTTGACGAAGCAATGCATGGCTGCGATAAGACCTTTACCTTAAGAGATCCGGCTACCGGCAAGTCCGAATCCGTGCAGGTGCATATTCCGGCAGGTATCGACACCGGTAAAAGTATCCGCCTGAAAGGTAAGGGTGGTGAAGGTTACTCCGGCGGTGAGAGCGGTGACCTGTATCTGAAGGTGACGGTACAGGAGAAGCCGGGCTGGGAGCGTAGAGGACAGGATCTGTATACCACGGTCAATATCCCCTATACTACCGCAGCCCTGGGCGGCGAGATCCGTGTACCCACGTTGTACGGTGATGTCATGTGCAAAGTGAAGGAAGGTACGCAGTCCGGAAGTAAGATCCGTCTGAAAGGCAAGGGCGTGGTATCCATGAAGGATAAAAATGCCCACGGCGATCAGTATGTCGTGATCCAGATTCAGGTGCCTAAGAATCTGACCCCGGCAGCAAAAGAAAAATTACAGGAATACAAGAAGGTCAGTGGATTTTGATCCACTGGCCTTTTGTGTTTTTTGATAAATGATAAAATTTTTCATTAAACGAAAAAAGCTGGAAATAGGAAAAATAGGTGTTTATAATATTCATTCATAAATAGAATAAACCAAAGAATTCGCACAGGAGGAAATGAATTATGTTGAAATGTTTAAAAAAGATTGATAAAGCTAAAACCGGTATCTTCGCAGCAGGCGTTCTGTTCGGAACCGCAGGTATCAAAGTACTGTCCAGCAAGGATGCGAAGAAGCTGTACACAAACTGCACCGCAGCAGTTCTGCGCGCAAAAGAGTGTGTCATGAAGACTGCGACCACCATCCAGGAGAACGCAGAGGATATCTACGCAGAAGCTCAGCAGATCAACGAGGACAGAGCAGCAAAGGCAGCTCAGGAGTTTGACGGCGAGGTTGAGGCAGAAGCAGCAGAGACTGCAGCAGACGCTGAATAATCCATCGAATCTTACAACACAGAATAAATGACACCTGCATGCTTCGGCATCGCAGGTGTTTTCATGAAAGCAGGCATAAATTATGAGATTTGTGATCAAACATGAGATAAAGGGGAGACTCAGGGTTCACATTCTGCAGAGCCGTATGAGCTTTGCACAGGCAGATACACTGCAATACTATCTGGATGGACAGAGTAATATTGTCAGTGCCAAAATTCAGGAGCGCACCCTGGATGTCACGGTAGTCTATACCGGTTCCAGGGAGGAGGCACTGAAGACACTGGAGAATTTTACGTATCAGGGTACGGAAGTACCGGAGAATTATCTTGCTAATTCCGGCAGGGAGATGAACCGGGAATATAAGGATCAGCTGATCAATAAAGTGGTAATGCATTATGGGATCAGGCTGTTTTTACCCATGGATATCCGTTCCGTGATCACCACGGTAAAATCTTTCAAATACCCTGCTCTGGTCTTCACCCGGAATACCGATTCCATTGTCTTTGACACGAATCTCCACATTTTCTCCCAGATCACGAAGATGAATACTTACCGTTCCATCCTCTTTATTATACTTGATACCATTGTCGCATAGATTATAGATCACCTCATCCAAAATTGGATGCACCGTCGTAAGCATCGTTTTGCCACCGTCTATATAGAGATGTACATTCTTCTTCTCTGCAACTTCTCTCAAACGGCCACAGACATCCTTCACTATTGTATACGCATCCAACTTCTCCCATTCATATGGATTTTCACCCTCATCCAGCTGCGAAACCTTGATCGTATCTTCTACCAGCGTGATCAGACGCTGTGCTTCGTTATAAATTCTGCCCGCAAACTTCTTGATGTCCTCTTCTTTGACAAGTCCGTCCTGGATGATCTCTGCAAATCCAGAAATAGAAGTCAGAGGTGTTTTC
>ERZ824480.1626-NODE-1626-length-19015-cov-3.448945_pt1 | contig 19015 bp, 10 predicted proteins | sample MGYA00519861_ERZ824480 | MGnify/ENA primary metagenome ERZ824480 (study PRJEB31778, sample SAMEA3449152) | human gut metagenome | biome: human gut; feature: human-associated habitat; material: faeces | place: United Kingdom | collected 2010/2012 ... | reverse complement strand
AGACCGACATCTTGGTGGCGAGCCGCTCGGGGACGATCCAGTGGGTCATCAGCCGCGTACAAGGCGGGACGCCCATGCCCTGGAACCAGCCGTTGAGTACCCAGAAGATACCCAGCACCAGCACCGACGAACTGAACCCGAAAAGCAGGTTGCAGATGCCGCAGAAGACGAGCCCCGTCACCAGGAAATAGCGTGCGTTGCTGCGGTCGCCCCAGATGCCGTTGAAGAATTTGGAGAGCCCGTAGATCAGCCCGTGGAGCGTGAGGAACAGGCCGAGGTCGGATTTCGAGATGCCCATCTCCTCGTTGAGATAAGGCATGGCGATGCTCAGGTTCTTACGCACGAAATAGAAGAGCGCATAGCCGAAGATGCACATCGCCATGGTGCGGAATTCCCAGTATTTGAAACGCTTGACCTGTTGGTCTGTCATGCCGTCATAGGCCGGATTGAGTTGTTTTGCAGACATTTATTCAGGTTGGTTCGGGTTTTACTTCAGGTTGGTGCGGTGGCTGCGCATCGCAGCTTCCTGCAGGGCGTGGATCGCATCGCGCGACCACGGCAGGCCGATGAATTCCGACGGGTAGTCGGTCTCGATGATGTCGGGTTCGGCGACCAGCTCGCGCAGGTAGGCCACACGGCGGTCGTAGGGGTTTTTCACCTTGTCGGACGAGCCGGTGATCGAGGTCATCGTCATGACGCCCTCGGCGTGCAGCAGGTCGTAGACCGGTTGCAGGTCGGGATTTACGGCCAGGCGGATATAGGCCATGATGTATTTCCAGGGGATGGGCGATGCGTCGTAAGCCCTGAAATGTTCCATCGAGCTGATCTCGACGCAGAACATGACGTTGCGGATGCCGTGCTCCCAGTAGTAGAGCGCCTCTTCGACGGAGCGGACGCTCAGCATGATGTTGTGGTACATCGACCAGTCGCCGCCCGGCTGCAACTGCTTGATATAGTAGTCGAGGCTGGCGCGGCGCACCTCGTCGCTCACGCCTCGGGTGTTGATGTACTTGTTGTCGAAATTGAAGACGACCTTGTCCTTGCCCCATTCCAGCAGGTCTTTCAGGCGCGGGATCTTGTAGGGGGTGACGTTGCGGTCGCGGTCTACGAGGCAGAACTGTTGCAGCTCTTCGTAGGTATAGTCGGCCACGCGCCCCTTGCCGGTGGTCGTGCGGTCGATCGTCAGGTCGTGCATCAGTACCATGACGCTGTCGCGGGTGAAGCTGAAGTCGACCTCGAAGAAGGTCGGCATCATCGACAGCGTCTTTTCGCACGATTCGATGCAGTTTTCGGGATAGCCGGGCATCATGCCCCCGCGGTGTCCGCTGACGATGATGTCACGGCCGGGGTCATAGGTGAAATAGGCTTGCAGTTCTTCGATCGACCCGATCCGCACGGCGTGCGGTATCGGGGCCTGGGCGCACGCGGGCAGCACGGCGGCGCAGCATACGGCCAGGAGCAGGAGAAGGGGGCTCGGTCTTTTCATTGTGCTTCGGGGATTTTGGCGATGATACGTTCCACTTCGTCGTAGGCCTGTGCGGCGAGCGGCAGCAGCGGGTCGGTGTCGGGAAGGGAGGCGATGCGGGCCAGGGCGGCCTTGACACCCTCTTTTTCGACCAGACGGCGCATTTCCACGCTCTGCACGTCCTCGGGGTTGTCGTAATGCAGCGCGGCGCCGACGCCCAGCAGCAGGTCGGGCGTGCCGATACCGTAGCGGCGGGCCGTGAGGATGGGCCTGACGAGGCGGTCGCCTGCCGAAAGCTTGCGCAGCGGCTCGCGTCCCACGCGGGTCACGTCGTCGCAGAGGTAGGGGTTGCGGAAGCGCCCGATGATCTTGTCGATATAGGCGAAGTGGGCGTCGCGGTCGAAGCCGTAGAGCGCCACCAGCCCCCGTCCGCTTTCGCGCATGGCGGCTTTCACGATGGTATGGATATGTTCGTCGGAGATACTCTGGCAGATGGTCATGTAGCCTTTCATTCGTCCCAGGTAAGCCGTGATGGCGTGGCCGGTATTGAGCGTGAAGAGCTTGCGCTCGATATAGGCGATCAGGTTGTCGGCCGGATTCATGCCGGGGATTTCGGGCACGGCGCCCTTGAATGCGGCGCGCTCGACGTTCCATTCGAAGAAGCGTTCGACGACCACGTCGATCGGGTTCTCGCTCTTGACCGGCGGCACGATGCGGTCGACCGAGCAGTCGGGGAAGCCGACGTACTGCTCGCACCAGTCACGCTGGGCCTCGTCGAGGTGCTTGAGGACAGCCTCCCGGAGCTGTGTGGTGGCGCGGACGCCGTTTTCGCAGGCGATGACATTGAGCGGCTCGGTGACGCCTGCATCCCTGCGTGCGGCGATACCCGCCGCGATGGCTCCGGCGATGCGGGGCAGCACGGTCAGCCCCACCGCCGTGGTGACGAGTTCCGCCCCGGCGATCTGGGCGGCAAGTTCCGGGCTCCGGGAGTCCATTGCCGAAATGTCGGTAATGCGCATCTGCTCGCAGACCGTGTCCATGATCTGAACCGTATAGGCCCTGTCCGAGTTGATCCTCGCGACGACCTGTTCGTTCACATCGGCGAATACCACATGGTAACCCGCCTGTTCCAGCACGGCGCCGATAAATCCGCGGCCGATATTCCCGGCTCCGAATTGAATAGCTTTCTTCATTGCATTCGTGGTTTAAATATAGCTTCTGTAACAAAATACCGTATCGGTTGCCGCGGCCCGTCGCAGCGCTGAGCCCCTGCGCCCTATTCCCAGAATATGCGGGTGTAATACCTGCCCTTGCCGAGGATGCAGTTCGTAAATTCGACCTCCTCGCCCTGTGTGATGTCGATGCGCAGCACCTGCCCCGCATAGACGGGCATGGGATAGTCGTAGGAGGCCGGACGGACGGCGAAACGCAGGTCGGACTTGTTGGCGATCTCGAACGTGCGTTTGGTCTTGCTGGCCTGGCGTATCTCGCGGATTTCGAGCGCAGCGTCTATCATCTGGCCGATGTACTCCCCGCGCCCCATCAGGTTGCCGTCGAAGCAGGCCAGGGCCCGCCCGGCGAGGAGCGCTTCGTGGATCGCCCCGGCCGTGCGGGCGGTGGCGAAGACCAGGGTCATCGGACGGCTGCCGCGCACGGGATAGATGCTCCCGCTCATATAATGTATGTCGCTGTTGGCGAACGGCACGAGGCCGTACTGAACCGCGTAGTCGAATGTGCGGGGATAGGATTCGGTCTTGTTGAACACCTCGACGCCGCGGAGTTTGCCCTGGGCGATCAGGCGTTCGTGGACGGGATAGATGTCGCTTTTCCGGTCGGGGTAGCCGGGATGGTTCCACAGCAGGAAGGCGCCCTGGCGGCAGGCCTCCTCGACGGCCTGCATCTCGTCCTCGACGTCGAGTTTGTCGGCATCCCGGATAAAGAGCGTGCAGATGTGCCCCAACGGCTTCTTGCGGGTGATTTCCGCACCGGGGATCACGATCATCCCGATCATGTCGCCGCGTGCCTTGGCCAGTTCGTAGGGTTTATTGAGGCCGCAACGGATGATGTCGGCGTTCTTGTGCACCTCGATGTGGTCGGTCATGGCGATCGCGTCCAGTCCGTCGTTCCACGCTTCGTTGACCCGGCCGACGGGCCACACCTGTCCGTCGGAGATGTCGGAATGGACGTGGAAATCGCATTTGAGCGTGATATAGCCGCCGATGTCGGGTATGCGGAGGTATTGGCGGTAGTTCTGGCGGCTGACGGCCTCATGGACGTGGACATCGTCGTTATGCAGTTGTGCGGCGGCGGTCAGGGCACAGAAAAGGGCAAAAAATGCGAGGGTAAGGTTTTTTCTCATCGGTCGTGTAGTTTGGTCGTGTCATATTAAATACAACCGATCGCGGGAAACCACCTAACCGGATTACAAAAAAATTAAAAAAGGGACCGGACATTGTTTCGTTCGGCGAGAATGTTTATTTTTGTACCGAATCTGATTATCCGATGGAGAAAATCTCGCTAATATCACGGGTTCGCGCGGGCGACCGCAAGGCGTTCGACGAACTGTGCCGGAAATATTACGCCATGCTGGTTTCCTACGCCCGTCTGTTCCTCAGAGACGACTGGGCCGAGGACGTGGTGCAGGACGTGTTCTACAACGTATGGCAGCGGCGGGAGACGCTCGACGATTCGAACTCGCTGTACAAGTACCTGCTGCGTTCGGTCTACAACCGCTCGCTCAACTACCTGGACAAGAACAGGCGCGCCGGCGAATACGGCGCCTACTACCGGGAGCGCATCGCCGCGCTGGGCAGTTCGTACTATGCACCCGACAACAGCCCCGTCGTGCAGAAACTCTACAACGACGACCTGCGCGCCAGCCTCGATGCGGCCATCGAGTCGCTGCCGCCCAAATGCCGCGAAGTGTTCCGTCTGAGCTACATCGAAGACCTTTCGAACCGCGAGATCGGAGAGCAGCTGGGCATTTCGCCGCGCACGGTGGAAAACCACATGTATGCGGCGCTCAAGCAACTGCGCCGGAAACTCTCCAAGGAACAACTGTTGCTGCTGCTTTCGCTGCTCTTCATGCGGGGCGTATAGGCCGGAGCGGCACAGACCCCAAGGCGTCGGGATACATAGTATCCCGGCGCTTTTTCGTTTGATCCTGCTCCCGATTTTTTCAATTTCCGGTAAGTGGTTTGAGCGGGTCGGCTGTATGTATCTATGAACACCGCCTAAACTACTCGACCGATGGAAGCGACATTTCCGAAGGCGCCTTCAGCCGCCGACCACACCCTCATTTGCAGAGGTGCCATAAATTTGATATATAAGTATATCGTATGATTTACCTGCACGATGGCTTTAAGTGTGTTTTTCCGCCGTCAGAGCCGGTGCGCGACAGCCGTACGAAAGGTTTGCCCGCGCCGGGCAAACCCTGCAACCCGTATTTCCACCAACCAAATATTTCTTAACCAACAAAACAAAACCATGCGAAAAATTTTTCTTTTCACAGCAGCAATGCTGGCGATCGCAGGCTGTTCGGAGGACAACACGCATCCGAAGGTATCCCCCGTGGACGAACCTTCGGCGGATGCCGTGACGATCCTCGCGACGATCGATGCGATCCCGTCCGCTACCGGGGACGGCGAGGCGTATGCTCCCCTATGGCAGGAAGGCGACCAGATCGTCGTCGGCTACAAGGGGATCTCTTATGTGTACGAAACCTACGATGCCGGCAACGGTGTCGAGTTCCATCCGATGGCCCTCTCGCTGCCCGCGGACGCTCGCGGCGAAGTGACGGCCTATTTCAAGGCCGTCGACGGCGTATTTGCGGTCGGTGCCGACCAGACGGGCGCTACCCTGCCGATGTATGCCTATGCGGCCGACGCCGCACCCGCCCAGGGCAGCCTCGGCCTGCACTTCAAGCCGCTGGCTTCGGTGCTGTCGCTCACGATCGGCGAGGAGGCTTCGAAGACCATTTCGAAAATCACGCTCGAACCGGTCGACCCCGACGGTGTGGAGGGGCACCTGGCCGTATCGGAGGCCGTGGTCGATCCCCGGACGGGTGCGGTGACTGTCGGCGAGGATGCCGCGGTGTCGGACATCCTCACGATGGAGATCGGCGAAATGTCGCTGGTGCAGGCCCAGACGGTGAATTTCCTGATCGTCAGCGGTACGAAGGTGGACGGCGGGCTGAAGGCGACGATCTCCTGTACGGACGGGAGCGTCTTCGTCAAAAACCTGTTCGAAACGCAGGAAGTGGCCTTTGCGGGGAACTGCGTCGGAGCCGCGACCGAGCTTTTCTTCCGGCTGAGGATCGCCACCTATGAAGACATGGTGAACTTCGCGCAGGAGTGCGCCGACGACAACGGCGGTGCCATCGTCGACCTCCAGGCCGACATCGACATGCGGAATGTCCCGTGGACGCCGGTCGAGAATTTCACGGGGACGTTCAACGGCAACGGCCACCGTATCTACAATATCAACGTATCGGCCGACGGGCGTTATGCCGGGTTCTTCGCCTATGCCAAGGGGGCGATCTCGGATGTGGTTTTCGGGTCGAAGGACGGCACCTCCTATGACGGGACGAGCCGCATCGAGCTCAAATACAGCGCCGACACCGATACGTGGTGTTATGCGGGCATCGTCGCACAATCGAACAATACGCTCACCGGCGTGACCAGCTTCGTACCCGTGACCGTCACGGCGGATTCCCGATGCAAGTCGCGCACGGGCGGCATCGTCGGCAGCCTGTATAACGGGAAGATGAGCGGCTGCAGGAACTACGGCGCGGTGAGCAACGTGGCGACGGCGGGCGTGGCGAGCTATGTGGCCGGTATCGCGGGCATCGTCGACGGCTCGGGCGACGCGGCCGGGGCGATCACGCTGGACGGATGCCACAACCACGGCCCGGTGATGACTTCGCTCGGGCTGGGCAACGCCGTGGCGGGAATTACGGCCTCGGTGATGAAGACCGCGGTCAATACGACCATCAGCAACTGCACCAATGCGGGCGAGATCCGGTTCGACAACGCGGGCACGTCGGCAGCCCACCGCATCGGCGGCATCGTCGCCTATATCGTGGACAGCTGCCCGACGCTGGTGATCGACAACTGCACCAACAAAGGCACCGTCGTCTCGAACATGAACGGCAACTGCTTCATCGGCGGGATCGCGGGCGTGAACTATGCGGCGGCGATCCGGGATTGCACGAACGAAGCCGAGGTGAAATTCGTGCAGGCCAATGCCGCAGGCGCGGGTTACCTCTGCATCGGCGGCATCGCGGGGCAGACGTACAGCGGGGCGAAGGTCACGGGCTGTGCCAACAGGGCGGCCGTCAGCTCCGACAAGCTGCAGGTGACCCGCATCGGCGGTATCGTCGGTACGCACAACGCCAGCACGATAGACGACTGCTCGAACAGCGGCGACATCACCCTGGCCTATACGGCGACGGCCAACAACTGGGAGGCCGCAGGCGGCATCGTGGGTTTCTACGACGGCACGGACGGCACGGCGGTGACCAACGGCTGCACGAACAGCGGCAAGGTCTGGGCGACGGTAAATTCCAGCAACGCCAATATCGGCGCCGGAGGCATCGCGGGCATCATCAAGTCGGGCAATGCGACCAACAACACCAACGACGGTGCGGTCTGGATGCACAATGCCCAGGCGGGCAAGAGCTCCTATGCGGGCGGCATCGTCGGCTACGACTACAATACCAAGGACAAGTCGGCCGTCACGGGCAATGTCAACAACGGTGCGGTACAGGCCACCGTCGAGGGCACTTCGGCGCTGCTGGCGGCCGGGGGCATCATCGGGCGCAACGACGTGGGCGCCGTGTCCGGATGCAGGAATTTCGGCGCGGTGGCATGTGCGCTGCATGCGGGGGCGCTCGTGGGCTGGAACAAGAAAAGCGTGGAGGACAGCGCCGCAGGCGGTTCGGTGAACGGCACGGCACTCACCGGGACGAACTATGCGGAACTGGCGGTTGGCTTCCAGGACGGGGGCTCGTCGTCGGGCATCACCTTCGGGGAGAAATAGCCCGGCAAATCATTAATTACTTAACTGAAAGAAACCTATTATGAAAAGAGTCCTTACGACACTTTTGAAAAGTGTATGTATAATTGCTCTGGTGTTGTGCGGGATGGACGCGCAGGCGCAGGGCAACCTCGTAACGGGTGCGGTCAGGGATGCGAAGGGCGAACCGGTGATCGGCGCCACCGTCATCGTGAAGGGAACCGCAACCGGCGCGACATCCGGGGCCGACGGCCGCTATTCGATCCAGGCGGGCCCCGATGCGACGCTCGAATTCAGCTTCATAGGCTACAAGAAACAGGAGGTGCCCGTAGGCACCCGCTCGGCGATCGACGTTGTGCTCGAAGAGGATGCGCTGATGGTGGACGACGTGGTGGTGATCGGCTACGGCACGCAGTCGCGCCGCACGATCACGGCCGCAGTTTCGAAGGTGGACGGCGAGAAACTCGCCGGCGCACCGGTCAACTCCATCGGCGATGCCCTGAAGGGACGTGTCGGCGGCGTGCGCGTATCGTCGGCCGACAACCAGCCGGGTTCCGACCCCGTGTTCCTGATTCGCGGCGGTTCGTCGATCAACCAGTCGAACGCCCCGATCATTATCATCGATGGCGTGAACCGTGAAATGACCGGCCTGAACCCCAATGACATCGAGTCGATCGAGGTGCTGAAGGACGCCGCTTCGGCGGGTATCTACGGTGCCCGCGCCTCGAACGGCGTAATCCTCATCACGACCAAGAAGGGCAGTATGGCACGGGGCCCGCAGGTGACATTCGAGGCGCAGGCCGCATGGACTTCGCCCGCCGTGAGGTTCGACCTGATGGACGGCGGCGACTACCTGCGCACGATGCGCACGATGCTGAACGAATACCCTTCGACCTACGCCTACGGCTCGGGCATCCTGACGGGCGCCAACTCCGCCGGTATCGGCAACGGCGACAATTCGGTGTGGACGCCCAAATTCGTGGATACGCCGGCCGATGTCCCCGCAGGCTGGAAGGTGATGGTCGACCCCATCGACCACTCGAAACTGATCGCCTACCAGGACAACGACCAGCAGAAGCAATGGTTCGACGACTCGTACTGGATGAACTACTACGTCGGCGTGAACGGCGGCAACGACAAGGTGCAGTATGCCGCGTCGGCCGGCTACACGAAGGACGGCGGCATCGGCATCAACACCGATTTCTCGCGTTTCACCTTCCACGGCAACACCTCGTTCAAGATACTCAGGAACCTGAAGGCGACGACCGTGTTCGACTACTCGGAAACGAAGGGCAACACGCTCCCCTCGTCGGGTATCGCCACCTACTGGACGACCGTGGGCCGCGGCATGTTCATGCCCGCCACGCACCGCGACTACCTGGATGACGGCACGCCCGCCCAGGGAACCAACAACACGACCATCTCGGCCGCATGGTTCGACCGTTACTATACGAGCAACTACACGGCACGCCGCATGACGGCCAATTTCAACCTCGAATGGGAAATCGTCGACGGGCTGCGCGCCGTGATGCAGGTTGCCAACCACAACTATTACAGGATCGACAACCAGCGCCTGGCGGGCAACGCTATCTCCAACCAGCGCCGCACCTACGAGAAGTGGGGGCAGACCAACCGCTTCAGCACGCAGGGCTACCTGAACTACCGCAAGACCTTCGCGCAGGATCATACGATCGAGGGCACGGTCGGGTTCGACTACATGAAAAACACGGTCAACGGCCTTTCGCTGACGGTTACGGGCGCCGATTCGGACAAGGTGCCGACGCTGGCCGCAGGGACGGACGCCACGGGCTGGGCGGACACCAACACCAACGAGGCGCTCTCCTCCTATTTCGGGCGCCTGAACTACGACTACAAGAAGAAGTACCTCTTCATGTTCACGTTCCGCGCCGACGGCTCGTCGAAATTCGCCGAAGGAAACCGCTGGGGATATTTCCCTGCGGCGTCGGCCGGTTGGGTGGTCTCGGAGGAGAAATTCTGGAACGTGCGCAATTTCAACAGCTTCAAGATACGCGCCTCGTACGGCCTGACTGGTAACAACTACATCGGCCTTTACGATGCCTACGGAGGGTTCGGCGCAACGTCGATCTACAACGGTGCGAGCGCCATCCTGCCCACGGCGCTGCCCAACATGAGGCTCAAATGGGAGACCACCCATCAGCTGGACATCGGCGTCGACATGGGATTCTTCAACGACCGCATCCGCCTGATGGCCGACTATTACAACAAGAAGACCACCGACCTGCTCTTCAGCGTCACGCTGCCCGATACGTCGGGTTACGGCTCGGCCCGGCAGAACGTCGGTTCGGTACGCTTCTACGGCGCCGAGGTGGAACTCTCGACGGTGAACATCCAGAGCAAGAACTTCACCTGGACGACCGACTTCACCTACTCGTTCAACATGAACAAGGTGTTGTCGCTCCCCGACGAGTACAGGTACAAGGACGTCGACGGCAAGGATGCATGGCGTATCGGCGGGTACACGATGTCGGAGACGGGATTCCGTTTCGGCGGCACGGCTGTCGGCGAACGCATGGGGCGCATCTACGGCTACAAGACCGCCTACATCATCGAAACCGAGGCGCAGGCCGACGCGGCGCTGTACGACGTCAATTCGCACGGCATCCGCCGTTCGGACGGCCGTTCGATCGCCGGCCGCAAGGACATCGGCGACTACGAATGGCTCAACCGCGCCGGGTCGGCGCGTACGGCGGACGGCAGCGAGCAGATCAACGACGAGGACATGTTCCTGCTGGGGTACGTGACGCCCCACTCCACCGGCGGTATGAACAATACCTTCAAGTACAGGAACCTCTCGCTGTCGGTCTACGTCGACTATGCGCTGGGGCACTCGGTCTACAACTACATGTATACGCGCGGCCTGCAAACCTCGATGGGCAACTGCAACTGGAACCTCATCTACGATGCGAACGACTGCTGGCAGAAGCCGGGCGACAACACCAAGCTGGCGCGCCTGTCGGCCAACGACGCCGACGGCGGCAACAAGAACTATTCGCGCATCTCGGACATCAACGTGCAGAAGGGCGATTACCTCTGCCTGCGCGACGTGACGCTGTCGTACAGCTTCCCCAAGCGGTGGATCGGCAAGCTCGGGCTGGGCAACCTGACGGTCTCGGTATCGGGCAACACGCTGGTATACTGGACGAAGGTCAAGGGCGTGTCGCCCGAGTCGGCGGTGGCCTCCTCGGGATCGAGCACGGGCATGTACAGCGCGGTGAACACCAGCTCGGCCGATTATAACATTTACCCGCCCACGCGCAAGGTGATGTTCAGCCTGAAGGCCACGTTCTGAACGGGATGATTCTCAACAACTAAATCGAATATACGAATATGAAATTCCATAAGCTATATATTGCAGCGATAGGCGCCGCCTCGATGGCGATGGCGGGGTGCGAGCTCGATATCGTCAACTCCGACCAGCTCAACACGACGAACATGTGGGTGGACGAAAGCGATGTCACGGGCGCGACGACGGGCATCTATTTCGAATTGCGCAACGCCTTCCGGCAGAATTACACGAACCAGTTCTTCTGGGGCGAACTGCGCGTCGGGCCCGCCATGTGGGATCGCGGTACGAACCGTTCGCTGATGGACTCGGACATGCTGGAAGTACTGCACAGCCTGCTCAACGGAGGCACGTCGTCGGTAAGCTGGACGAACCTCTACACCTGTATCAACCAGTGCAACTCGGTGATAAAGTACGCGCCGTCGGTCGAAATGTCCGACCAGACGCGCAGCTACTGCCTCGGGAACGCCTATTTCGTCCGGGCATACGTCTACTACTGGATCGCCCGCGTATGGGGCGACGCGCCCGTCATCCTGACGCCCACCGAGAGCATCGGGCGGGAGATCTACCCTTCGCGTTCGCCCAGGGCCGAGGTATACGCCCAGGTGGCGCAGGACATCGAAAGCGCGCTCACGCACATCACATCCAACGCCAAGGGCTGCTATTATGCCACGGTGGACAACATCAACATGCTGAAGGCCGACTTCGCGCTGTGGATGTACGCCGCACAGAAAGGCGGCGATTCCTACCTGACGATGGCCGGGGAGGCGCTCGACGCCGTTACGCGCACGCCGCTGCTCGGCAAGTTCGCCGACGTGTTCGACGTGAAGAACAAGGCCAACAAGGAGATCGCCTTCGCGCTGCATGTCGATGCGACGAACGAGGTGCATTCGGCCAGCTACATCCAGCGTTTCATCTGGGGCTCGACGCAGGTCAAGGCCTCGTACCGCAACGTCGAGGGCGGCGTGCCGGTATCGAGCAACCAGTGGTTCTGCTATGCGGACGAATTCATCGGAGAGCTGAAGCGGAACAAGGAGCAGAACAACGACCAGCGCAGCGACGTGACCTATATGGAGCGCACGGGCGTGAGCGACATGTACGAAAAGGTCGGATGGCCCAACAAGTTCACGGGCGACTGGTCTTCGGGGACGCTGCTCTACGACGATGACCTGATCCTCTACCGGTATGCGCAGTACTATATGTTCCGTGCCGAGCTGTACTATTACAGGAAACAGTACAAGGAGGCGCTCGGGGAGCTGAACGTGGTCGCGCAGCGCGCCTACGGAAAGGCCGACTTCTACACCTCGGCCACGCAGCAGGACGTGCTCGAAGCGCTGGCTGCGGAGAACCGCTGGGAATTCGCCGAGGAGGGCAACCTGTGGTTCACCTACATCCGCCTGGGTTACATCGACACCTACTGCCCGCTCAAATACTGGCCCAATACGGGTGTCGAGGGCGGCGTGGGCGGTTCGACGAACCCCAACATCTACCTCTTCCCGATCTCGACCTCGGCGATCAACAAGAACAGCAACCTCAGGCAGACCGAAGGCTGGTCTTAATCCATTTACCCAACAGAAAACTATTCAGCTATGAGAAAATTCATATCCGGCCTGCTCGCCATCGCCGCCGCGGCATTCACAGGCTGTTACGAGTCGGGCACCGATGCGGACAACACGAGCCGGGAGGCGCGCATCTCGATTTCGCCCGCCGCGATCGGGTTCGATGCCGACGGGCGGACGACGGACGGACTGGCGTTCGGCACCTACATCGTGACGGTGAACCCCTACGGTAAAATGTATAGCGACTGGCATGCCGAACTGGTCGGCACCGACTGGGCCACGCTCGACTACCATACGGCCTCGCCCGACGGCGCGGTCGAAAAGGCGCTGCGGATCACCTGCTCCGCGAACACGGACTATAAGCGCACGGGAACGCTGCGCGTAACGCTCTCCAAGACGGGCGAAAGCGTTGATTTCCCGATCACGCAGGTCGGGCTCAAACCCGATGCCACGCTCACCCTCTCGACGGAATCGGACATCGAAATGATGGCCCTGGAGCCTGCCGAGGTGACTGTGACCTTCGAGACCAACATGCCCGCCTCGACCGTTACGGCCGAGCTGGAAGAGGGCGTGGAGTGGCTCACCTGCACGCTCGACAGGGAGGCCGGGACGGTCGTCCTCGCGGCTTCGGACAACACCTCGCCCACCGACATGCGGGAGGCGACGGTGACCGTGAGCGCCGGGACGGAGGATACGAGCCTCGCCACAAGGCAGATCAAGGTGCGGCAGCTGGCCAACGAAACCTACCTGTTTATTTACGGGTCGGGCATACCCCACTTTGCGGCTTTCGGCGATGCCGCACAGATGAACAAGAACGACCTGGTGTTCGGCCTCGACCACTATTTCCGCAGCGGCAAGGTGATCCTCTCGACTTCGCGTACGCCGGACGCCTATCCGCGCTATGCGCTGACGGCCGACGGCAAACTCGCCGTACTGGCCGACGCGGCTGCCGAGGCCGCGGCGCCCGAGCTCACGTTCGGCATTGCGGGGATGAATGCCCTGCGCGTGACGATCGCGCTCGACGACGACAACAACGTGGTGGCAGCCGACTCGAAGGCCGAGTTCACGCGCATCTCGACCGTGAACAGCATGCCCGAATCGGAACTGGCCGGCTACCCCACCAAGGAATACGTCACGCGTGACGGAAAGACCAAGACGTGGATGACGACCGGCCTGCACTGGAACGGCGGCGCGGCGATGGGCACCTACAAGCTGGGCAGCGGTCTGGTCGGGGGCTCGAAGACGGGCGGTTACGACGAAGCGGAGTATTCGATGCGCAACCCGGCCTATGACACCGAGGAGAACGGCGGGACGCTCAAGGAGCTGATGATGCCCGACGGCGTGACGACGCGCGCTTCGGTCTACGGACGCCTTTACAGTTCGTACGAAACGCTGACGGGCGACCCGGCCGGCGCGCTGAGCGCGGCCCTGCTGATGCCTTTCCCGCTGGTAGGCGCCGGGACGGTGGTCGTGGATGCCGTGGGCAACAGCATCACACTGGAACCGATCCTCAAGGCCGACCTGAAAGACTACGCGGCCTCCGACGGCGGCAATACGCAGGCCGAGGCCGACCACCCGTCGCTCTCGATGCAGGTGCAGGGCATCTGTCCCTACGGCTGGCATATCGCCAACATGTCCGACTGGAAAGACCTGATCTACGCGGTGGCGGAGTCGTCGAAGAGCTATTCGGACTACCCCGTGGCGGCTGCGACGGCATCGTACGGCGCCATGACCTCGGGCAATGCGGCCAATGTGGCGGCGCACCTGCGCTGCAAGGAGTGGCAGGACGCCGAGTTCAACCCCGCGACCGTTATTTCGAACGGTGCCGAGGCCTTCGCTTTCAACCTCTACCCGCAGGGGTGGCGCCTCTACAAGAGCGGCTACGACTACTGCGCCAACTCGGGCAACGTGCGCTTCTACTGTCTGATTCCGATGATGGGACAGACGACGGCCTCGAAGATGGCCCTGTGGCGCGCCTACTGTACGACCTCGGCCGATATGGTATTCGACGACGGGTTCGACGTGGGCAACGGTTCGGGAGCCGCGGTGCGCTGTGTGAAAAATTACGAGAATTTCTGAATCCGGAGCGGGCCGGACGGGAGAACGTCCCTGTCCGGCCCGGGCTCCGGCCATGGAACGACAACGAATAAAAAAAAGAAAAACCTATGAAATACGATAAAATGCTTATGCTCCTCACCCTTGTCGCAGCCGGCCTGGCGGCAGGATGCAGCGACGACGAAGATCCGCTGAAGGACTGGACGGGGCCGTCGAAGCCCGGCACCGAGATCAAAACCCCGGCCGAGGTCGGCAACCGTGTCGTCGCGCACCGCGGCGGTTCGACGGAGGCCGGGACACGGCAGTTCCCCGACAATTCGGTGGCGGCGCTCAACTATGCCATCGGGCTGGGCTGCTACGCGTCGGAGTGCGATATTTACCTTACGAAGGACGACGATGTCGTGGTGGCGCACGCATCGGCGGGGTGTTACATCAATAACCTCAAGCCGTGGGAGCATACGCTCGCCGAACTGCGTGCCGCCGGGACGCTGGCCAACGGGGAACAGCTGCCCTCGCTGGCCGACTTCATCGACGTGGTGCTCGAGGCGGGAACCACGCGCCTGTGGCTCGACGTGAAGAACATTACCATCGACGGCAAATCGACCGAAGAGGGGCGCGAGGCTTCGGCCAGGGCGTGTGAGAGGGCGTGCGAGATCATCGAAGAGATGGGCGCGCAGAATTTCTGCGAGTTCATCGTCACGGGCAATGCGACGAAAATCAGTTCGAGCAGCCCTGTCACCATCTGGCAGCGTTCGCTCGCCGCGGCGGGCGCCGTGGGCAGCAATGCCGGGTGGATGAGCTTCCGCAACCCGGCCGATTACATCTCCTACGGCTATCCGTGGGCGAACCTCTCGACCGAAAACCTCTATTTCGAGGGGAAGACCGTGAACAAGAACGGTTATTCGGTGCAGAAATTCCTCGATGCGGGGCTGAAGCTCAGCGTATACAATGCCGACCTGGATGTCGACATGGATTATTACCTGGCCTACAAGGACAAACTCTACGCCATCTGCACGAACTACCCCCGCAAGCTGCTGGGCAAATGGAACTGACCGAACCGTTCCGTATCCTGCCCGGCACCTGTGCCGGAGATACGGCCGGGATGATATCCGGGCTTTGAAGCCCGGATATTTTTATTACCTTTAGCCCTGCGCAGCTTCGTCCTCGACCCGTATTTCCCGGGATTCCAGAAAAAATGCACTTTTTCGAAAAAAAAAGTGAAAACAGACTAGGTATTTTTGTGCCTATGGCTGTATAGTATAGGTAACACCCTAAAAGTATACATATTGGAACGCCATACAGATACCCCTACCATAACCGACATGGAGGGACTGCTATACAGATACCTCGTCCGCCGGACGAGCGGGGCCGAAGACCGGGAGGTATATGCCTGGCTCGAAGCCTCGGAGAAGAACCGCAGCCTGTTTTTCGAAGTCGCGGCCGTATGGAGCGCACACAGGACGCTCATCTCCCCCGCCACCGGCGAGCGCTGCGATGCCATGCTACGGCGGCTCAACGCGCGTATCGACGCCGACGACGCCATGCAGCGCCCCGCGCGGTTCGCATGGCGGCGTTGGATGTCCGCAGCGGCTGCGGCAGCCGTGGTCGTGATCGCGGTCGCGGCAGCCTGGCTGGCAGGGCTGCGCTTGCCGGAAGCCGGGCGGTTCCAGTCCTATGCCAACCATACCGGCGACGTGGCCGTCCTGCATCTGGAGGACGGGACGCAGGTGTGGCTGCAAGACGGCACCGAGTTGCGCTATGCCGTAGGCAAGGGGGACGGGGAGCGGATCGTGCGGCTCGACGGCGAGGCCTATTTCGACGTGTCGCACGATGCGCGGCATCCCTTCGTCGTGGAGACCCGCGAGCTGGCGATCCGGGTGCTGGGCACGGCCTTCAATGTCCGGGCGCTCGCCGGCAACCCGTTCACGGAGGTGGTGCTCGAACGCGGCGCCGTACGCCTCGAAACCCCCGGCGGCGACAACCTCGTGCGGCTGCATCCCAACCAGCGCGCCGTGTACGACGCCCGGATGGGCGACATGGAGGTGGCCGAAATCAACGCGCCGCTCTATGTGACCAGGCGTTACAACCTGGTCACGATGAAGGGCGCCACGATCACGGAGATCATCGCCGGCATCGAAAAGAGCTACGGCGTACGCATACGCATCATGTCGCCCGACGACGGCAAACGCTACGACATCAACTACCTGCGGAGCAATTCGCTCGAGGAGGTCGTCGACATCGTCGAGTTCATGACCGGAACGCATTGCGAGGTGATCCGCAACGAATGATACGGGGCCTGCGGCCGACCACCGCAGGCCTTTTGCACCGCACAACCCGGAACACGCTTCACGAACCTTAAAATATGAAGAAAAATTCCATCCCCAAGCTGGAATTGGTATTTCTTCTCCTGTTGACCGGCATGTGTCCGCAGGCCCATGCTACGGATGACGGCAGAAATGCCTCGCCACAAAAGACCTACGCTGTGGATCTCACGCTCGGATCCGCAACGGTGCTGACCTTCACGGAGGCCGTCACCTCACAGACGGGCGTACTGTTCTCCTACGAATCGGCACTGTCGCAGATGCCGCTCGGCGACGTGTCGGTGCATGAAACCGCGGCTCCGCTGGAACATATCCTGGAAAAGGTATTCAAGGGACGGGGATTCCGTTACAAGGTCGTCGACCGCATCGTGGTGCTGACCTACGACACGGATTCCGCGCGTTCGCAGCTGGTACTCGTGACGGGGCGCGTCAAGGACGGCTCGGGGATGCCGCTGGTCGGCGCCTCGGTCGTCGTGAAGGATACGATGCGGGGCGTTTCGGCCGGGGCGGAGGGCAATTACCGGATCTTCGCCGATCCGGACGCCACCCTCGTTTTCTCATACATAGGCTATGCCGACCGGGAGGAACGCATCGGGACGAGGTCGGCCATCGACGTCGTACTGGAGGAATACGAAGCCGTGCTCGAGGACGTAGTGGTGGTCGGATACGGCACGCAGTCGCGCAGGACGGTGACTGCGGCCATCAGCAAATTCGACGGGCATCTCCTGGAGGGTATCCCCGTCAATTCGGTCGGCGACGCCCTGAAGGGACGCGTCCCCGGCGTGAGGGTCGCTACGACCGATGCGACACCGGGCGCAGACCCCAAATTCCTGATCCGCGGCGGATCGTCGATCAACCAGTCGAACGACCCGATCGTGCTGGTCGACGGCGTAGTCCGCGAAATGGCCGGGCTGAATCCCAACGACATCGAATCCGTTTCGTTCCTCAAGGACGCCGCGGCGGCGGGCATCTACGGTTCCCGCGCGTCGAACGGCGTGATCCTCATCACCACGAAGAAAGGTTCGAAACACCTCGGCCCCCGGATCGTATTCGAGGGGCAGTGGGCCTGGGCGTCGCCCGCCACGAAGTTCGACCTGATGAACGCCCGCGATTACATCCTCACGGTGCGTCCGGCGCTCATGGAGGGGTATTGCGGCGGCATGGATCCGGCATCGGTGCTGGGCGGCGAACAGTCGGCAGGCACGGGCAATACGGCCAAATCGCTCTGGACGACCCGTTACCTCCGGCCGGACGAACCGGTTCCCGCCGGCTACCAATGGGTCGAAGACCCGGTGAACCCCGGGCGCATCATCGTCTTCGAGGACAACGACCAGCAGAGCCAATGGTTCGGCGACGCATGTTGGCAGAATTACTACGTCGGCATCGACGGGGGCGGCGACAACATCCAATACGCCGCCTCGGCGGGTTATACGGACGACAGCGGGATCGGGATCACGACGGGCTATTCGCGCTTCACGTTCCACGGCAACACGACTTTCCAGGTGACGCGGCGGCTCAGGGCCTCGACGACATTCGACTATTCGCAGATCGAGCAGCAGACCTTCGAGAGCGCGCCGCTCAGCCTGCGCAACTCGGTCATACGCGGGCTCTCCGTCCCTAACACCCACCGCGACTGGTACGGCGAGGAGGCGGGCGAGGAGCTGGCGGGCACGCCTGCGCTGGGCACCAACAACACGACGATACCGGCCGCCTACTACGCCTATTACTACCACAATGCCGGGTCGACGATCAAGCGTTCGACGGCCACGATCAACCTCGACTGGGAGGTGTTCGACGGGCTGCGCCTGGTCGGGCAGTTCACCAACTACAACCGCCATACGCGCAGCTATTTCTATGTCGAGGACAACCCCACGACGGGCTCGAACATACGGCCCATGAAGGAGGGCTTTTCGGAGACCAACCGCATGGATTTCCAGGCCTATGCCGACTACAAGGGTACGTTCGGCAACGGGCACCGCCTGGGTGCCGTGGCGGGCTACGAATACATGCTCGACAAACTCAACAGCTTCGACGTGCGGGTGCAGGGCGCCGTGTCGGACAAGCTGCCCGTGCTCGACGCCGGGACTTCGAACATCGCCAACTATCCGAAGAGTACCCGCACGCGGGAGTGCCTGATCTCTTATTTCGGGCGTGTGAACTACGACTACGGCGGGCGTTACCTCCTCGCCGCGACGATGCGCATCGACGGTTCGTCGAAATTCGCCGCAGGCCACCGCTGGGGCTATTTCCCGGCGGCATCGGCCGGATGGGTGGT
>ERZ824480.1620-NODE-1620-length-19080-cov-2.806833_pt1 | contig 19080 bp, 17 predicted proteins | sample MGYA00519861_ERZ824480 | MGnify/ENA primary metagenome ERZ824480 (study PRJEB31778, sample SAMEA3449152) | human gut metagenome | biome: human gut; feature: human-associated habitat; material: faeces | place: United Kingdom | collected 2010/2012 ... | reverse complement strand
AAACAGTGGATCTTCTTTTGTGCCGTACAAAAATAAGTTCAGCTGTTCCTTGGAGAGTTCCTTTACAGGAACATCTAAAGAAATGCCGTATTTTTCGGAGATTGCCTGATAATACATCATAGCAATGGAATTGTCGTCCAGACTATTCCACCCCACTGCCTTAATAGCACCCTGACGAATACTCAAGTCACGATTCGGAACCACCAGCTTCGGATCAATTTCCTGAAATACGCCCAAACCGGTACAGTGCGGACACGCTCCGAATGGATTGTTGAAAGAGAACATACGAGGAGTCAGTTCTTCGACGGAAACGCCATGTTCCGGACAAGCATAACTTTGTGAGAACAGCATTTCTTCTCCGCCAATCACGTCTACAACTGCTAATCCCCCTGTCAAAGCGAGCACTGTTTCCAGACTGTCAGTCAGTCGCGGACGGATTGTCGGCTTTACTACAAGTCGGTCTACAATGATTTCAATGGTATGCTTTTTATTTTTTTCCAGCGTGATTTGCTCAGACAAATCGTATTGATTTCCATCTATGCGAACGCGAACATAACCAGACTTCTTTGCCGTTTCTAATGCTTTTAGATGCTGCCCCTTCTTCCCGCGGACAATGGGTGCCAGAAGTTGAATTCGTGTTCCCTCCTCCAGTGCCAGAATGCGGTCTACAATTTCATCAACAGACTGCTGTTTAATTTCTCTGCCACAGACAGGACAATGAGGAATGCCGATACGGGCATAGAGCAGACGGAGATAATCATAGATTTCAGTTACGGTTCCCACTGTGGAACGCGGGTTTTTGGAAGTGGTTTTCTGATCGATGGAAATTGCCGGCGATAAGCCCTCGATGCTGTCCACATCAGGCTTTTCCATTTGTCCCAGAAACTGCCGTGCATAAGACGAAAGGCTTTCCATATAGCGACGCTGTCCGTCTGCGAAGATGGTGTCAAATGCCAGAGAAGATTTTCCGGAGCCGGAAAGTCCGGTCATGACTACCAGTTTATCCCGTGGGATCTCCACATCAATATTTTTCAGATTGTTCGCTCTTGCACCGCGTACAACAATTTTATCCAACATGAATTATTGTTCCTCCTCCAGCTTTTTGATTTTATCCCGCAGATATGCGGCGTGTTCGAATTCCAACAATTTTGCAGCTTCTTTCATTTGGGCAGTCAGCTGTTCGATCAATGCACGTTTTTCTTTGCCGCGTAACTTCTTGCCAGTTGTTTTCTTTTCCACTTCTGTTTTTGTGGTAATTTCAATGACATCACGCACATCTTTTTGAATGGTTTTCGGAATGATGCCGTGTGCTTCATTATAGGCTTGCTGCTTGGCACGGCGGCGTTCTGTTTCTGTGATTGCCCGTTCCATAGAACCGGTTATCTCGTCGGCGTACATGATAACTTGTCCGTGTGCATTTCGTGCGGCACGTCCGATTGTCTGGATCATAGAGGTTTCACTTCGCAGGAACCCCTCCTTATCCGCATCCAGAATGGCTACCAGAGAAACTTCCGGAATGTCCAGTCCTTCACGGAGCAGGTTGATGCCAACCAGCACATCAAATTCTCCCAGCCGCAGATCGCGGATAATTTCCATACGTTCTACAGTATCTATATCATGGTGCAGATACCGAACCCGAACGCCCATACGTTCCAAATAAGCCGTCAGGTCTTCTGCCATTTTTTTAGTCAGTGTTGTAACAAGTACACGCTCATTTTTTTCTGCACGGAGATTGATTTCTGAAAACAGATCTTCAATCTGTCCGTCTACCGGACGCACAGTGATTTCCGGATCCAGCAAACCGGTGGGGCGAATCACCTGTTCTACGGTCTGTACAGAATGCTCTTTTTCAAATGGTCCGGGGGTTGCACTGACATAGATTGCCTGATGCACATGGCTGTAGAATTCCTCGAAATTCAGCGGGCGGTTGTCGAACGCACTGGGCAGCCGGAATCCATAGTCCACCAGCGTTTGCTTTCTGGCTCTGTCGCCGGCGTACATGGCACGAACCTGCGGCAGTGTCACATGACTTTCATCGACCACCAATAGAAAATCTTCCGGAAAGTGATCTAACAATGTATAGGGTACACTGCCTGCCGGTCTGCCGGCTAATACACGAGAATAGTTTTCGATGCCGCTGCAAAAACCGATTTCCTCCAGCATTTCCATGTCGTACTGTGTACGCTGTTGGATTCGCTGTGCTTCGATCAGTTTGTGATTGGCGGAGAACCACGCCACCCGTTGCAGCATCTCCTGACGGATTTCTTTGACAGCTTTGGTCACTTTTTCGCTTCCCACAACATAATGCGATGCCGGCAGAATTGCCGCATACTGCATGGTTGCTGTAACTTCTCCGGAAACCACATTGATCTCGCAGATGCGGTCAATTTCATCTCCGAAATATTCTACGCGAATTGCCTTGTCAGTGGAAGATGCCGGAAAGATTTCTACTACGTCGCCGCGAACGCGGAATTTATTGCGGACAAAATTGATGTCATTTCGTTCATATTGAATTGCAACTAGTTGGTCAATCAGTTGATCTCTGGACTTTTCCATTCCCACACGAATAGAAACCATCATGGAACGATATTCTTCCGGACTGCCCAGGGAATAGATACAGGAAACGCTGGCGACAATGATGACATCTTTTCGCTCTGCCAGTGCCGCTGTGGCACTGTGCCGCATTTTGTCGATCTCGTCATTGATCGAGGAGTCTTTTTCGATATAGCTGTCCGTGCTGGGAATATAGGCTTCCGGTTGATAGTAATCGTAATAGGACACAAAATATTCTACGGCATTATTCGGGAAAAATTCCCGAAACTCTGAACAAAGCTGTGCTGCCAGAATTTTATTGTGAGCCAACACCAGAGTCGGTTTGTTCACCTGTGCGATGACGTTGGCAATGGTGTACGTTTTACCGGAACCGGTAACGCCCAGTAAAGTCTGCTCGTGGTCACCGTCCCGAATTCCTTGTACCAGTTTGGCAATCGCTTCCGGTTGGTCACCGGTAGGCGAAAATGGTGCATGCAAATCAAAATGGTCCATTTGGTTCCCTCCTTCAAAGCATTTTATGAATCGCTCCAGCCCATGACTTGCCGCATGGAAATTGTATCTCCCTGTTTTCCCAATACAATATGATCCAACAGTTGTATTTGCATACTGTCCAGTATCCGCCGCAGCTGTTGGGTGGCAAACAGATCAGCATCAGAAAAGGCTGCCTGTCCCTGCGGGTGATTATGTGCCAGCACTACACGGCTGCTCCGCATGCGTATTGCACATTCCACAATGCGATGTGTATCCAGTGCGGCTCTTTGTACAGTGCCGGTGGAGATTGTTTCGCAGTGCAGCAAATGCAAGTGTTCGTCCAGACAGAGCAGAAGCACCTTTTCTTCCACTGTCGCGGAAAGTTTTGCCTGCACATAGGCACACAATTTTTGTGTGCTGTCTAACGCAACATGTTCCCGCAGTTTATCCAACTGGTACTGCTGGCAAAGCTGCGGAAGCAACTTCAGAAATATGGCTGCGTTTTCGCTGATGCCATTGATACGTTTTAAATCCTGTATATCCGCGTCCAGCACACCGGAAAGTGAATGAAACTCTGCAATCAAATCATGTGCAATGGGATTTGTGTCTACTCGCGGCAAAGCATAGAATAGCAACAATTCCAGAATCTCGTGTGGCTGAAAACTTTCCACTCCGCTTTTTTGAAAACGAAGCCGCATGCGTTCCCGATGACCGGCATGACTGTGTTTTTTCTTGGAAACAGCAGTATCCGAATTCGAAACGTTCTGCTTGTCCGCAGGTTGTTTCAGATTCTGGATTTCTTTTTTAGACTGTTCCATGATAAAGCCTCCTATCATCAGGTAAAATATAAGGCAATACTACAAAAAGCTGTCATATTGCCGAAAAATCTGACTACGCATCTTACGCACAAGCTTTGTACGGTGTTGCCATAAAAATTCATGTGTGCACGCTCGTAGCCCTTTTCTTTTAAGCAGAAATATGCTATAATAGAATCAATAACAGAAAAAGGAGTGCTGCTTTCGCAGCAATTTACAACCATGAGAGAATTTTGCATACAGGAAAACGACAGCGACCAGCGTCTGGATCGCTTTTTACAAAAAACGTTGCCGGAACTGCCAAAAAGTCTTTGCTACAAGTGGATTCGTACCAAGCACATTAAAGTGAATCGAAAACGCTGTACACCAGATCAGCGGTTGGTGACCGGCGATGTGGTGACACTGTTTGTCAGCGATTCTTATTTTGCTATCAAAACAGAAGAAGAACGCAGTGGTGTTCCGGAATTTTTGCAGGCACCGAACCAACTGGAAATCCTCTACGAAGATGAGCGAATTTTGCTGGTAAATAAGCCAGTTGGTCTGGTGGTGCATTGTGACAGCCGACAGATTCCGGATACTCTTATCAATCGCGTACTGCACTATCTGTACGAAAACGGTGCATATCAGCCGGAGCAGGAACAAAGTTTTACACCGGCACTCTGCAATCGTTTAGACCGAAATACTGGTGGCATTGTCATTGCTGCCAAAACTGCTGCGGCACTGCGGGAAGTGAACCGTTTGATTCGTGAAAACAAGGTACACAAAAAATATCTCTGTGTCACTGTCGGTACACCAAAGGAGCGGAAAGCGACGCTTTACGGCTGGCATAAGAAGTCAGCCAGCCATAATACAGTCACGGTTCGTGACACACCGGAAGAAGGATTTCAAGAAATCATCACTGGTTATGAGGTGCTTGCTTCCAATGAACGTCATGCATTACTTTCAGTGGATTTGATTACCGGCAGAACGCATCAGATTCGTGCACATCTGGCACATATTCACACGCCGATTCTGGGAGATACCAAGTATGGCAACATGCGGGAAAACCGTGCCTGCCGCTGTAAGCATCAGTTGCTGTGGGCATATCAATTACAGTTGGAAACAGATGCGGATTCTTGCCTTTCCAATTTGAATGGATTGACAGTGCAGACACCGCCACCGCCGTTCATGACAAAAGAATTTCCCAAAGTACAGCTTTAAACTGAATCTAGTTGCAAATCAAGGCAACAGTATACAAATCGTATGCTGTTGCCTTGATTTTTTAGAATGTATTCTCATGAAATAGAAAATGCATTCTATCATGTGCTTTCGAATGTGTGATTATGCATTTAGCATTTTGGTGACAATTTCCTTGACAATACCCGGATTTGCCTTGCCCTTAGATGCCTTCATACACTGACCGACCAGATAGCCCAGTGCATTGGTTTTTCCGTTTTTGTAATCGGTTACAGACTTTTCGTTTTGAGCCAGTACGTCCTTTGCCAGCTGTTCCAAGAAGCCGGTGTCCGAATTCTGCTTCATGCCCTTTTCTTCGATAATGGCAAGCGGATCCTTATCTTCTTCTACAATTACAGCAAACACTTTCTTTGCAGAAGCGTTGGAGATAACGCCTTTTTCCACCTGCTCAATCAAAGAAGTCAGATGTTCTGGTGTCAGAGCTGTTTCTTCAATAGACTTTCCGGTTTCGTTGGTATACTTTGCAATATCTGCCAGAATCCAGTTGCTGATGCTCTTGGGCTTACAGGTGCCCAGTGCAACGCAGGCATCGAACATCTTAGAACGAGAAATGTCTTCTGCAATCAGTGTGGCATCTGTCTGGGAAAGACCGAAATCGAAAACATACCGCTGCAGCTTTACATTCGGCAATTCCGGAATACTTTCCTTCAGTGCCTGAATCTTTTCTTCCGGAACTACAATGGTCAGCAGATCCGGCTCCGGGAAATACCGGTAATCCTGAGCATCTTCCTTTGAACGCATAACAATGCTCATACCCTTGACATCGTCCCAACGACGGGTTTCCTGTGCAATGGTACCGCCGGCTTCCAGAATTTCTATCTGGCGTTTTGCCTCATATTCGATGCCGCGAACAGCTGCACTGAAACTGTTGACATTTTTCATTTCACAGCGGGTACCAAATTCGGTTGCACCTTTTTCACGAACAGAAACATTGACATCGCAGCGAATGGAACCCTCCTGCATCTTGCAGTCTGAAATGTTCAGATACTGCAAAATTGATTTGATGGTTTCCAGATATGCCTTGGCTTCGGCACTGCTGCGAATATCCGGTTCGGATACGATTTCGATCAGCGGCACGCCGCAGCGGTTCAGGTCGACCAGGGAACCAGAGAAAGACTCGTCATGCAGCAGCTTTCCGGCATCTTCTTCGATATGGATACGGGTTACGCCAATTCTCTTCATCTGTCCGTCTACCATAACGTCCAGATAACCCTTTCCGCAAAGCGGTACTTCTGCTTGAGAAATCTGGTATGCCTTCGGCAGATCCGGATAGAAGTAATTCTTTCTGTCCTGTTTGCAAACACCGTTGATCTGGCAGTGCATAGCATGTCCCATTTTGATTGCATATTCTACTACTTTTTCATTCAGTGTCGGCAATGTGCCCGGCATGCCCATGCAGACAGGGCAAACCTGTGTGTTGACTTCCAGACCAAATGCGTTACGGCAGTTGCAGTAAATTTTAGATTTGGTATTCAGTTCTGCGTGGACTTCCAGTCCAACGACAATTTCATAATCTTTCATTGATTTCTTCCTCCTGCTCAAAGGGTTTCTGCAATGGCGTGAAATCCGCCGACCAGCTGTTCATAACCATATGCTGCGTTCAGAATGGTCTGTTCTGCAAACTTGTTACCAATCAGCTGCATACCCAGCGGCAGACCGGAAGCAGACTTTCCGCAGGGAACACTAACAGCCGGCAGACCTGCAATGTTGACAGTGACTGTGCAGACATCGCTGTAGTACATTTTCAACGGATCACCAATATTTTCACCGATCTTGAATGCGGCAGAAGGTGCAGTTGGTGTCAGAATTACATCACAATCCTGAAATGCTGCTGCAAATTCCTGACCGATGCGACGCTGTACCAGTTTTGCTTTTTTATAGTACGCATCATAGAAACCGGAACTTAACACGAATGTGCCCAGCATAATCCGACGCTTTACTTCATCGCCAAAACCTTCACTTCTGGTCTTTTCATACATGTCTGTCAGACCATCATAATTTTCTGCACGGAAGCCATACTTTACACCGTCAAATCTTGCCAGATTGGAAGAAGCTTCAGCAGAAGCAATGATGTAGTAAGTATTGATCGCATACTCTGTGCTGGGGAGAGAAATTTCCTTTACAGTAGCACCGTTCTGCTCCAGCAGCTGGATCGCAGCATGCACAGCAGTCTTGACTTCTGCATCGATACCCTCACCGAAATATTCTTTCGGAACACCGATACGCAGGCCCTGTACGTTGCCGTTCAGATTGTCATACAGATTAGTGTATGTCCGATATGCAGAAGTGGCGTCCATGTTGTCGTGTCCCTGAATCAGGCTTTGCAGCAGGGCAACATCTTTAACCGACTTTCCAAACGGACCGATCTGATCCAGAGAGGAGGCAAATGCCACCAGACCATAACGAGAAACGCTGCCGTAGGTCGGCTTCAGTCCTACAACACCACAGAGGGAAGCAGGCTGACGAATCGATCCGCCGGTATCTGAACCCAGTGTGAGGATTGCTTCACCAGCAGCTACTGCTGCGGCACTGCCGCCGGACGAACCGCCCGGTACGCACTCCAGATTGTGCGGATTGTGTGTAGTGTGGAAATAGGAAGTTTCCGTGGAAGAACCCATGGCGAACTCGTCCATGTTCATCTTACCGGTGATCACCATTCCAGCTTCACGAACCGGCTGCATTACTGTTGCATCAAAAGGCGGCACATAGTTTCCAAGCATTTTGGAAGAACAGGTAGTACGAATTCCCTTAGTGGAAATGTTGTCTTTGATGCCAATTGGAATACCAGCCAGCGGGTGCAGTTCTTTTCCGGCAGCACGTGCATCGTCTACTGCCTTTGCTTGATCCAGACAATCTTCGCAACGTGTTACATAGGCACCGACAGCAGATTCTTTTTCTTCGATACGTTCCAGAACGTCCTGCGTCAGTTCAACTGCACTGCATTCTTTCTTTTGCAGCATTGCAGACAGTTCTGCGGCATTTTTCTCATACAGCTTCATGTGTATCTCCTCCTTATTCTACCGTTTTCGGAACAACCAGACAGCCAGACTGTACCACTGGTGCATTTGCCAGCATTTCTTCACGGCGGAATTTATGTTCCACTGCAACATCTTCCCGCAATTTCATGGGGTGTTCTGCGTCCAGTGTCAGTTCGTCTTCCACGTCCGGCAGACGGTCTACCATATCTACAATGGCAGCCATATCTTTTTCAAACTTGTCCATTTTCTCCGGCTCGATATGCAGTCGGGAAAGTTTTGCAATATGTGCAATATCAATTTTCATGGTTATCGTTCCTTTCACAGAGTACGCAAGAATCTATTTTGTTTCTGCGTTCTCCAAAATTTTCTGACGAAATTCTTCTTCGCTAAGAACCGGAATACCCAGTTCGTTTGCCTTGTCCAACTTGCTGCCGGCGGCTTCTCCTGCCACCACAAAAGTTGTCTTTTTCGAAACACTGCCGCTAACTTTTCCGCCGTAACGCAGCACCAATTCTTTGGCTTCACTGCGTTTCATAGTAGAAAGCGTTCCGGTCAGTACAAAGGTCATACCGGCAAAGCGATGATCTTCTACCACCGTTCCGTGGTAGGTCATATTACAGCCTGCTTCCCGCAGGTGTGTAATCAGTTGAAGCATATGCGGCTCTGACAGTGCTTTTACGACACTTTCTGCCATGGTTTCTCCGAAACCGTCAATTTCCTGTATTTCCTCTGCCGTTGCGTGCAGCAGTGCGTCCATAGTTGGAAATCGTTCACAGAGCAATTTTGCCGCACGGGAACCAATGCCGCGAATACCCAGTGCAAATACCAGACGATCCAAAGAATTTTCTTTAGAAGCGGCAATGGCATGAACCAGATTTTCCGCAGATTTTTCTGCAAATCGTTCCAGTTCGGTCAGTTCCTTTTTTGTTAGTGAATACAAGTCTGCCACAGAATGCACCAGACCATTTTCCTGTAAGGCAGCCAGATTCTGCGGTCCCAGTCCGTCGATGTTCATGGCATCTTTGGAAACGAAATGGATCATGCGTTTCATCAACTGTGCCGGACAATCTGGATTCGGGCAGCGAATGGCAGCTTCTTCCGGATCGCGTACTGCCGGCGTATGACACACCGGACAAGCATTGGGCAACTGATACGGTAAAGCTCCTTCTGCATGACACTTGACACGAAGTACTTCCGGAATGATCTCCCCTGCCTTACGAACCACAATGGTATCACCCAGACGAATATCTCGTTCGGTGATAAAATCCTGATTGTGCAGAGTGGCACGTGCTACTTCGGTTCCGGCAAGTTGTACCGGATCGAAAATTGCCACTGGTGTAATCACACCGGTTCTCCCTACACTCAACTGTATTTCTCGCAGTGTGGTTTCTTTTTCTTCTGGCGGGAATTTGAAAGCGGCTGCCCACTTCGGGACTTTTGAAGTCGCTCCCATTTCTTCTCGCTGTGCAAAGGAATTCACTTTGACAACTACGCCGTCTGTGTCATAGGCGTAATGCAGCTTGGCTTCACCGATTGCAGCAATTTCCGCAAGAATTTCCTCTGCGGTTCGTAAAGGTTTGCTGTGTGGAATAACTGTAGGGAAGCCTAACTTCCGGAGATACTCTAACGATTCAATGTGTTCTGAAAGAATTTCTCCGTCGATCTGCTGGATATTGAAAATCCAGATGTCCAGACTGCGTTGTGCAGTGACTACGGCGTTTTTCTGCCGCAGTGAACCAGCGGCTGCGTTGCGGGGATTTTTTGCCGGTGTTTCTCCGTTCAGTTCCTGTTGCTCCACTAATGCCGCGAAACTTTTTCGCGGCATATATACTTCGCCGCGGACTTCCAGAAATGCCGGAGCGTGTTCCAGCTTCTTGGGAATGTTGGCAATCGTCATGAGATTTGCTGTTACATCTTCCCCTACGAAGCCGTCCCCACGGGTGGAACCACGAGTGAATACGCCATTGGTATATTCCAGCGATACGGATAATCCGTCGATTTTCGGCTCTACGCTGAACTCTGGATTCTCCAGTTCCTCCTGACACTTTTGTACAAAAGCGTTCATTTCTTCATAGGAAAATACGTCCTGCAAGCTCATCATCTGTACGGTGTGCGGCACCTTTTCAAATGTGCGGGACGCTGTTCCGCCAACGTGTTTGGTTGGCGAATCAGCTGCGGCAAACTGAGGATACTGCTGCTCCAACGTTTCCAGTTCCCGTAGAAGCATATCGTATTCATAGTCTGTTACAGAAGGGGCATCCTGTACATAATATTCTTCGTTATAGCGTTCCAGTTGCTGCTGTAATTCCGCCATACGCTGTTTTGCTGTTGCTTCGTCCATTCGGTCACACTCCTTGTGTGGCAGAGCCACAAAAAGCGGCTCTGCATTTTTTTTGGCACACAATTTATTATACCACAAAAACGCGTCATATGCTAGACCTTTTACAAATATTTCATGCTTTATTCTCTGAAATCCTGTTTTTCGCCAGAATCCGACGTGCTTTCAAATTCCATGTAGGAATCCGGCACGGTTCCGACAATTAAAGTTTCCGAGAGAAGACATGCATAGGTGGTTTTTGTTGTGGTCTGTGCGAAGGGAATGGCTGTCTGTACTTCCGCAGTTACCTCTGCTCGTATGGTGTGGCAAGTTTGGTTGATGCCGGCGGATTCTATTGTACTGATGAGTTTCACGGAAGCATGCCCTACCGGCAGAAGCCGCACAGAAACATGCGGACCCCGTTCGGCAAAAATCCAGACTCCGGATGCAGTCCCCAGAGAAACCTCAAGTTCTGCATCACGGCACTGTGCCAAATGCTGCTGTACGTTGCGGTAGATTGCAGATTGCAGCCGATTGATCTGGTCTGTTCGGGTTTCCATTGTGGTGACATTGCCGGCGGCATCGTATGTCAGTTCAGCAAAGCTGACATTTTTCATCTGTTGATCTTGCAACACTTCTGCAATACTGTCTGCCATTAGTCCGGCGGTAAACTGTTTGGTTTCGCTTTCACAAACTGCACAGAGATTGGGACGGATCGCATGGTCTATGCGAAGCAGAAATGCCAGCAGTAAGCATATAGCCGTTCCAAAAAGGAGCAGGGAACGGATATGAGTACGGCGTTTCTGGTAAACTTGTTTTCGCATGTGAGAAACCCCTTTGAAATAAGGAACGGGCGACAAAACTGCCGCCCGTTTGCCTGTACGCGTTGGATAAGATCATAGGCAACACCACACAAAAATTGTGTAAAGCCCTTAGGCGAGCTCTGGGCGGTGTTGTCTGTTTATTCCAATGTAGAATTTTCGTCGTTTTCTGTTAGTTCATTGCAGCCGCAGCACTTCTCTTTGGGAATGGTGTCCAGTGCCGACGGTGAAAATTCTTCTGCCGGAAACCGAATCTTGTCAAAAACAGCACAGGGAGATTCGGTGTCGGTATGACATTCCTTTGCGGGAATGGTGTACTCATACGTGGGCACCAGAATGGTTACGGGACGAAAAACTTCTACAACCGAGAAAAGTCCCAGCGTCATAATAACTGTGCGAACTGGTGTTGTGCCGTCAGAGCCGCAAACAGAACCGATTCTGGCTTCCAATGCGATCGGAGCAACGACCTGTACAGCTGCTGTGGGCAGATTTACAGTTTCACAGCAGGCATTGGTATCTCCCAGTTGTTCTCCGCTGCTGAAAAATGTCTGAGTGTTGCTTTCACCGCCGTAGAGAATCACATTTTTGCTGGCATAGGCTGTTCCGGTCAGGAGCACAGGACTGCTGCATGCCCGTTCATATGCCATAAATTCTATCCGAAACGTATAGGTCAAGTCAATAGAATAGAATCCGCGGTTGAACGGTACCGGTTCAATATTCATGCAGATGTCGGACACACGAACGCACCGGCTTTTGACCATTGTAATATTCTCCGGCAGTGTTCCTCCGTCCATGAGAATCTGGATATTTGAGAAACAATCTCTGTCGCTGCAGCTGTCAAACACGCGGTTGACTTTGATCGGAACTGTATTTGCACACGATTCCGGCAAAGAATGATGCTGGTTCATAGCGAAACCTCCTTTTATCACTGTCAAGCATGATAAATGCTTCTCTACAGTGTATTCAGGAGTTCTCCCATTTGTGACTATCCGTCCAAAAAATAACCGCACAGGATTTGTCCTGCACGGCATTTTTCGACTTGGCTTAAGAAAGCGTTTGTTCTGACAGATTTGTACGCATATCTTATATATGCAGCGTTTTCTAAAATGTCAGTCTTCTTCGCTTTGGTACATTTCATTGAAAAAGCAGCTGTATGAGCCGGTATGGCATGCCACACCAGTCTGCTTGACATTCAGCAAAAGCGTATCATTGTCGCAGTCGCTGTAAATAGAAATGACTTTCTGTAAGTGCCCGCTGGTGGCACCCTTGTTCCAAAGTTCCTGTCTGGAACGGCTCCAGTACCATGTGTATCCGGTTTCCAGTGTTTTCCGTAAGCTTTCCCGATTCATGTATGCCAGCATCAGTACGGTTTTAGTATCCACATCAAATGCGATTGCCGGAATCAGTTCACCTTTCTGGAAATATTTGTCCAGATCGTTGATGTCAATTTTTATCATGTGAAGTGTTCTCCCTTTTTAATTTGGCTTCTACAAAAGGAATTGTCAGCAGAAGTACAAGTGTCTGCACGCTAATCATTCCCAGTATCAAAATGGCGGTAATTTTTTTGGAAAAGAACAGACAGCTAAAACCAATAATCGCAGAAAGAATCAGCGAAACTGTTCCGATCATCAGCCAAAGCTTGCCGCAATACTGATTGGCAAGTTTCCATGTATCTGCATTTTTCATTGCATTTGTGGTGCGATAGCCAATCCAGCTATTGATTTTCTTTGGTGTGTGGTATCGCATGCACCAGCCACCTATCAGTTGAATAATAGGAATACAAAGTACGCAGAAAATGAGAAAAATCATAGTGCAATGTTCTCCTCAAATCGTTATCGCATAGGAATTCCCTTTGCACGGCAGTCTGCCTTAACTTCCTGTACGGTCAGTTCGCGGAAATGGAACAACGATGCTGCCAGTGCTGCGGAACAACCAGTTTTCAGAAATGCTTCTGCAAAGTCGGACAACTTTCCGGCACCGCCGCTGGCAATAACCGGAATTTGTACAGCATCACAAACCGCCTTCAGCATTGGTAAATCAAATCCGCCGCGAACACCGTCTGTGTCAATAGAGTTCAGGCAGATTTCTCCGGCACCCAGCTGTTCGCACTGTTTTACCCAGTCGATCAAATCCAAGTGCATGTCTACACGGCCACCGTTAATGAAAACTGTCCATTGATTTTCGCCGACTTTCTTGGCCTTGGCATCAATTCCCACGCAAATGCACTGGCAGCCGAAAATGTCTGCTCCGTCTTTGATAAGCTGAGGATTTTGCACTGCCTGTGAATTGACAGAAACTTTATCTGCACCGGCACGGAGCGTTTCACGAATGTCATCGACGGTTTTAATGCCGCCACCAACGGTCAGCGGAACGAAAACTTTTTTTGCTGTTTCCCGTACCACGTCCAGCATCACGCCTCTGCCCTCGTAAGACGCAGTAATATCGTAAAAGACAATTTCATCTGCACCCTGTTGGTTATAGGCGTAGGCACATTCTACCGGATCGCCAACATCTTTGATTCCCTCAAAGTTTACACCTTTGACCACTTTTCCGTTTCGCACGTCCAGACAAGGAATAATTCGTTTTGCCAGCATATGTTACACCCCTTCCGCCAAAGCAATGGCTTCTTTCAGATCCAGTGTGCCTTTATAGATCGACTTGCCGCAGATCGTGCCATACAGTCCAAGTTTCTTACAACCGCGAATGTCTTCAATTGTATGCACACCGCCGCTGGCAATGATGTTGCAATTGCTGTTGGTTGCATCTCGCAAGTCTTTCAGCTGTTTCAGATTGACACCGGAAAGCGTGCCGTCTTTCGCAATATCGGTTACGATAAAATATTGTACGCCTACTGCAATCATTTCTTTCGCCAGCGTAATATAATCTGTGTCAGATTCTTCCAGCCAGCCCTCTGTGGCAACCATACCATTCTTGGCATCGATTCCCACTGCAATGTGTTGGCTGCCGAATTTCTGTACTGCATTTTTTACCAGCTTTGGATTTTTCAATGCTGCGGAGCCCAGAATGACACGCTCTACACCGCTTTTTAGGTAAGTGTCAATGGTTTCCAGATTTCGGATACCGCCGCCGACTTCTACTTTCAATCCGGTCTTTGCTGCAACATCTTCATAAATATGCTGGTTTACCGGTCTGCCCTCTTTGGCACCGTCCAGATCTACCATGTGAATCCATGATGCTCCTGCCGCTTCAAATCCTTTGGCAGTTTCCATGTAATCCGCTGCTACTTTTTCTACTGTGGAAAAATCACCTTTGAACAAGCGAACACAATTGCCGTCTTTAATATCGATTGCTGGTAAAATAATCATTGAATCAGCCCTCCAAAGTTCCGCAGAATTTGCAGCCCGATCTCTCCGCTTTTTTCCGGATGGAACTGGGCTCCGTAAACCGTTTTTCCGTCATAGACCATTGCCGGAATTTTTGCCGGTCCGTATTCCACATAGGCTGCCAGATATTCGTCCGGCACTACCGCCTGATAGGAGTGAACAAAGTACACATAGGATTCTTCCGGCATATTTCGGAGAATCGGACAGTCATGCTGTATTTCCAGCTTGTTCCAGCCCATATGTGGGATCACCATATCCGGAGCAACGATTTTTTCTACTTTGCCGGGGATCAGCCCCAAACCGTTGCATTCTTCAAATTCGTATCCTTTTTCAAAAATCAGCTGCATACCCAGACAAATTCCCAGAAAAGGTTTCTTGTGAGCTTCTTCCTGAATGATGTTGGTCAATCCGCTGTCGTGCAGCATCTGCATGGCACTGGGGAATGCCCCTACGCCGGGCAAAATCAATGCATCTGCTTTGCGAATTGCTTCCGGATCAGAAGTCAGTTCGCCAGTTAATCCCAGATAGTCCAGTGTATTTTTTACACTTAAAATATTGCCGGCACCGTAGTCGATAATGGCAATCATGTTTACAGCACTCCTTTCGTGGACAAGGTTTTTCCTGCTTCCAGCGGGGTTACCGCGGTTTTTAAGGCATGGGCAACGGCTTTGAATGCTGCCTCACACTTGTGGTGATCGTTAGAGCCATACATCATATTCACATGAAGCGTAATGCCGGCGTTGAATGCAAAGGCACGGAAAAATTCTTCCGTCAGGCAGGCATCATACTGTCCGATCATGGCATTGGTGAATGTCCCCTGAAATACCAAAAACGGACGGTTGCTGATGTCCAGACTGCAAAATGCCAGAGCTTCGTCCATGGGAATAAATGCACTGCCGTAACGAGTAATACCAGACTTATCGCCCAGTGCCTCGCCCAGTGCTTTTCCCAGAACAATACCGGTGTCCTCTACAGTATGGTGTCCGTCCACATAGAGGTCACCCTTTACGGCAATGTCCATGCTGATGCCGCTGTGAACAGACAGTGCTGTTAGCATATGGTCAAAAAAGCCGATGCCGGTATCGATATTGGCAGTTCCTATGTTGTCTAGTTTTACGGCTACCTGTATGTCTGTTTCTTTGGTCTTTCGTGCAAGTTGTGCTTGCCGCATATGGATTCCTCCTTGTGGTGATTTATCAATTTGTTACTTCCAGATTTCCTCTCCACATACTGTAATTTCTTTTTCTGTTGCTGGAGCACAAAAATGAAATTGCTTATAGTTCGCTTTTTCAGTTCCTGCATAAAATTCTCTCGTAATGAGATTACTTTTCTTCGTCCTCAAACCGAACGGTAATTGCATTGGCATGTGCGGTCAGACCTTCCTTGTTGGCGATCAGCACAATATCGTCCTTAGCTGCATGCAGAGCGTCCTTGGTATAGTAGGTGTAGCTGGAACGCTTGGTAAAGCTCTGTACGCCCAGCGGAGAGAAGAACCGTGCCGTTCCGCTGGTGGGCAGAACGTGGTTCGGACCAGCGTAGTAATCGCCCAGCGGTTCCGATGCATATGCTCCCAGAAATACCGAACCGGCATTGTCCAGTGCTCCCAGCAGTTCCATGGGGTTTTCCATAAGTACTTCCAAGTGTTCCGGTGCAACCATATTTGCCAGAACAGTGGCTTCTTCACGGGTATTGCACAGCAGAACTGCACCATATTCATTCATCGATTTCTCAATGATTTCCTTGCGGGAAAGATACTGCACCTGACGATTGATTTCTGCTTGTACCTTTTCTGCCAGTTCTGCACTGGTAGTTACCAGAATTGCAGAAGCCAGTACGTCGTGCTCTGCCTGTGACATCAGATCTGCGGCAACAAATTTCGGGTCAGCGGTTTCATCTGCCATAACCAGAACTTCACTGGGACCTGCGATCATGTCAATATCTACAACACCGTACAGCAGCTTCTTGGCAGTTGCCACAAAGATGTTGCCTGGTCCGACAATTTTATCCACCTTCGGGATTTCTTCTGTACCATAAGCCAGTGCTGCGATTGCCTGTGCACCACCCACTTTATAGATTTCATCTGCTCCGGCTTCGTTGGCAGCAACAAGTGTGCTTGGATTTACTTTTCCGTCTTTTCCAGGAGGTGTTGTCATTACAATACGGTCAACACCGGCAACTTTTGCAGGAACGATATTCATAAGCACGGAAGACGGATATACAGCCTTTCCACCGGGAACGTAAACACCTACACAGTTCAGAGCGGTTACCTTCTGACCAAGCATGGTTCCGTCTGTTGTGCTTGTGAACCAGCTGTTCTGAAGCTGCTTTTCGTGATAGCTGCGGATATTCACCAATGCTTTTTTGATCACATCGATCAGGGAAGGATCTACCAGCTTGTATGCTTCCTCGATCTCCTCAGGGGTTACACGGATCGTATCCTTTGTCACTTCGACTTTATCAAATTCTCTGGTAAATGCAAATAACGCGGTATCTCCCTCTGCTTTTACTTTGGCAAGGATATTTGCTACTGCATCCTCGTATTTTCCATAATTATTAGGGCTTCTTTTTAAGAGAGTTTCCAGAATATCTTTTGTAGATTCTTTGGTGAGTTTTACCTTACGCATAATAACTTCTGCCTTCTTTCTGTATTTATTCACAATCCGTTCCACTACATGCTCATAAGCAAATAAACAGCTTCACAGCTTATTTGACAACGTTTCGAAGTTCTGTGATCAGTTTACGGATCCTTTCATCTTCCATTTTCATGCTGACCTGGTTGACTACCATACGGGCAGACAGCGGGCAGACTTCCTCCAACACCTTCAGACCATTCTCGCGAAGGGTACTTCCTGTTTCCACGATATCCACGATGACTTCGGAAAGACCTACGATCGGTGCAAGCTCAATGGAACCATTCAGTTTGATGATCTCCACAGTCTGGTGTTTTTTATTATAGAAGTAATCCTTTGCTATGTTCGGGTATTTGGTAGCAACACGGATCAGCTGGTTGTTATTTAAAACTTCTCTGGCGCTTTCCGGGCCACATACGCACATGCGGCATGCTCCAAATCCAAGATCCATAACCTCGTAGAGGTTACGTCCCTCTTCAAGGATTGTATCCTTTCCAACAACACCTATATCAGCCGCGCCATACTCAACATATGTTGGGACATCTGTAGCCTTTGACAGGAAAAACTTCATTTTCAGTTCTTCGTTGACAAATATAAGCTTTCTTGTATCTGGATCCTTCATCTCTTCACATGTTATACCTATCTGCTCAAGAAGTGCAAGCGTCTTCTTTGCAAGTCTTCCCTTAGCTAGGGCAAAAGTCAAATATCTCATAGTTTTCTAACCATCTATGCCTTTCGTTTTCATCTTATTTAGTCTTCTGGATCATTTTATGCTATATGATTCGCCATCCCACATTGAGTTTGTCTTATTTATAACATCATACGCCACAGCCAGATCTTTCTGATCAAAATATATAAGTCCCGAGAAATGCTCCCTTCGAGCGTACTCTAGATAATCTTCAATAGACTTTTTCTGTGACTTTCTTATAAGCTCTATCTTGCATCCCTCACTTCTAAGTTTCATGCCTGTCTTGATCGCTTTGTCATGCTCCTCAATATTATAAAGAATGATGGTATTTGAATACTCCACATGTATCTTGATATTCTGTCTGTTCATCGCCATTATAAGTTCTTCCACCGTGAACGCAAATCCTATAGAAGGCGCATCCTTGCCAAACTGCTTTAACAGATTATTGTAACGACCACCCTTTACTACAGCATCACCAGTGCCATAAGTATAACCCCTGAAAATGATTCCTGTATAATAATTGTATCCATCAAGCATGCCAAGATCAAAACTTATATGCTTTTCGTATCCGTAGCACTCGAGTGCCTCATAAACTCTTCTGAGCCTCTTTACAGCCTCAAGTGATGTCTCATTTGACACATAGCTCTCAGCCGTGTCAAGCATCGCCACACCACCAAACAGTGAATCAAAAGAAGAAAAAGCCTTTTTGAGCGAATCACTGATATCAAGTGCGTCTACATATTCCTCAAGGCCAAAAAAGTTCTTAATATGAATATATTCCTTTATCTGATCCTCTTCCTCTTCACTTATACCAGACTCTGCGACAAGGCCCTTGAAATAGTCGATCTGACCTATCTCGATCTGGAAATCCTTTATTCCAATCTCATTGAAGCAATCTATGACGGTGGCTATTATCTCCGCATCAGCCGCTGATGAATCATCGTTTATAAGCTCTGCACCTATCTGCGTCACTTCCTTGAGCTTACCCTGAAGCTTAAGTGTATTTGTGTATGTGTTACCTGTGTAACAAAGTCTTACAGGAAACTCCTCGTCTGCATAATACTTTGCAACACATCTTGCAATAGACGGAGTGATATCAGGTCTTAAAACAAGTGTATTGTTATCTCTGTCAAAGAACTTATACATCTCATTCGAAGGAGCCGATCCCTTGTCTCTGTTAAATATATCAAAAAACTCAAATGTCGGTGTCTCTATGTCATGATAGCT
>ERZ824480.1618-NODE-1618-length-19095-cov-4.523267_pt1 | contig 19095 bp, 9 predicted proteins | sample MGYA00519861_ERZ824480 | MGnify/ENA primary metagenome ERZ824480 (study PRJEB31778, sample SAMEA3449152) | human gut metagenome | biome: human gut; feature: human-associated habitat; material: faeces | place: United Kingdom | collected 2010/2012 ... | reverse complement strand
TCGGTAGGAGTTGGAAAAACTGCTAAGATTAAAGTGAAGAATGCAGCCAAGAATGCAAAAGTAACATGGAAGACAAGCAATAAGAAAGTTGCAAAGCTTGGCAAGAAAGTTGTTAAAGGTAAAAAGGCAAGCGTTGTTGTTAAAGGTGTAAAAGTCGGAAGCGCTAAAGTAACAGCAGCATATAAAGCAGGAAGCAAGAAAGCAAAGCTTGTATGCAAGGTTAAAGTTACTACTGCTGCTCCTGAGAATAAGACTACACCGTCTAATATTCCTGTTGTATCACCAACAGAGCCTTCGCAGGTTCAGACAACACCTCCTGCAGTACAGGAGACAGAGCAGCCTAAAGCAACTGCAACTGCAAAGCCGACTAAGAGACCTACGGCTTCACCTACTCCAAAGCCAACCGCAACACCTGTTCCATCACCGGACGCTGCAATATATAAGACATATGTAGATATCAATGTAGACGGCGTGGTTGATGATACATGGGATTTTGCAGAAGAGATGGCTATAGATAACTGGTATGCTGATCCTGAACAGAATGATACAGGTAAGGCACAGACAAGTAATGCTAAGGCTAAGATGCTTTGGACAGAAAGTTATCTTTATATACTTGTAACCGCAGACGACCCTGAGATTGATAACGGTAATGACGCAACATATCTTCAGGATTCTATTGAGTTATTCTTTGACCAGAATAATGCAAAAGTTGATTATTCACAAAGCAATGCATTCCAGTATCGTCTTGTAATTAATCCTAAAGAGGGTTCAGAGGAACCTGCAGGAGTTCTTACTGATAAGAACAGCTGGGATGGAGAAGATATTATATCGGCAGCAAAGACAACTGAAACAGGATATGCATGTGAGTTTGCTATTCCGTTAAAGACTGCTCCTGTAGTAAAAGGATTTTCAGGTATAGAGATTCAGGTTAACGACGCTTCTGCAGGTGTAAGAAACGGTACATGGAATCTTTTTGCAGACCCTGCTAACGGAGATACAATTCCTTACAGTGATACTACAGTATTTGGCGACTGCCAGTATATGATTAAGACACAGCCTAAGGTAATACCTCTTAATCTTACTGAAGACAACCTTGATATGAGACTTCCTGACCAGTTCAGAGTAATAAAGACAGATGCCGACGGAAATCAGGTTCTTGATGAAGAAGGTAATCCTGTATATGAGGTTGATGCGAACGGTAATTATATACCTCAGGATGGAGTAATGAATACAGAGTCCAAGCTTGAGAACGGAGAATTACATTGTAAGACTGCTAATAATGCCGTTGTATATTTCTCTGACGGAACTGAAGCAAGAACAGTATTAAAGGGTGAGACTGCTAAGGTTAAGATTACAGGTACTTATAAAGCAGGTGCTGAAGAAGATGCTACTGCTACGGCATTCAGAATGTGGATGGTTGACTCTAACGGACGTAAGCTTACAGGAGATTCACCGGTAACTACATCTAATCAGGAAATTGTTACAGTTGAACAGCTTAATGCTGACGCTGACGGAAACTTTGAATTTGAATTAGAGTTTGTAGCAACAGAAGGCGACAAGCCGGCTGATGACGGATATGAAAGTGCAGGAAACTGCGATGGTATTATGATTAAGGCACAAAGCTATAATGCTACAATCGGAGACCTTGTTATCAAATCTGTTGTAATTACTGTAGATGACCCTATCCGTAACGATAAGCCTGCTACAGACGATCCTGCTACAGACGGACCTGTAGAAGAAAAATAATTTAATCGTTAAGATGTTTGGAACATCAATGTTAAATTAATAAAAAGACCGTTGCAAAACAATCATATAAGATTGGGACGCAACGGTCTTTCTTGATTAATCACTTTTTTGATTAATCAATTAATGATGTGATACCGGTATAATCTTTGTTAAGATGAACATTTATTTTACATTTTATATCATCACATGCGCTGCCTATATTTATTGTGTAGTTACCTTTATCAGCTCTGTAACAGCCGGATTCGGTATCATAATATGCAAATGATGCAGGTGTAAGCTCAAATGTTACTTTTTCTTCCTGCTCAGGTTCAAGATGTATCTTTTTAAAGCCTTTTAATTCAAGGCGAGGTCTGTCTATAGCAGGACATTCCGGTGAGATATATAACTGAACGGTTTCTTTGCCGGAAACTTTGCCTGTATTCTTTATAATGCAGCTGATATTGTAGAGAATACATGTGTTTTCAGCTGACTCATCTTTAGTGGCGCAGGCTGTAATATCAGAATAGCTGAATTCAGTATATGAAAGTCCATGACCGAAGCTGTACAGAGGTCTGACGCCTTTGCTTTCATAATATCTGTAACCTACATATATTCCTTCGGAGTAATTTCCGTCCATATTAACTGCCGGGCTATCGCTGTATTGTGACGGAAATGATACAGGAAGCTTGCCGGAAGGATTGGTTTTTCCGAAAATTACTTCTGCGAGCGCAAGTCCTCCCATCATTCCGTTCATGGAGTTCCAAAGAATTGCTTTGGCTGAGTCTGCAAACGAAGACAAATTGATTGCCGAACCTGAATTAATTGATATTATCATGTCAGGTTTAACTTTAAGAAGTTCATTTATAAGTACATCCTGATTATAAGGAAGTTCGTATGATGTGCGGTCAAATCCTTCAGTATCATGCGAACGGTTAAGACCGCCTACATATATGACAATGTCGCATTCTTTTGCAAGCTGAACCGCTTCGTTAAGAAGTTCATGTTGTTTTATTGCATTTTCAGAAGAACGGTTATCATATGCTGCTGATGTGGAGTCGAGGCTTTCTGCCTGCCAGTTGACGTCCCCGGAAGTATTTTCTTCGTTGTCAACATAATAACCCGGAGCATAGCGTACTTCGGTAAGACCTCCTGCAAGCATTGATATTCCCATAAGAGGTGTAATTTCAAATAAAGCGTCTATCTCCGAGCTTCCTCCTCCAAGCGAAAGCTTTCTTGTCGCAGCATCGCCTATTACTGCAATACTTCTTACTTTTGAAATATCAATAGGGAGCGTTTTGTCATCATTTTTAAGAAGGACGATAGCTTCCCTTGCTGCGCAAAGAAGTGTATTATGTGATGAATTGAGATTGTAAGCGCCGCGACTTCTTTTTGCGGTATTTTTTCCGATTTTTTTGATGCGCTCTAATAAGGTAAGTATTCTTTCACATTTTTCGTCTAAAATATCCGTATCAATTTCGTTGTTATTAATAGTGTTAATTAAAGGGTTTGCAAAGAAATAGTTGTCAAAATCATATGTAACGCTCATTTCGAGGTCTACGCCTGCCTCGTAGCTTTTCTTCGTAGAATGTACTGCTCCCCAGTCTGATATTACCACGCCGTCAAATCCCCATTTTTTGCGAAGTATATCTGTAAGAAGATAAGAATTGTCACTGACATAATCGCTGCGGAAACGGTTGTAGGAACACATAATGGAATATGAGCCTCCGTGCGTGGTGGCTGCCTGAAATGCAGGAAGGTAAAGTTCAAATAAAGTGCGCTCGTCGACTTCTACATTAACTTCCATACGATTAGTTTCCTGATTGTTAAGTGCAAAATGTTTGACGCATGCGGCAACATCATTTTTTTGGATTCCTTTAATCTGGCGTGCAACAAGCTTGCCGCAAAGATATGGGTCTTCACTCATGTATTCAAAATTGCGCCCGCATAATGGAGTCCTGTGAATGTTGATTCCCGGAGCCAGAATAATGTCTTTTCCGCGCCCGCGAGCTTCCATGCCAAGCGTGTCGCCGACTTTTTCTGCAAGTTCTTCATTCCATGTTGAAGCAAGCGCCGTGCCTGATATCATCCATGAAACAGTACATTTTTCTTCATTTATTCTCAGCCATTCATTATCTTTAAAGTCGAAGCGTACTCCCAGAGGCCCGTCGGACATAATGACAGGCGGAATATTAAGACGCGGAACACCTGAATTTCTGAATAAGCCTGCACCGTGTATGAGGCCGGTTTTTTCTTCTGTTGTCATTTCTTTTACAAGTTCTTTTATATCTTCGTTCATATCTGCCTCCTGTTTTATTTGTTGAACTTATAATATCTTAATGTAGGAGTGATGTCTACATATTTACATTGACATGCTGAAATTATTCATATATATTGACTGTAAACATAATCGAAAATAAGGAGCATATATAATGGATATTGAAAAGCAGATAGCAGAAGAGTTGAATATAAAAGTCTGGCAGGTTCAGGCGGTTGTAAAGCTTATAGATGAAGGCAACACTATTCCGTTTATTGCGAGATACCGTAAGGAGATGCACGGTTCGCTTGATGACACGGCTCTGCGTAATCTTGATGACAGACTTACATATCTTCGCAATCTTTTGGCAAAAAAGGAACAGGTTATTGCTTCTATAGATGAGCAGGAATGCATGACTGAGGAATTGCGTTTAAGCATAATGAATGCAGTAACGCAGGTTGAGGTTGATGATTTGTACAGACCTTTTAGGCCAAAACGTAAGACAAGAGCTGTAATTGCCAGAGAAAAAGGACTTGAGCTGCTTGCTGATATTATAAAGCTGCAGATAGCGGATACTGATATTATGAATATTGCTTCAGATTATGTTTCGGACGAAAAAGGGGTTGCTTCGGCGGAGGAAGCTATTAGCGGTGCAAGTGATATTATTGCAGAAGATATATCTGATAACGCTGATTACAGAATGGCAATCAGAGACATGACAAGGAGAGAAGGGTTAATAATATCAGCAGCCAAGGACTCAGAGGCAAAAAGCGTATATGAAAATTATTATGATTTTTCAGAGCCTGTAAAAAAGATTTCGGGATACCGTATACTTGCAATCAACAGAGGAGAAAAGGAAAAGTATCTTACCGTTAAGCTTGAGGCACCGTATGAACGTATTATAAGATTTCTTGAAAAAAAGGTTATTGTAAAGGATAATCCATATACTGTTCCTGTGCTTAAAGCGGCAATAGTTGACAGTTATGAACGCCTTATTGCTCCTTCGGTAGAAAGAGAGATAAGAAATGAGCTTACTGAAAATGCCGAAAACGGAGCAGTTGCGGTATTTGGAAAAAATCTTACGCAGCTTCTTATGCAGCCTCCTATCGCTGGGAAGACTGTGCTTGGATGGGACCCTGCTTTTAGAACGGGATGCAAGCTTGCCGTAGTTGATGCAACAGGAAAAGTGCTTGATACAACAGTGGTGTATCCTACAATGCCTCGGAATAGAGTAGCTGAGACTAAAAGAACTGTGGATGCACTGATTAAAAAATATGATATTAATCTTATTTCAATAGGAAACGGAACTGCATCGCGTGAATCGGAGCAGATAGTTTCGGATATATTAAAAGACCACCCGAATGTTAAGTATGCTATTGTAAATGAAGCAGGCGCGTCGGTTTATTCTTCAAGTAAGCTTGCAAGTGAAGAATTCCCCGAATTTGATGTCGGACAGCGTAGTGCGGCATCTATTGCAAGACGTATTCAGGACCCTCTTTCAGAGCTTGTTAAGATTGATCCGAAATCAATCGGAGTCGGTCAGTATCAGCATGATATGAATCAGAAAAAGCTTGGAGACGCACTTACAAGCGTTGTTGAAGACTGTGTAAATAAAGTTGGAGTAGACCTTAATACTGCATCTGCACCGCTTCTTTCCTATATTGCCGGAATATCAAAAACCGTTGCTAAAAACATTATTTTATATAGAGAAGAGAATGGAAAATTTACTGATAGAAAGCAGCTTAAGAAAGTACCTAAGATTGGACCTAAAGCATATGAGCAGTGTGCAGGATTCCTTAGAATTAATGGAGGAGACAATCCTCATGATGCTACAAGCGTGCATCCTGAATCTTATGACGCATGCAAAAAGCTTATAGATATACTCGGTTTTAATATATACGATATAAAAGGCGGAATACCTAATGTAAAATCACTTATAAAAGATAAAAAGAAACTTGCAGAAAAAGTCGGAATAGGTGAAGAGACTCTTTCTGATATCATATCAGAGCTTGAAAAGCCGGGCAGAGACCCGCGTCTTGATATGCCTAAACCAATCCTTCGTACAGACGTGCTTGAGATGTCCGACCTTAAAGAAGGCATGGTTCTTACAGGAACTGTCCGTAATGTAATTGATTTTGGCGCATTTGTTGATATAGGCGTGCATCAGGACGGGCTTGTTCACATCTCGCAGCTTACAGACAAAAAGTTTGTTAAGCATCCTCTTGAAGTCGTAAGCGTCGGTGATATAGTAGAAGTTAAGGTTTTATCGGTTGATGTGGACAGGAAAAGGATTCAGCTTAGTATGGTGTAAAATGTTTTTAGTTACTTCAAAATATTATTGATTAACTTTTGAATTTCAATTACCGGTATCGGAAGAATTGACAATATTATTACAGTTGCCCATTCTGTTAAACCTAAGGCGGTTGTACCGAATATACCGTTTAACGCAGGTATGCATATTGTTATTACCTGCAGGAAGGCGCAAAATGCTGCAGACAAAAGCAGACGTTTGTTGCCGAAAAATCCTATCTCGAATAATGACTTTTCGCTTCTTGAATTAAAAGAGTGTGAAAGCTGTGTAAGTCCAAGAACGGCAAAGCACATTGTACCGGCACACTTAGGGCTTATGTTAAGTCCGAGAGCATACGCAACAAGCGCGAGACTTCCGACAAATGCGCCTTCAACTGCAACCTTTATGCCGAGTCCGTTTGCAAATATTCCCTGATTCGGTGGGATTGGCGGATTTTTCATTATATTTTTATCAGGAGGCTCCATTCCAAGTGAAAGCGCCGGAAATGAGTCGGTTATAAGGTTAATCCATAAAAGCTGTACGGCGCTTAGTGGAGCGGAGAGCCCAAATATAATTGAAAAGAATATAGTTATTATCTCGCCTATGTTGCATGATATAAGAAAATGAATGGCTTTTCTTATATTATCGTATATACCTCTGCCTTCGCGTATAGCAAGAGTAATAGTTGAAAAATTGTCGTCTTCAAGAATCATATCCGCAGCATTTTTTGCAACGTCGGTGCCTGTTATGCCCATTGCGCAGCCGATATCGGCAGCCTTAAGTGCGGGAGCATCATTTACACCGTCGCCGGTCATTGCTACAATTTCTCCGTTTCGTTGAAGCGCGCGGATTATTTTTAATTTGTGTTCAGGAGAGACACGCGCATATACGCTGTATGAGCGAACGTGTTTGCGCAAATCATCATCGGCCATCTCCGCAAGTTCATTTCCGGTGATTATTTCGTCCCCGGAAGAAGCAATTCCCAGGTCTGATGCGATTTTTGCGGCAGTTGCGGCATGGTCGCCCGTAATCATAACCGGTTTGATACCGGCGCGTCGGCATTCTTTTACCGCTTCGTATGCTTCCTTTCTAGGCGGGTCAATCATGCATATAAATCCTGCAAATGTAAGCTTTGATTCAGTAGAGTGAAAGCCGCCTGACATATCGTCTTTGTAAGCTACTGAAAGAACGCGAAGACCCAAAGATGCATATTCTATATTTTTTTTGAGAAGCATCTGTTTTTTCCTGCTTGTCATGGAAACAGTCTTTGATGATTCATTTACATATGAAGTACATAATGGAATAAGCATTTCGGGTGCGCCTTTGGTAATGCAGAATGTGTTGTTCCTTGATTTATGTACTGTTGTCATAAGCTTGCGGCTTGAATCAAATGGAATTTCATGTATTCTTTTGGCGGTGTGTGTAAGAGATTTAATATTAATGCCTGAATCAGCCGCAGCGGAAAGCATCGCATTTTCTGTAGGCTCGCCTATTACATTGCCGTTCTGGATTGTTGAATTATTGCACAGAGCGCACATGGAAAGAATGTCCATATACTGTTTTGAAGAAATGGAAAGTTCGCTTTCTGAGCTGCATATTTTTGTGACATTCATGCGGTTCTGCGTAAGCGTTCCTGTTTTGTCAGAACATATTACAGTTGTACTTCCCAGAGTTTCAACAGCAGGAAGACGTCTTATTATTGCATTATTTTTTGCCATCCTTGTTACGCCGAGTGACAGCATTATTGTAACTATTGCAGGAAGTCCTTCTGGTATTGCCGCAACTGCAAGGCTTACGGCAGTCATGAACATGTTAAGTACCGGATAATGCATAATTATACCGGTTATAAATATTACTATACATATAAGAAGAGCTGCTATACTAAGGGCCTTGCCTGTCACCGCGAGACGCTTTTGAAGAGGGGTATCAGGCGCGTCTTCTTTTATTAACATGCCTGCAACTTTTCCAAGTTCGGTATGAGTTCCGGTTGCACATACGATTGCGGTTCCGTGACCGTAACAGACCATACAGCCGCTATATACCATATTTCCTCTGTCAAAAGGCGGAGTGTCGGAAGGTATGGTATGCGTGTGTTTATTAACAGGCTCGGATTCGCCTGTAAGTGATGATTCGTCAGTCATAAGATTACTTGCAGTTATAAGTCTTGCATCTGCGGGTACAAGACATCCGGTGTCGAGTATGATTATATCGCCGGGTACGAGTTCATTTGCAGCAATTTTCTGAATTTTGCCGTCTCGTATTACGGAAGCCATTGGAGCGGTCATTTTTTTAAGTGCGGCAAGCGCCTGTTCTGCCTTTGCTTCCTGAAATACGCCTACCCATGCATTTACTATAACTATAATGAGTATTATTGCAGGTTCAATAAAATCAGGCTTTCCCTCCAGAAACGATACGGCAAATGATATTACGGCGGCACAAAGCAGCGTATATATCATGAAGTCGTTAAACTGCATAAAAAACATTTTAAGAAGTCCCGGACCTTTTCCTGCAGGAAGCTCGTTGCGACCGTGTTTTGCGAGGAGCTTCTGTGCCTGTTTTGATGATAAACCATCCGTCTCGGATGATGAAAATGAGCGTATTACTTCATTTATATTGCGGCTGTGCATACTGATACCTCCTACTACAATATATGTATGTGAAAAGAGCAAATATATTACAATGATATAAATAGTAACTCTTGACACAGATTTAACATATTGCTATAGTAATTTTTTAGACGCAGAAAAAATGTGTTAAGGGAGGAAAAATTTATATGAAAGGCGTAGCGAGAAGATTACTTATGATTGCTGTGGGAGCGGCTTTTATATTATGTATAAGTATGATGACAAGCCCGTCGTATACAGAAGCAGCTTCTACGTTAAAGATTCGTATTAATAAACAGCAGAATTGTGTTACAATTTATAAACTTGACGATAAAGGCAAATATAAGCCGTATAAAGCTATGGTGTGTTCGGTTGGTTCTGCAACACCGCTTGGAAATTTTTCTTTAAAAGAAAAGATAAGATGGCATACTCTTGAAGGACCTGTATATGGACAGTATTGTACACGTATAACAGGACATATTTTGTTTCATTCGGTGTGGTATTACGAGAACGGTAATCCGGCAACATTGTCCAATGCCCAATACAACCGTCTCGGCAGCGTTGCATCGCACGGGTGTGTAAGACTTAGCGTACGAGACGCCAAGTGGATATATACATACTGTCCGTCAGGTACTCCGGTTGAGATATATAATTCAAAAGACCCGGGACCGCTGGGAAAACCTGATGCAATAAAGCTTCCGGGAGGAACAGGATGGGACCCTACGGATGATACTAATCCGGCTAACCCTTATAATAAGAAGAAACCGTCCATAAAGCTTGTAAAAGGTTCAAAAAATATACTCTATAACTCAAAATTTAAGCTTCTTGATACAGTTACGGTTAAGAATACTACAGGATTTGACGCATCGGACAAAGTGACTTATACTATTACTTATAAAGCGCCGGGAAAAAAATATAAGCGTGTTAAGAAGATTAATACGAAAAATACCGGGTTGTACAAAGTAAAATATAAGCTTACTGATGAGATAGGAAGAAAAGCGTCTCTTACGGTAAAATACAGGGTGCAGCGTAAGATTATGCTTACATCCGTTACGCTTAATAAGAGCAAGGCTAACCTGTATCTTGGCGGCAGCGCATCCCAGGCGTCTTGTAAGATTAAGATTTCTAAGTGTGCACCGTCTAATGCATCAATAAAGACACTTGAATTCACGTCTTCGGATACTTCGGTTGCAAAGGTTGATTCTAAGGGAAAAGTTACGGCAGTTGCTCCGGGAACAGCTGTAATAAAGGCAGCAGCTAAAGACGGTTCGGGAATTGTTAAAGAATGTACTGTTTATGTAAGAAAATTTGCAGAATCATTTACAGTAACAGCCGATAGGAGTACAATTAATGCCGGAGAAACCGCAAAGCTTCTCTGTACGCTTCTTCCTGCAGGTGCAACAGGAAAAGGAACGCTTGCATATGCATATACGTCATCTGCTCCACAGGTTGCAGCAGTAGATGCACAGGGTAATGTTACAGGCATAAGCGCAGGAACAGCAGTTATTACGGTTACGGCTGATAATGCTTCTGCAAGCGGCGCACCTCTTACGGCGCAGATAATAATTACGGTAAATGATACACAGACTGATGCATCTACATCAGCGCTGACTATAAAATAATATATATTTATGGAGGAAATAAAAATGGCAGTATCCTATAACCATAAGGAAATTGAACAGAAATGGCGCAGCAATTGGGAAAAGAATCCGGTTAATGTTAATGACGGCAAGAAGCCGAAGTATTATTGTTTGGATATGTTCCCGTATCCGTCAGGAAGCGGTCTGCATGTAGGTCATTGGAGAGGATATGTTATATCTGATGTGTGGAGCAGGTATAAGATGCTCAAAGGATATTATATAATTCATCCTATGGGATGGGATGCATTCGGTCTTCCTGCCGAAAATTATGCCATTAAGATGGGAGTACATCCTAAAAAGTCCACAGCTGAGAATGTAGCTAACATTAAGAGACAGATTAATGAGATAGCTGCAATATATGACTGGGATATGGAGGTTAATACTACTGATCCTGATTTCTATAAATGGACTCAGTGGATATTTGTAAAGATGTTTAAAGCCGGTCTTGCTTATCAGAAAGAGATGCCTATAAACTGGTGTCCGTCATGCAAGACGGGACTTGCTAATGAAGAAGTAGTAAACGGCTGCTGTGAGAGATGCGGTTCTCAGGTTACAAAGAAGAATCTTAAGCAGTGGATGTTAAAGATAACCAAATATGCAGACAGACTGTTGGAAGACCTTGACCTTCTTGACTGGCCTGAAAAGGTTAAGAAGATGCAGACAGACTGGATTGGAAGAAGCTATGGTGCAGAGGTTGACTTTAAAGTAGACAAAAGAGATGATTCAATTACCGTGTATACAACAAGACCTGACACTCTTTACGGAGCGACATTTATGGTTCTTGCGCCTGAACATGCACTTGCCGCTTCGCTTGCAACGGATGATAAAAAGGAAGAAGTTGACAAATATATATATCAGTCTTCTATGAGGTCGTCTGTAGACAGAATGCAGGATAAGGAAAAGACCGGTGTATTCACGGGAAGCTATGCAATTAATCCTCTGAATAATGAAAAGATACCGATATGGCTTTCTGATTATGTACTTGCAGATTATGGTACAGGAGCTATTATGTGTGTGCCGGCCCATGACGACAGAGATTTTGAGTTTGCAACCAAATTCGGTATTCCGATTATACAGGTAATAGCCAAAGACGGAAAAGAGATAGAAAATATGACAGAAGCTTATACAGAAGCTTCCGGTACAATGATTAATTCCGGCGAATGGAACGGAATGGAGTCTTCAGAGCTTAAGAAGAAAGCGCCTGAAATGATTGAAAAGATGGGATTCGGAAGAAAAACTGTCAATTACAAGCTTCGTGATTGGGTATTTTCAAGACAGCGTTACTGGGGTGAACCTATTCCGATTGTTCATTGCCCTAAGTGTGGAGCAGTTCCTGTCCCTGAAGAGGAGCTTCCGCTTCTTCTTCCGGAAGTTGAAAGTTATCAGCCTACAGGAACCGGGGAATCACCTCTTGCAGATATAACAGATTGGGTTAATACAACTTGTCCGTGCTGCGGCGCTCCTGCAAAGCGTGAGACTAATACAATGCCTCAGTGGGCAGGGTCTTCATGGTATTTCCTGCGTTACATTGACAATAAAAATGATAAGGAACTTGTTTCAAAAGAAAAAGCTTCAAAATATCTTCCGGTAGATATGTATATCGGAGGTGTTGAACACGCTGTTCTTCATCTTTTGTATTCAAGATTCTATACAAAATTCCTGTATGATATCGGGGTAGTTGATTTTAAAGAACCGTTTGCAAAGCTTTTCAATCAGGGTATGATTGGCAAGGACGGAGCAAAGATGAGTAAGTCAAAAGGCAATGTTGTGTCGCCGGATGAACTTGTTAATGATTACGGATGTGATTCGCTTCGTCTGTATGAGCTTTTTGTAGGACCGCCTGAACTTGATTCAGAATGGGATGACAGAGGAATTGACGGAGTATACAGATTCCTTAATCGTTTCTGGAAGCTTGCAATGGATAACAAGGATAAAGGTATCGCGCCTACTGACGAGACTGTAAAGCTTCGTCACAGACTTATTAAGGATATTACTACAAGGCTTGAGGCATTCAGCCTTAATACGGTTGTCAGCGGTTTTATGGAATATAATAATAAGATGTACGATATAGTATCAAAATGCGGAGGCATTGATAAAGATATTATCGAGACAATGACAATCCTTCTTGCGCCGTTTGTGCCTCATGCTGCATCTGAGATATGGGAGCAGTATGGACATGACGGAAGTATATTTGACGAGACATGGCCTGAGTATGACGAGGATATGCTCGTTGAAAATACCGTGCAGATTGCAGTACAGATAAACGGTAAAACCAAAGGAACTATTGAGATTGGGGTCAACGACAGTAAAGACGCAGTAATAGCAGCTGCAAAAGAAAAGATTGCCTCAAAGCTTACGGGAAATGTAATAAAAGAGATATATGTTCCGGGAAGAATAGTTAATATTGTTATGAAATAAAGAATAATAATGAAAAAAGTAACCATTATAAAATAGTGGTTGCTTTTTTTAACACACGGTGTTATAGTTGAGATATAACATATAAAACATATATAATCCGAGAGGAGGAGATTTGTATGAATATCAATCAGTTTACTAAAAAATCTATGGAGGCTGTCAATAAATGTGTGGACACGGCTAATGAATTCGGTCATCAGGAGCTTGTTCCCGCGCATTTGCTGTATGCACTGCTTACAGTGGATGAATGCCTTATAGTAAGCCTCCTTAAAAAGATGGAGATTAAGCCGGAAGTACTTCTTGCACAGGTTGAAGGGATATTAAGAAAGCGTCCTAAAGTTTCCGGCGCGGAGCCTTATGTAGGAAAAGACCTTAATAATATACTTACACATGCGGAAGATGAGGCTAAGAGAATGGGCGACTCGTATGTTTCGGTAGAGCATCTTTTCCTGAGTATGTTAAAATATGCCGATAAAGAAGTTAAAAGTCTGCTTTCCGAATTCGGTATCACAAGAGATGGATTCCTTAATGTTCTTGCTGATGTAAGAGGAAGCAGAAGCGTCGATACTGACAGCCCCGAGGACACTTATGATGTACTTAACAAATATGGCTATGACCTTGTTGAGAGAGCGAGAAGCCAGAAGCTTGACCCTGTTATAGGACGTGATGACGAGATAAGGAATGTTATCAGAATCCTTTCACGTAAGACTAAGAATAACCCGGTTCTTATCGGTGAACCCGGAGTCGGTAAAACCGCCGCAGTAGAAGGTCTTGCACAGCGTATCGTAAGAGGAGATGTGCCGGAAGGACTTAAAGACAAAAAGCTGTTTGCGCTTGATATGGGTTCTTTGGTTGCAGGTGCAAAGTACAGAGGAGAGTTTGAAGAGAGACTTAAAGCGGTGCTTACAGAGGTTAAGAACAGTAATGGTGAGATTATATTGTTCATAGATGAGCTTCATACTATAGTAGGAGCGGGCAAAACGGACGGAGCGATGGACGCCGGGAATATGCTTAAGCCTATGCTTGCAAGAGGCGAGCTTCATTGTATCGGAGCTACTACGTTAAATGAATACAGACAGTATATTGAAAAGGACGCTGCCCTTGAAAGACGTTTTCAGCCGGTTATGGTAGATGAACCTTCCGTATCGGATGCTATATCTATATTAAGAGGACTGAAAGAAAGATATGAAGTGTTTCACGGAGTAAAAATAACCGACTCAGCGCTTGTGGCGGCGGCAGTATTGTCAGACAGGTATATATCGGACAGATTTCTTCCTGATAAGGCGATTGACCTTGTAGATGAGGCATGTGCGCTTATAAAGACTCAGCTTGACTCCATGCCGGTAGAACTTGATGATTTGTCAAGGCATATAACCCAGCTTGAGATAGAAGAAACTGCGCTTAAGAAAGAAGAGGATAACTTAAGCCATGAACGCCTTAACGCTATAAGAGAAGAGCTTTCGTCAGCACGTGAAAAATTTGCGGGAATGAAGGCAGAGTGGGATGTTGCAAAAGGTGAAGTGGGAAAAGTCAATAAGATTAAAGAAGAACTTGAACAGAGAAGGAAGGAGCTTGAAGTTGCAGAGCGTACTTCTGATTATAACAAGGCGGCTGAGCTTCAATACGGAATTATTCCGTCTCTGAAAAAGCAGTTAAATGATGCTGAAGAAGGCGGTGGAGAACATTCTGACCTTGTTAAGGAATGTGTGACGGAAGAAGAAATTGCTTCAATTGTTTCAAGGTGGACCGGCATACCTGTAACAAAGCTTACGGAGAGTGAACGTAATAAAACGCTTAATCTTGATAAAGAACTCCATAAAAGGGTAATAGGACAGGACGATGCTGTTGAAAGGGTTTCAGAGGCAATTTTAAGGTCGAAAGCAGGAATAAAGGACCCTAAAAAACCTATAGGTTCATTTCTGTTCCTTGGACCTACAGGAGTTGGTAAGACCGAGTTGTCAAAAAGCCTTGCAGAATGTCTGTTTGATAATGAGCAGAATATGATAAGAATAGATATGAGCGAATATATGGAGAAGTTCTCTGTGTCAAGGCTTATCGGAGCGCCTCCGGGATATGTAGGTTATGACGAAGGCGGGCAGCTTACGGAGGCAGTCAGAAGAAAACCGTATTCTGTTGTATTATTTGATGAGATAGAAAAGGCGCATCCTGATGTATTTAATATAATGCTTCAGATTCTGGATGACGGACGTATAACCGATTCGCAGGGAAGGACGGTAGATTTCAAGAATACAATACTTATAATGACTTCCAATCTTGGCTCGGAATATCTTCTTAACGGTATAGACGACGAAGGCAATATAAGCAGCGAATGTGAAAATGCTGTAACCGAAAAACTGAAATCATCATTCAGACCGGAATTTATTAACAGACTTGATGAGATAATAATGTTTAAGCCGCTTACAAAGGATAATATTTCGCGTATTATTGACCTCGTAATTGCAGATATTAATAAGAGAATAGCAGATAAAGAGATTACTTTGTCCGTATCTGCTGAAGCAAAAGAATATATTGCTTCAGCCGCATATGACCCTGTATACGGCGCAAGGCCGCTTAAGAGATATATGCAGAAGAATATCGAAACGCTTCTTGCAAGAGAGATACTCGGAGGAAGTCTTCACCAGGGAAGTACGGTATATCTTGACAAAGACGGAGACGGGCTTATAATCAGAAAATAGAAATTACGACGTGGAGAATTGATTATTATGAGTATTACAGTAGTTCTTTTGCAGATGATTAAGCTGTTTTTAATAATATGTATAGGCTTTGTCTTATATAAGATAAAAATGATAGATGACCATACAAAGGCTCAGCTGACTAAGATATTACTGTATGTAACCACACCGGCTTTGATTATTGATTCGTTTGTTAAAAATATGGGCTCTGACAAAAGGGACATGTTAGGTGAACTTTTTGTTATAGCAATTATACTTTATGCAGCGCTTCCTGTAATTGCGATTTTATTAAATGTGCTGTTAAGAATTAAAAAGCCTCTTTACGGAATATATATGTTCATGACTGTATTTTCCAACGTAGGTTTCATGGGATTTCCTGTAGCAGATGCGTTATTTGGGTCAGAAGGAGTATTTTATGCAGCAGTATTTAACTGTATATTTAATATATCCGTGTTTACCCTGGGAGTCTTTATGATTAACTACGGAAGGGAAAATGAGGCAGGCGGCGCCTCAGGATTAAGCCTTAAGAAAATTCTTAATCCGGGAGTTTTATGCAGTATAGTGGCGGTAGTTATATTTCTTCTTGAACTTCCTGTTCCTGAAGTCATTATGGATGTATTGTCGTCTGTAGGTGGTCTTACATCACCTCTCGCTATGATAATTGTCGGAGCAAGTCTTGCAATGATGGATATTAAAGAGATGTTTGGCGATATTAAGGTGTATATTTACACTATAATAAGACAGATAGCCCTGCCGCTTCTGTCATGGCCTGTTATTGACAGATTTATAGAAAATGATGTTGTTGCGACGGTTACGCTTATTATGACCGCCATGCCTGTAGCTAATACGGCTGTGTTGTTCGCAACAGAGTATGGCTGCGGTGAAAAAGAGGCTGCAAAGGTTATTTTTCTTACGACGCTTGCGGCGATTGTATCAATACCTGTCGTAATGTGGGTGTGCGTAAGCTGAACTGTTATTAAAGTAATAAGGATTCTTTTTTACTTTCTTGACCCCCATATGTATACGTATTATACTGTATACATATGGGGGTTTTATTATGGATAATTTAGAAATGATGTATAAGGAAATTGCAAAATATAATAAGCTTTTCAGAGCAAAGACCTATAGCGATGCTTATATGGATTTTTACAGGAATTACAGAGAAATCTTTGAGCATTTTAATGACATGGTCGAAGAAGGAGTGACTGAAAATACAGATGCGTCAGAGGCGGCAGGCGTTATAAATGAAGCTGCAAAGGCATTTGTGAATGAATCTGTAGAAGCGCTAAAAAAGGGAAGCCGTCTTCCTGTGGGAAGAAAGCTTGCAGAGCTTAATATATTTATGGTTAATTATGTACTTCCGGGTATATTTAAGACAGGAAGAAGATATGCAAAAGAATTGGCGGACGATATTTGTGCAGAATGGGGAAAGGTATTCAAGAACAGTACGCTTATATGCGGAGATTATGAAACAATCAATTCAGGATTTAGAAAAAGTATATTCGGGATATTTAAGTCCTAGAGTGAAAGGAAATAAGAATGCTTAAAATATTTTTGGCCGGACAGGACAAAAAAAATGTAATTGACTGGAAAGCTCATGGTTATGTGATATGCGGAGAGGCTGATGATGGTGAGCTTTCTTTTCCTATGATTAAAAGTCTTAAACCTGATATTGTAATTACGGACGTAGATATGCCGTATGTAGGCGGACTGGAGCTTGGAAAGCTTATAAAAAAGGATATGCCGGAAGTTGAAGTTATTATTCTTACTGATAATAATAATTTTGAATGTGCAAAAGAAGCGATTAACGCCGGTTTTTTTGGTTATCTTTTAAAACCTGTGTCAGAAGAAGAATTATTTGGCATAATTGATTCAGCAGCGTTTGAAATTAAAAATAAACATAAAGAACGGCAGCTTCAGGAAAAATATATAAAGCGTCATGAGGCTGATGTGTATAATGAGAAGCTTAATTTATTTAAATGTATGTTTACGGCTTCCAAACCTGTTGCGGATATTATTGAGACTGCAGCTGAGTTGGGTATTACTCTGTCGTCAATGTGGTATAGTGTTTCTCTTATAAGCTTAAAGCATACAGGAGGTGTGAATGAGGCTATAGGAGAAGCTGTTAATATTATGGGAATTGATATCGGATGCCTTGTATTTGATATATATTTCGACATTAAGGTCATTGTATTCCGCGCTGATTCAAAAGAAGAACTGGACAATATGCAGGATGATTTTTTCGGAAGATTCAAGAACGTTATGAAGGAATACAATCATGTACGGTATTATGGAGGAGTAGGAACTCCTACAGGGCGTATAAGCGAATTGCCTGAGTCAGTCAGAAAAGCGGAGCTGGCTCTTGCGCACAGTTATATTATAGGAGATAACCTTATTCTGAATAGTGAAGATGCGAGGCGCAGCGTATATCTTAAAAGAGAAGAGAGCAGCATAAGAGATATTAATCCAAAGGAAATTGACAGGTCTTGTATACTGGAATTTTTGCGCTTTGGAAGTCAGGATAAGACAGAGGAATTCGTATATGAATTTTTTGATTCTCTTGGGGAAGATTCAATGAAACTTAATATTTTCAGGCAATATGTACTTGTCAGTATATACTTTTGCGTGGGTGATTTCATTGAAGGCATAAAACTGGACAGAAATGATATTGAGCCGCCTGATACTGCTGCGGATACTATGAGAAGCAGGGATAATGTAACAAAATATGTTATAAAAATAATTAATCATGCGCTAAAACTCAGGGAAGAAGCATCGGGAGGAAAATATAACGATATTGTTAATGAGGCAATGCGGTATATTGAAAAGAATTATTCTGATGAAAAGCTTTCACTTAATCTGCTTGCATCTCACGTTAATTTTTCGCCGAACCACTTAAGCATGATATTCAGCCAGCAGACCGGGCATACATTTATAAAATATCTTACTGATTTCAGGATGAACAAGGCAAAAGAACTGTTAATGTATACATCCAAAAGGAGCAGTGAGATAAGTATGGAAGTAGGTTACAAAGACCCACATTATTTTTCATATTTATTTAAGAAAACGCAGGGAATGACTCCAACTCAGTATCGTGGAGGCTGTGGTGGAACTAAAAAAATGACTGAATAAGGAAATATTGAACTGATTTTGAAATGATTTGACCCTTACATGAAGAAAAAACAGAGATAATAATAGAAAAATCAACCTAATTGTTATAAAAATCAACCGATTAATAATTCAAATAAGAAAATTAACTTTTATTTAATTTATAAATTTAATTTCCATATCTTGTAATTAATGATAACATGTTTGTGACTTGCGTGCAAGCGTTTTCTTAAAAATAAATTTTAGTTTAAAATATCAAATTAGAATATAAAAAAACTCCAGGCATTTTGCCTGGAGTTTATCTAATTGAATCAATAACTACAATTTGATTATGCAGCTAAATCATCACGATTATCTTTATTGTTTGATT
>ERZ824480.1616-NODE-1616-length-19102-cov-4.000000_pt1 | contig 19102 bp, 16 predicted proteins | sample MGYA00519861_ERZ824480 | MGnify/ENA primary metagenome ERZ824480 (study PRJEB31778, sample SAMEA3449152) | human gut metagenome | biome: human gut; feature: human-associated habitat; material: faeces | place: United Kingdom | collected 2010/2012 ... | reverse complement strand
CAGGAATCAGGTGCTTTCTATTTTTTTATTTTCCTACAAAAACTTTACCCTAGCATCACGGTATGCCACGCCTCATTAATCATGGTATGCCGCGCCTCATTCGCATTCATTGCCCTGACAGACTCCGGTTTGGCGCCGCGCATTAAGGCTGCTCATATAGGCAGCGTTTATTGCTTCACAATTTTATTTTTCTTTACATTTTTTTCATTTTATCTTATACTAAAATAGAATTTTTAAATGAAAAGAGGAATCAATGTGTCTGCTAAAAATAACTTGGACAACGACCTTCATAAAGTTCTTGCCTCCATTTCCAAACTAAATTATATCAATCCTGACGATATACCGGATATATCCCTGTATATGGACCAGGTTACAACCTTTATGGAAGAAAAACTTTCTTCTTACAAAAGATATGAGGAAGATAAGACACTTACAAAGACAATGATTAATAATTATGCTAAGAATCAGCTTATCCCTCCTCCGGAAAAGAAAAAATACACAAAAAAACATATGCTGCTTCTGATATTCATTTATTATTTCAAGAATTTCTTATCAATAAGTGATATTAAAAGCATTTTTAAACCTATATCCGATAACTTTTTCGGTGATGATTCAGAGATAGATTTAGAATATATATACAAATATGTATTTGATTTGGAATTTGAAGGCATGGAGATTCTTATCAGGGATGTTACAAAAAAATATAAGCTTGCAAAAGGGGCTTTTCCTAAAACATCTAATGAAGACGATGACGACGTTCTCTCCACATTTGCATTTATATGTATGCTCGGATTCGATGTATATGTTAAAAAGCTTATGATTGAGACTCTCATTGATTCAAAGAATAATAACAAAACACAAAAAGAAAAGGAGACAAAATGATGGCAGGTTCATTTATTAAAAAATCCGTAAGCATCGTACTTTCCGCCTCCCTTATATTGGGCTGTGCCGGCATAACTGACATACAGGCAAAAAAAGCCGCCAGACCTTCTGCATCCAGGCTTAATATGGAAACAGGCGAAAAGACTAAAATAAAGATTAAAAACAAAAGTAAGAAAGCAATTTATCTTTTCAAATCTTCCAACAAAAAGACTGCTTCCGTTAATAAAAAAGGAACTGTAACCGCTAAAAAACAAGGAAAGGCAACAATAACCGTGAAGGAAAAGATTAAAAAATCCACCAAAAAAATCGGCAAAGTAAAAATAACCGTAACAACTCCGAAGCAGGATAATATCGTAGTACAGACAAATATTCCTGCTGCTACGCAGTCAGCATCTCCAACACCAAGTGCTGCTACAGCTACTCCTACGGCTCCTGCACCGACACCTACAAAAGAGCCGATTACATATCCTTCATCACATGATGCTCCTGATGGATTTGATACAAAACAGGACGGCATAAGCTATGGAACTATAGAAAAGCAGTCCTATGATTCATCTGTAACAGGAAAATCCCGAAAAGTTAATATTATTCTTCCGGCTGATTATTCTACAGATAAAAAATATCCTGTATTATATCTTCTTCACGGAATAGGCGGTAATGAAAACGAATGGCTTGACGGTAATCCTGATAAAATTGTAGGCAATCTCAACGCTTTAGGCGAAGCCGAAGAAATGATTATAGTTATTCCTAACATAAGGGCTGGCGCTGACGATTCATATCCTGCAAACAACGCTTTTTCACTTGAACATTACGCGAAATTCGATAACTTTATAAATGATTTAAGAGAATGTCTCATGCCTTATATGGAAGAAAATTATTCCATAGCTGCCGGACGTGAAAATACTGCTATATGCGGACTTTCAATGGGAGGACGCGAGTCTTTGTATATCGGACTGAATATGCTTGATACATTCGGATATATCGCTGCATTAAGCCCGGGCTACGGAGTTTTCGGATATACAGCCAACGGCGTTACAGAAGAAGGACTGTTTACAGAAGATACATTTACGGTTCCTGAAGAATACCGTAACAATACATTTCTTATGATTGTAAACGGTATTGATGAGGGAGGAGAAAATGCACTTGGCGGAACATGCAGCCGCGTACTCAAAGAAAACGGCGTTAACCACTGGTTTTACACCACACCGGGAGCACATGATTTCACTACATGGAAAAACGGACTTTACAACTTTGCAAAATGCATCTTCAAATAACTTAGCATTTATATAAACGTGCGGGCGCTAAACGCACATAAAAAAGACTGTGCATCATTTACCGGTGCACAGTCTTTTTATTTCATAGGAAGGAAAACAAGCCTTACGGTGTTGTCCACATATGAATATTTAACTTGCTTCCCCAGCTTACAGTTCCGTGAAGCGGTGCAGTCTCTACCCATGCAAAATCAGGATTATCTGTTATAATCGTAGGTTCTGTAACCATTCCGTTATCATCAATTCCATTATTTTCTACATATATTTTACAAGGGTCTCCATCCGCATCAGTACCCTCAAGAATATATCTTGCAGATAAAGTCTGAACCTGACCCGAATACTGAAGCCTTGTGTCAGCGCACTCTGATACTATTTTCCCCTTAAAGGCAGCGCAGTCTGATGAACCTCTGAAATGAATCATAGAAGCATTTCCATTGCTTCCCCTAACTTCTTCTGAAGCGCCTATATCAATATTAAATACAAAAACTTCCTTTGAATAATCTTTTGTCATGTCAGGTCTTACAACTTCCCTGAAATCAACCGGCTCAGTATTAGATTCATTCCATACAATATCAATAACCTTTTCGCCGTTTCCAAGGTCTGTTACTCTTCCCTGAATATCTGCTGTTTCAAGCCATGAAAGCGATTCGCTGTCAGTTATTATAATAGGCTTTGAAACAAAATTTCCGCTCGTATCTTCTATTCCGTTATCTTCTATAAACATCCTGCACTGTTTTCCCGTATCATCAGTTCCCGAAAGCATATATCTTGCACAATAAATATTGTCGCCTTCCTTGTAATCCTTAAATACGACAGAACCGTCGCTAGTTGTCTTTCCGTTAAAGAAATCTCCGTCCGCAGAACCGTTAAAATACTGCATCGTAACATCACATGTACTTCCGTTTACGGAATATACTTCTTTATCCGTCACGTACACCGACATTACAGTCTTAGTATACACATCAGGCGTAGGCTCAGGTGTTGGCTCATTTGTCGGTACCGGCGTAGACGTTGTATCTATATTTACAACAGGCGGCTGTGTGGAAGGAACAGAAGTCGGATTACCTGTAATTGCCGGAGCTGTTGTTACCTTAACTTTATCATTATTAGTACATGTTACGGTAACAACTCCTACTTTCCTTACTGCCTTTTTACCGTTCTTCTTAACAGCTTCTTTCACGGTAATCTTTGCCTTTCCTTCACTCTTTGCCTTTACTACTCCTTTTTTTGTAACCGAAGCTACTTTTTTTGCTGAAGAAGTAAATGAATATACTGCTTTCTTATTTTTGTTCTTAATTACAATCTTCTTCTTTTCGCCTTCATTTAAAGTAATCCTTTTAGATGAAAGCTTTGCCTTTTTTGCACCTGATGCCGTCATGTAATTACTGCTTAATACTAATGCGGCAGAAAGCACAATACACAATGCTCTTTTACCCATACCAATTCTCCTTTTATTATTTTAAAGCGACTCACCATAAGAAATACTGCATTCAATCATACTGTCACTGACATCTGTTCTTCCCTTTATCTGAGCAAGCAGGGATTCAAATGCTATACGACCTATTTCCCTTATATTACAATCTACGGAATAAAGTCTTGGATATATATCACGAAGCACATCCATATTATTATAACCCATAAGCCCTATATCAGAAGGAACCTTATAGCCGTTCTGCCTGCATATTCCAAGCACTCTTACGGCAAATGTATCATATGCGCAAAGCAGAGCCTTTTTTCCGGAAGTTACGGAAATGTATTCAAGTATACTATCCTTGTCAAACCCGTCAAATATAATCTCTTTAAGTCCGCATTCTTCTATACCTGACACATATCCTTTTCTTCTTTCCTGAAATGAATATATATTTTTATTTTCAGAGACAGCTTTCGGAAAGTCAATATCCAGATATGCAATAGTATCATATCCTTTTGAATGTATGAACGATACGGCTTCTCGCATTATTGATGCACAGTCTGTATCTATATGTACAAAATCATCAGAAATTCTGTTATATATAGTTACTACAGGTATATCAAGACGCTTAAGCATATTAACATAAGAAGACCCCTTTACGGCAGGGAACAATATAAGCCCGTCCACCTTTCTTTCTGTAAGGTATTTTATAGCTTCAAGCTCTTTCTCCTTATCATTTTTTGTAAGAATGAGCATTATAAAATATCCCTGTTCTTTGGCAGTATATTCAATCACCTCTATAAGCGATGAGAAAAAACTGTCTATTATGTTAAAACATACTACGCCTATTGTCTTAGTACATCCGGTTGCAAGTGACTTGGCAAGATGATTAGGATGGTAATTCATCTTCTCTGCGGTTTCAAGAATTCTTTTCTTGGTTTCTTCCTTAATTCCGCTTCGGTTATTAAGCGCACGGTCAACTGTACCTTCAGATACTCCGCACATTCTGGCAATCTCTTTTATGCTTACCGACATATACACATATCTCCTACTGAGTCATTGGTTTTATTATAACTCTAATTGAGCTGATAATACAATCCCTTTAACTGCATAAGTTCCTCGTGGGTTCCCTGTTCTTTGATTCCCTTATCATCAATATACAGAATCTGGTCGGCATTACGTATTGTTGAAAGCCTGTGAGCAACAATAAATGCAGTTTTATCCTTTATAATTTCATCAAGCGCTTTCTTTATAAGCATCTCTGTTTCAGTATCAATCGCACTTGTAGCCTCGTCAAGAATAATTACTGACGGATTCTTAAGAATAATCCTTGCAAAACTTAACAACTGCTTTTCACCTGCGGAAAGACCGGCTCCACGCTCTTCAAGCTCATGGTAATATCCGTCTGAAAGCCTATCTATAAATTTATCGGCATATACGGTCTTTGCGGCTGCAATACATTCCTCGTCCGTTGCATCTTCCCGCCCGTATCTTATATTATTAATAATGCTTCCTTTAAAAATAAACGGGTCCTGCATAAGTACGCCGACTTCTTTTCTTAAAGAAGTAAGCGTTGCGTCCCTGACGTCGATTCCGTCTATAAGAACACTTCCCTCATCAACATCATAAAATCTTGTAAGCATATTAATTACTGTTGTCTTGCCTGCTCCGGTAGGTCCTACAAGCGCTATAGTCTGTCCCGGATTAACATGCAGATTAAAATGCTCAAGTATGTTGTTTCCGCTGTCATAAGCAAATGTCACATCATTAAAATCAACTTCTCCTCTTACATCCTTCAGCTCTATATTTTCTTTTCCGTCCTTAATATCCACCGGATAATCAATAGTATCAAATACATGCTCAAGATTAGAGCTTACCGACGCAAGCTGCTGTATAATAAATGCAATCTGCGTAAGAGGTCCGCTGAAAAGTCCCATATAACTTGTAAATGCAACTATAGTACCGGCGTCAATTCCTGTATGCCCTCTAAGAATCATATAAAGCGACACTCCGTAAAGGCATAATGTTCCGACGTTCCAGAACACTTCAACTATAGGTGTATTCAGTTCGTTTCTGTAACATATATTAATCCACGTTTTTATATTATCCTTATGAACATCCATGTAAATGCGCTCATTTTCTTCCGCACGGTTACAGTTCTTGACAATCTTTTCACCCATAATGGATTCAATAATAAATGCCGTTCTGTTCGATATCTTCGCCCTGTGTACTGCAAACCTCTTTCTTAAAGAAAATCTAAGGCACATAACGCATACCATCATAGGTATTACGGTAAGATATACAATTCCGGTAAGCTGCGGACTTATCGTAAGCATAAATATACTTACAACAATCAGTTTAACAATGTATACCATAAACAAAAGCACATGGTTAGTAAAGAAATTCGCCAAATCATTTATATAATCCGTTACCCTTACAACTATCTTTCCGTTAGGTCTTGAATCAAAAAAATCAAAAGACAGTCTCTGAAGCTTGTCAAATACATCCTCACGTATCGTCGCAATTATTTTGTGTCCGGTTTTACCCATAAGCCTCTGATGTGCAAAGTTAATTGCAATTTCAATCGCAGCCAGCGCAAATAATCCGCAGACTACAATTGCAAGCTCTCTATAGTCTTCATTTTTAACTACATTATTAATTATCTCTTTTATAAGAAGAGGCGATACTAAAGAAGCTCCTGCTGACACAAACATAAGCACGCCTACAAGCATAAATACTTTCTTGTATGGCACTATATACCTAAGTGTTCTTGCAAACTGTTTCATATCTATTTTCTTTGTTATTACTTCATCCTGAAAATATGTATTGCGCGCCGCCATCAGTGAACACCTCCTATTGCATTATAATCTATAACTTCGCTTCGCTCATTTTCCTGTATATTGTATACTTTTGCAAAGTGTCCTCCAAGCTTCATCAGCTCGTCAAATGTACCACGTTCCACTATCATTCCGTCCTGCATATATATAATTTCATCACAGTCAACTACGGACGAAAGCCTGTGAGCTGAAATAAGCATTGTCTTGTTCGGATAATTCTCCTTGATATCCTTAAGAAGCTTTTTCTCGGTCTTAACATCAAGCGCACTTGTAGAATCATCAAGCACAATAACAGGCGCATCCTTTAGCAGAGCACGGGCAATTGAAACCCTCTGCTTCTGACCTCCTGATATTCCAAGACCTCTCTCTCCGACTATCGTATCATATCCCATCTCAAGCCCCTTAATAAAATGATGGGCCTGCGCATGTTTTGCCGCCTGAACAACCTGTCTGTGCTCTATATCAGGCTCGGAATATGCAATATTGGAATCAATTGTATTGGAAAACAGGAATACATCCTGAAATACATATGAGAAATTATCCCTTAAACTGTCAAGCGTATAATCTCTTATATCTGTACCGTTTATATTTATTGCACCGCCGGTAAGGTCATGGATACGCACAAGCGATTCCAAAAGGACACTTTTTCCGCTTCCTGTTCCGCCAACGATTCCAAGCTTCTTTCCATACGGAATATTAAGATTAATATCTTTAAGCACAGTCTTTCCATCCATTACAAGATATCCGTCTTCAACACTTATATCAGGCTTATTTTGAATCTCTACGGCATTTTCTGCTTCAGGCACTTTTGACTTACATGAAAGAAACTGTATCATTTTGCTTCCCGATACTATCTGCTGCTGCATAATGAAAAGCGTATTATTAATCTGCGAAATATGGTCCATGATTTTCATAACATAGCTTGAAGCTGTTACCAGAAATCCGACAAGCATATATCCTTTAATAACAAGCACAGCGCTTATCGCTATCGAACCGATATATGCAATCTGTTTAATCGTACTGAATATAACTTCAAACTTTGAGGAAAGATTAACCTGATTAACATAAGCATTTTTAAGCTTATCATTACTCTCCCTGAATTTTTCTTTTTCAATGTGCTCATTTGTAAACGAACGCACAAGTCTTACCGCCTCTATATTCTCTTGGACTGTTAAGCTCATCTCACTGTTGCACGCTCTTATATTTCTGTAATTAACCCTTGCCTTTTTTCTGAAACTGATAAGAGCCACTGCAAAAAACGGAAGCAGAATCACAGGAATTATAAGCAGAGATACGCTTATCGACGACAGAAAATATATACACATCGCAAGCACAAATATACTGTCAAATATCCTCACTACCATTGTACAGAACAATTCCTTATACATTACAGTATCGGCATTAGCTGTAGTAAGTAGCTCTCCTGTATTAAACTCAGCAAGTGTTTCGCTGTCAAGCTCCATAATTTTTCTGAATGTTGCGCGTCTAAGGTCCGTCTCAAGCTTAACGCCAAGCTTCTGCGAGGTAACATTTTTAAAATATACAAGAACAAGCCTTATAGAAAGCAATGTCATAAATATGACCGCAAGCGAAAAAAACAGCCGCATCGTATGTACTTCACCGTATTTTCCGCTTAACATAAATGCAAAAATATTATCAGACGTATCAGCGCTGTGGTCTAAAATAACATAATCAATAAACATCTCTGAAATAAGCGGCAGCATAAGGTCACATATAATGGCTATATAGCTGCATAACTGAATAAGTATTGCCATAGGCAAGTTTTTCTTCCAATAACCAAAACCAAATTTAAGAACTTCCACTTTAGTGCTCCTCCTAAAATCATTTCCTTATACTTATTATTTCGTGGGCGCACACGAAAACTTTAATAATAGTATAGCAGAACCTTCTGTATGTCAATACCTAATTTAATTTTATTTAACAGTTCACAGAACTTCAGAATCACATATCGATACAATATCTAATAATATATCCTTCATTCTGTCAAACGCTTCTTCCGCAAGTCTTATATCCATAGGAAAAGCCGTATCTTCGGGAGCTGTCTCTATGGTAAACGCCGGCATTTTAAATTTTTCGGAATAAAAATGAACAGAATTTCCGCCTGAATCATCAACTCCTATCTCATCTTCCGGCGGAACAAGGCTGTAACCTGTACTTGCCTTAAGCTCATTTGCTATAACACGCTGCCTTTTATTATATTGGCTGCTCATTGCCTGCCTGTAATAATATATACACTCGCCACGTGAATGAAAATCCAGGTACATTACTGACGGATGGCTTTTAAACGCCATCATAAGGGCGTTTGTTTCAGGCTCAGACGCCGCATATGGACCGGACGTACCTCCTCTTTTGTAAAACACAGAAGGGAAATTACGGTTAATATCTACGTTATTATAATTATATTTATATTCTTTTTTGGAATCATCTGACGTCGCCATAACATAACCGTCAGGATTGACAAGAGGAATTATGTTAAAGCTGTAACGGTTAAATATATCTTTTCCATAATATTTTTCCGCATAATAAGAAACAAGCATCATAAGGAGCTTTGTATTAATACTCTCTCTTCCGTGAATTCCCCCGGTAAGAAATACAGTTCTGTAACCGCAGCCCATAATGAGCATAATTATTTTTCTTCTCTTTACAGAATAACCGATAGTTTCACACTCTATAAGACCGCTGTACTGCTTCTGAAGCAGCATAGCGTCAGAAATCATATTCTGGTAACTGTAATAATCCATAATGCCTCCAAAAAAAGTCTGCCTTAAATTATACAGTTACCAGAGTAAATTTATACTAATTATTTTCTTATCTGACCATTTCCGTAAATAATATATTTTGTCGTTGTAAGCGCCTTAAGACCCATAGGTCCGCGTGCATGTAGCTTTTGCGTACTTATTCCTATCTCAGCTCCGAAACCAAATTCAAACCCGTCTGTAAATCTTGTAGAAGCATTGACATATACTGCCGCCGCATCAACCTCATCAAGGAATTTCTGCGCATTATTATAATCATTTGTAATAATTGATTCAGAATGTCCTGTATTATAAGTATTGATATGCTCTATTGCCTCATGAATATTATCAACAGTCTTAATTGATATAATTGCGTCAAGATACTCTTTTCCCCAGTCTTCTTCTGTAGCCGGAATTCCGTCTTTAATTATAGCAAGGGCTTTTTTGTCCATACGAAGCTCAATATTCTTTTCTCTGAGCCGTTTACACAAAGGAGGAAGGACGTCAGAAAGAATTCTGCTGTTAATAAGCAGCGATTCACATGCATTGCACACTCCAAGACGCTGTGTCTTTGCATTATCTATTATGTCAACAGCCATATCAATATCTGCGCTTTCATCAACATATACATGGCAGTTGCCCGTTCCTGTCTCTATAACAGGTATATTGGCTTTTTCAACAACTGTCTTTATAAGCCCTGCTCCTCCACGCGGAATAAGAACATCCACATACTTATCAAGCCTCATAAATTCCTCTGCAACCTGTCTGCTCGTATCTTCTATAAGATTCAGACTTTCCGTAGGAAGATTACATTCCGAAAGCGCTTCCCTTATAACCTTAACTATTGCAATATTGGAATTAATAGCGTCGCTTCCTCCGCGCAAGATAACTGCATTACCGGTTTTAAAGCATAATCCGAATGCATCAGCCGTAACATTCGGTCTTGACTCATATATTATTCCGACAACTCCAAGCGGAACCCTCTTCTCACCGATTCTAAGACCATTTGGACGTATCTTAATGCCAAGCACCTCTCCTACCGGGTCAGGAAGCTCTGCAATCTGTAAAAGACCGTATGCCATTGCATTAATTCTGTCCTTATCAAGCGCCAGCCGGTCTATTAATGATGCTTTCATGTTATTATTTTTAGCATTTTCAATATCTTCTTTATTGGCGGCAAGAATTTTTTCAATATTATCCTCAGCCTTAAGCGCATCTGCCGCAGCCTTAAGACCTTTATTCTTTTCCTCTACATTCAGCCTTCCGAGAATTCGTGAAGCTGCTTTTGCTTCTTTTCCGATAACGGTCAAATCCATATTACGCCCTCCTTATAATTCTCCTGTCTGTAATAATATAATCACAGCGCACATCATATATATCCGTCTCTATATTTATATCATGAATATACTGAAAATCATAGCATATTCCGATAAATATTCCTTTCAGTCTTTTAAGATACCTGTCGTAAAATCCTCCGCCGTATCCTACTCTGTAACCTCTTTTATCAAATGCAAGTCCGGGGACAATAACATATACATTATCATATTCAGCAAGTACGCTGTCAGGTGCAATATGATTTTCAGAAAGAGGCTTTGGTTCCCGTATTCCTTTATATCCTGATATCAAATCATTAACGCTGTGGATAATATAATATTCCATATTAACACCGTCATCTGAAACTCTTGGATACGCTATACATATATTCTCAAAGCAATTATGTATTATATCGAAAATTACATCCGTATCCGGCTCGTTTTTATATGAAGCAAATGATAATACGAGACTTTTCCCCTTTTTTTCTGACATAAACCCTACAAGAAAATCTGCAATATTTTTTCCTGCCGCAGATGCTTCAGATAAAGTAATGAGCTTTCTTTTACTAAGCATATTTTTCCGCAGTTCCGGCTTGCATACAACATTCATATGAGTTACCTCTTATTATGCTTTTTTCTTATATCGGAAAGCTTTGATATGCTTCCGTCTTCATTTACTATTGAAACATTATCAAGATTTGCTCTCATGTTCCTTTTTATGCTTTCCAGATAAGCTTTTCTAAGTTTTGCCTGCTCTTCCTTTTCTTCATCTGTAAGCCCGCATGATTTCTGTTTATGGTATAATTCGTTAATTCTTGTTATATCTGCCTGATTCATTATCTTCTCACTTTCTGCTGCCAAGATTAAAATATGTACCTATATTGGCTCCTGAAATAATTTCATCAAGAACATAGACATCTTTTCCGTTTGCAATAATCATATCAGCGCCTGACTCGGACGATATCTTTGCTGCCGAAAGCTTGCTTTCCATACCGCCTGTCCCGGATATACTGCTTGAACCCTTTGCCATGCTTAAAAGTCTTTCATCCAGCTTGTCAACATAACTGATAAATTCTGCATCAGGATTATTATGCGGGTCGTCTGAGTAAAGCCCGTCTATATCTGAAAGAAGTATAAGAAGGTCCGCTTTAATCAGAGAAACAACAAGAGCTGAAAGCGTATCATTATCTCCGAAATCAAGCTCATCCGTTGCAACAGTATCATTCTCATTGACAATCGGTATAACTCCCATATTAAGAAGCTCTGTAAGCGTTGAACATGCATTATGTCTGCTTTCTTCATTTTCAATAGTATATTTAGTCATAAGAACCTGGGCTGTCATCTGGTTATATTCTGCAAAAAGCTTTTGATAAACCATCATAAGCCTTGCCTGTCCAATAGCTGCACATGCCTGCTTAACAGACTTTATCTCCGGTTTTTTAGCAAGTCCTATAGCCTGTCTGCCAACAGCTATGGCTCCTGACGATACAAGGACAATTTCCCTGCCCTGATTGCGTATATTCGTAAGAACCCTTACAAGCTTTTCAAGTTTAATCAGGTCAAGCCTGCCTGTATCAGCATGTGTTATTGTTGTAGTTCCTATTTTAACTACAATTTTTTTCTTATTTTTCAAATTCTTCCTTAACTCGTCCATAGTTCTGTCCTTCATCGCTGTTTTTATCAACTTATTATAGTGTATTATTTACATCAAATCAAGTGCCGCAAATGCTGCTTTTATACCATCTACTGCCGCAGACATTATTCCTCCCGCATATCCTGCGCCTTCACCGCACGGAATAATTCCGCGAATATCTGTCTGCATCGTATCATCCCTGTCTATTCTTACCGGAGCGGAAGTCCTTGTCTCAACTCCGCATAAAAGCACATTTTCCGAAAATCCTGTCATAACCTCATTAAAATGCTCCATTGCTTCTATTATTGATTCGTTAATATACTCAGGGAGTATGCTTCTTACATCGGCAAATGCCGTAAAACCTTTATTAACCGGCTTTATATCCGCATTACTGCCGGAAACAATATTATTCTTATAATCATCATACATCTGACACGGAATCTTTCCCTCTGCAAGCTTATATGCCGTCTTTTCAAGGCGTCTTTGAAATTCCATTCCTGCAAGCACGTCATCCGAAGAAAAATCCTCATCTGTTACATTTACTACAATTGCACTGTTGGCATTATCTGAATTCCTGTCATAATCGCTCATTCCGTTTACAACGAGATGTCCTTCTTCTGATGATGCATTTACAACATATCCTCCCGGACACATACAGAACGAATATACTGCCCTTCCTGCTTTCGTATGATAAACTACCGAATAATCGGCAGGAGGAAGCATTTCTTTATATTCCTTGTACTGCAGATTATCAATATAAGACTGCTTATGCTGCATACGAAGACCTACCGCAAAATCCTTTCTTCTCATTCCAACACGGTTCTTTAACATCTTATATATATCTCTTGCGCTGTGTCCTGTAGCAAGAATGAGTATACTGCAATCTATATTCCGCTTTATTCCGGTCTTTGTATCAGTAATTTCCACGCCTGTTACTTTTGAATTATCATATTTAAATGAAGTAAGCTTTGAATCAAAATGTACCTCTCCGCCAAGCTTTATAATTTCATTTCTGATATTTACAATAACGTCACGAAGCCTGTCCGTACCTATATGCGGCTTTGCCATATACATAATCTCAGCGGGTGCGCCGCATTCGATAAATACTTTTTTTACATATTCTATACGTCCGAATGTATCTTTAACGGATGTGTTAAGTTTTCCGTCAGAAAATGTTCCTGCTCCGCCCTCTCCGAAGCTTACATTAGAATACGGATTAAGAGAATTCTTTCCCATCCAGAAATCATCCACCTGCTTAACTCTCTCACTTATACTGCTTCCCTGTTCAATAAGAATAGGTCTTGCTCCGTTAAGGGCAAGGATAAGCGCAGCAAACAATCCCGCAGGACCTGCACCGCATATTACGGGAGGTTTAACGCCATTAACCTGCTTATAATACGGCGAAAATACATGTTTGCTTTCATCTGTTATATTTGCTTTTCCGCAAAGCCTCTTTATAGCCTTTTGTATATGTTCCTCAGATACTCCCTTTATTGGAAGTAAAACATCTATCGTATATGTATAACTAATATCATGTTTCTTTCTTGCGTCAATTGATTTCTTCCTGATAGTTATATCTAAAGGAGTGTTACTTCCGACTGACAAAAGCTTACATATCTTTTTATGAATAACACGCCTTTCTTCTTCATTAACAAAACCTTTTTTATTAGGCTCCTTAAGGTTCTTTATCTCAACCTTTAACTGGCTTATTCTTATAACCATCTGTTATTCTTCCTCCAATATGAATTCCTGCACATGCCCCGGACGCAAATGCAAAATGCAGATTATAGCCTCCGCAGTTTCCGTCAATATCCAAAAGCTCGCCTGTTATATAAAGTCTGTTGCAGAATTTTGACTGCATTGTATCATTTTCTATCTCACATACGTCTACTCCGCCTGCCGTAACCTGTGCCTTATCAAACGACATTGTATCCTTAACCGTAAGATATATATTTTTTATTCCGCTGCACATATCATGCACATTTTTAATATTTAAATCATGTATAAGGACTTCACTTAGCTTGATAGGAATAAATGCATTTAAAACCGATGCAAAAGTTCTTTCAGGGTTATTATGTATTATCTCAGAAATTATATCAAAAAGCTCGTCTTCTCTGTAATCGGGCACAATGTCTGCCCTAAGCTCACAGCTTGCGCCGCTGTTAATAATATCCGCAGCATATCTGCTAATCTGAAATACCGGTATACCTGAAAGTCCGTAATCTGTGAACTGAAGTTCTCCGCTGCTTTCCGAAATTATTTTATTCTGACATATAAGCTTTACATTTCCTTTTGCTCTTACTCCGCTCGCTCTTTTAAAATTAATGCCTTTAAGAACAAGTCCGCATAGCGCCGGAAAAGTGTCTGTTACTTTGTGTCCCATGTTTTTTGCAAGCTTATAACCCGAACCGTCTGCTCCAAGCGGCGTATAAGATTTCCCGCCCAAAGCAAGGACAACATATGCGGCGCTGTATTTTACATCATTTGCCGTTACAATATACCTTTCATCCGAATAATATATATTGTCTGCATGAGCACCCGTAATTAAATGTACATTGTATCTGTTTAGCGCTGATATAAATGAACTGCCGACTGTTGCCGCCTGAAGTGAATGCGGATAATAATAACCGTTAATACATGTATGTACAATTCCCAGTTCCCTGAAAAATGAAATAAGCCATTCCTTATCATATTTTTTAACCAGATTATATGCAAAGCAGGGATTATGTCCGCGAAAGCTTTCTTTATCAATAACATCATTTGTAAAATTACATCTTCCGTTGCCTGATGCAAGTATTTTTTTTGCAGGCTTGTCTTTATGCTCAAGCACATAAATAACTGCCTTACCTCCTGTAGTTTTTGCAATATGATAAGCGGCGCTAAGCCCTGAGGCTCCGGCGCCTATAACCACAACATCTGCTTTATACATACAATTCCCCCTAATTCAGCTTGAGTAACTTTCAAGCAAAGAATAAAGCTCTTCCTCGTCAGAGACAAAATACCCTATACGTATTCTTACCTGCTCATCCTCACTAAGACTGTCGGTTCTTATACCTGTATACTCGTATACGGTAGATTTGTCACTGTAATATACAACTACTTCACCGTTCACATCACAAATATAATATTGATGCTCATTCCAGTCCGAAGCATATGTCTTACGCAGCACAACCGTATTTTTTGAAAAATCAATTATTTCATATGAAATAAGTCCGTCAAGGTATTCTGAAAGAGGCATATTTTCCATATAACCGTCAATATACTCCTGCATCTTTTCTTTATCATAAGTAATAAATCTTGACGGCACATTATACTCTTTTTCAGTAAGATTATCATGATTATCTGCATTCACATAATATGTCTGCAAAAAATACCTTGTATCTCCCGTTATCTTCTCGGGACTGTCTGAATTTCTGTTATCAGAAACTTTATACGGCTGCATTGTAGCATACGACGCCCTTGCTCTGATATTATTATTATAATTATTATCCTTATCTTCTTTTTCAGACAAAGTATGAACGTTATATGCTAAAACCGCAATGGCAAAAATGCAAAATGCCAGTGCAACAGAACCAATAAGAACGCTTTTCTTCTTATCCACGAAAATACACCTCGCCTCAAAGTATTATCATTCTTATTGTTGCCCTTTATTTAACAATTATTCATTTTCATTAAATTTCGGGCCATATTCCCGTTTTTTCAAATGTATCCGCAAGCCTTTTCGCCAAATCAACTACCTCTTTTTCATATTCCAAAAGTCCAAGAAGCTTTATCGCATTTTTCGTAACAGAACATCCGTCATATAGTATATAATCAAATATTATTTTATCATCCTCAATTTTTTCCTGAAAATGATAATTAGCATAATGCCTGCCCAGTATTCTCGCAAGTTCAATATCATGCGTTGCCGCAAAACATATCACGCCTTCATCATTAAGCTTTTTAAGAATCTCACTTGACGCCGCTATACGCTCTATAGTATTGGTTCCGCGAAGTACCTCATCTATACAGCATAATACAGGGGTTTTACCTGCTGCGCAGAGTATTCTCCTTAACGACATAATTTCAACAATAAAATAACTCTGGTTATTAACAAGATTATCTTTAAGCGCCATTGAGGTCATAACTCTGAAACACGCCGCTTTATAAGAGGACGCATTTACCGTTGCTATTGTCTGTGCAAGTATTGCATTTATCGCTACAGCCTTTAAAAAAGTTGACTTTCCTGAAGCATTGGAACCGGTAACAAGTATACCGCCTTTCGTACTTATACTGTTATAAACAGGATTATCTAACATAGGATGGTAAATATCCGAAACATCTACAGACACATCATCTGTAATCTGCGGAACACACCAACCGCTTTCATTACACATTTCACGATATGATGCGGCGGCAATCATTACATCAAGAAATCCTATTGTTTCATGCAGCTTAAGAATCTCATCATTCTTTTTTATTATAGTACCGAGCATTCTGTTAAATTTAATAAGGTCTATATGCGTTAGCATTCTTACATAATCAAGCATAATATCAAGCAAGTTTCCTCCGTTCGGATTCAGCACAATACCTGACATTCTTCTAAAAGACGACAACTTTCCATATATACCTTTAATAACATCAAGCTCATTTTTAATTATAGGCATACTGACAACCGAAAGCTTTTTCGCACAATACAACATCCTTAATACATAATTAAGTATTGAATAATATGCTTCTATCTGAGATTTTCTCTTATAATAAAGCATAATTGACGCGCCAACATTTACTACAAGTATAGTAACCGCCGCAGCCGTATTAACAAATAACATGACAATTCCCATAATCCATGCAAGGTCTATAATATAGTGATAAATATTACTTTCTTTCTTCACTTCCTTAAGCCTTGAGAAAAACTCATAGAATGAAATATTCCTGTTGCTTCCAATAATCCTAAGCTTACTTTGTATAGTAATTCTGTCATCGTTATTTTTTTGAAAATAGTCTATTATCTTATCACGGTAATATATCTCTTTTTCATCAAAAAGAGGCTTCCTGAGACACGCATAAAGCATCTCTTCCCCCATAGCTGACTGTGTATTATCAAGAAGCATATATATATCGTCCATATCAAGGTCATTCCACGTAATATCATCTACGTCATTTTCTTCACATATTGATTCATAATACTTCTGTATAGACTCATATTTTCCGGCGGCATATTCTTTATCAGGAAGCTTTCCCCATCTGCTTAAAAGCATGGCTTTGGTCTTCCTTTTTTCAGAAAAAGAATCATATACGGCTTTGAGCGCTATTATAATAAACAATCCCGGTATAATCAGTAAATATCTGTAATCCATAAATCCTCCTGCCCTCCTTAAGGTAAAGGTACCAAAACTTATTACAGATTGTTTCGCTGCTGCGCACCTTACACAATCCGCTCCCACATGACACTGTAATCAAAAACAAGGCTGTTACGGTCAAAACCATAACAGCCTTATAATAGCAATATTAACTTCTAAGGTCAATCCTTAATAACTCGTCCAACCTTAATTGGCTGACGGTAATATGCATTAGATATCTTAATTCCTGAGCTTGGGTTACTTGCATGGATAATCATTCCGCCGCCTATATATATAGCAACATGGTTTACATGTCCGCCGCTTCCATAGAAGAACAAATCACCCGGTTTTGCTTCAGAGCTCTTAATTGATGTAGTTGATGACGCCTGACTTCCTGATGTTCTAGGAAGTCCATAACCAAAGTGTGAGAACACTCCCATTGTAAATCCTGAACAGTCAGTTCCGTTCGTAAGGCTTGTCCCTCCATATACATATCTGTTGCCAAGGAAGTTCTTAGCATACTCAACAACAGATGCACGCGTTGAGGAAACTCCGCCTGAACCATCTGTAGCAAGCTGTCCGACTTTTACAGCTCTCTTTAACTTATATGATATCTCAACATATTCCTTTGAAACAAATGCATAGTCATTATCAATCGAGATACAAACCCAGTCTCCAAGGTTATTCACCATCTCGTCATAATTAACTTTCTTAACTTCACGCTTCTTAACATTCTTTGCAATGAACTTTTCAAGCCATTCAGCATTAAGCTTCTCACGGTAAACTTCAAAATCTTCGTTATCTGAAAGAACACTGTAAATTGATGAATCTGTAGAAGGAAGCGCACGTACTCTTAAGCCGTTCTCCTTAACTGTTACAACCTTTGTTCCTACTTCAAGAGCCATCTGTTCAGCTTCTTCATCCTTAACAAGGTACTCGGCCTTAACATATCCTTTAACATTACCTGATACTATCTTAGCCCATCCTTTTTTGATACTGTATATATGGCATCCGGCATTCTTTGTAAGCTTGCCGACTACCTTACTGCCTTTACTTGCTTTTGCTCTTACATTAAGATAATTATCTACTTTAGCAATACCAAGCCTGTCATAATTAAGATTAAGCTTTACATGCTCATCCTTTTCTTCCTTCAATTCATCCTGAACAGGCTGCTGCTCCTCTGTCGGCTGTGCTGCCGGCTGTTCAGAAGCAACTGCAATATTCTGTACTGCAGCCACTCCGGTAATAGAACGAACTACACCTGTCTCAACTTCTGCCACTACAAATCTATCTAACGGAACATTAATTCCTGCCATTGGTTTCTCAGTAGATACAATGCTTGCGCTTACCGATGATATTCCCCATGTAAATAACATAGCTCCTGCAATACCGATAACAGCGGCTTTTTTCATCCCCATGCTGATTTTCATATATACTATGCCTCCAAAGCAAATCATTATAATTGTTACAAAAATATTACAAACATGAGTCTAGTATAACAATAGATGTTTGCTTTGTCAACATAATAATTACAAAATTGTTACATAAGTAATTAATTTCTTTATATAATAATACACACCAATCCGCCGTTGCTGTCATTTATAACTTTTTTAATTGTATCTGAAAGCTTTTGCTGGCTTTCGTCAGACAATCTGCTTATTTTTCCATGTATTCCGTC
>ERZ824480.1613-NODE-1613-length-19115-cov-11.932949_pt1 | contig 19115 bp, 15 predicted proteins | sample MGYA00519861_ERZ824480 | MGnify/ENA primary metagenome ERZ824480 (study PRJEB31778, sample SAMEA3449152) | human gut metagenome | biome: human gut; feature: human-associated habitat; material: faeces | place: United Kingdom | collected 2010/2012 ... | reverse complement strand
ACACCGGCATCACCATGCTGGTGGTCACCCACGAAATGGGCTTTGCCCGCGAGGTATCCAACCGGGTCATCTTCATTGACGATGGCAAAATTCAGGAGGACGAACCGCCGCAGGAGCTGTTCACCAACCCCAAGCACCCCCGCCTGAAAGCCTTCCTCTCCAAGATGCTGTAATAATATAAAAAATTCAAGCCCGGAAGGTCGGTAGACCGTCCGGGCTTGTTTCGTTGAATAATGATGCGCTGCGGCTCAAAGCTCTGCCAGAATGGCATCGCCCATGGCGGTGCAGCCAAGGCAGGTGCAGCCGTTGCTCATGTTGTCGGCAGTGCGCAGACCCTTATCCAACACACAGCTTACAGCGTTCTCAATGGCATCGGCTTCCTCTGCCATGCCAAAGGAGTACCGCAGCATCATAGCGGCAGACAGGATGCAGGCGGTGGGGTTTACGATATCCTTGCCCGCAATGTCCGGGGCAGAGCCGTGGATGGGCTCGTACAGACCCCGGGTGCCGTCGCCAAGGCTGGAGGACGGAATCATCCCGATGGAACCGGTGATCATGGAAGCCTCGTCCGACAGGATATCGCCGAACATATTCTCGGTGACGATCACGTCGAACTGAGCGGGATTCTTCACGATCTGCATAGCGCAGTTGTCCACGAACATCTCGCTGTACTCCACATCCGGGTACTCGGCCTGCAGCCGGTGCATCACAGTGCGCCACAGGCGACTGGTGTCCAGCACGTTGGCCTTGTCCACGCAGCACAGCTTTTTGCGGCGCTTGCGGGCGGTCTCGAAGCCGATGCGGCCAATGCGCTCGATCTCGTGTTCAGCGTAGGGCATGGTGTCCACGGCCTGCTTTTCGCCGTTTTCCAGCGTGTGGGTCTGGTGCTGGCCGAAGTACACGCCGCCAATCAGCTCCCGCACGATGATAAAGTCAATGCCCTGTGCCACGATCTCGGGCTTCAGGGGGCTGGCAGGTGCCAGCTGCGGCCAGATCTTTGCGGGGCGGTTGTTGGCGTACAGCCCCATGCCGGCGCGCAGCCGCAGCAGGCCTTTTTCCGGCCGCTGCTCCCCGGGCAGGCCCTCCCACTTGGGGCCGCCTACCGCGCCCAGCAGCACGCTGTCGGCGGCAAGGCACTTGTCCAGCTCGTGCTGGGGCAGCGGGTCGCCATACTTATCAATGGCCTCGCCGCCCATGGCGGCAGCGGTGTAGTGGAAGGTATGGCCGTACTTTTCGGCCACCTTATCCAGCACCCGGAGGGTCTGCTTTACGATCTCCGGGCTGGAGCAATCGCCCCAGATGACAGCAATATTTTTTTCCATGGGTCTGTTCTCCTTATTGGTTAATTCTTCACTGGATGAACCCTCTCAGCTTCGCTACGCTCAGCAGCTCCCCCGAAGGGGGGAGCTTTTATGCTTCTGACCGATAGATGCGCAAGACCTCCCCCTTTCGGGGGAGGTGGCATCGCGCAGCGATGACGGAGAGGGTTCCGCACCGTTTGCGTAGGAGCGAATCGAGTTTATTTCTGGATGGCCTTCATCAGACCACCGGCGGAGATGATGTTCTGGATAAAGGGCGGAAAGGGCTCGGCGTAGAACACCTTGCCGTTGGTCTCGTCGGTGATGACGCCGGTGTCAAAGTCTACCTGAACGGTGTCCCCTGCCTCGATGGCATCCACAGCCTCCGGGCACTCCATGATGGGCAGGCCGATGTTGATGCTGTTGCGGTAGAAGATGCGGGCAAAGCTTTTGGCAATGACCACCGCGATGCCTGCGGTCTTGATGCACAGGGGTGCGTGCTCGCGGGAGGAGCCGCAGCCAAAGTTCCAGCCGCCCACCATGATATCGCCGGGCTGCACCCGGTTCACAAAGTCCTTGTCGATATCCTCCATGCAGTGGCTGGCAAGCTCCTTGGCGTCCTGCGTGTTCAGGTGGCGTGCCGGGATGATGACGTCGGTATCCACGTTATCCGGGTATTTGAAAACAGAACCTCTTGCGTTCATGCTCATGCTCCTTTCGGGTCAGACCGTGCGCGGGTCGGTGATGTAGCCGGTCAGGGCGCTGGCGGCGGCGGTAGCAGGAGAAGCCAGATAGACTTCACTGTCCACATGACCCATGCGTCCCACAAAGTTGCGGTTGGTGGTGGAAACGCAGCGCTCGCCCGCTGCCAGAATGCCCATGTAGCCGCCCAGACAGGGGCCGCAGGTGGGGGTGGACACGATGCAGCCCGCATCAATAAAGGCGGTGGTCCAGCCCCGCAGGATGCACTCCTTATAAACAGCCATGGTGGCGGGGATGATGATGCCGCGCACGCCCTTGGCGATGTGCTTGCCCTTGAGGATGTTGTAGGCGGCCTCCATATCCTCTAAACGCCCGTTGGTGCAGCTGCCGATGACCACCTGATCGATCTTGATGTCCTTGCCCTCGCTGGCAACATGGGTGTTCTCGGGCAGATGGGGGTAGCTGACGGTGGGCTCCAGTGCGCCGAGGTCGATCTCGATGGTCTTTTCGTACACAGCATCGGGGTCGGCCTCGTAGAACACCGGCGGGCGCTGGCTGCGGCCTGCCAGATAAGCCTTGGTCACCTCGTCCACCGGGAAAATGCCGTTCTTGGCACCGGCTTCGATCGCCATATTGCAGATGCACAGACGGTCGTCCATAGTCAGCCCTGCCACGCCCGGGCCGGTGAACTCCATAGACTTATACAGTGCGCCGTCCACACCGATCATGCCGATGATGTGCAAAATCAGGTCCTTGCCGGACACCCGGGGATTGAATTTGCCGGTGAGCACGAACTTGATGGCAGATGGCACCTTGAACCATGCCATGCCGGTGGCCATGCCTGCGGCCATATCGGTGGAGCCTACACCGGTGGAGAAGGCACCCAGCGCACCGTAGGTGCAGGTGTGGCTGTCCGCGCCGATCACACAGTCACCGGCGGTGACGATGCCTTTTTCCGGCAGCAGGGCATGCTCGATGCCCATCTGGCCGACATCGTAGAAGTTGAGGATATCGTATTTATTGGCGAACTCCCGGCACTGCTTGGACTGGGTAGCGCTCTTGATATCCTTATTGGGTACAAAGTGGTCCAGCACAATGGCGATATGCTCTTTATCAAACACGCGGTCAAAGCCGGCGCGCTCAAACTCGTTGATGGCCACCGGGGTGGTGATATCATTGCCCAGCACAATGTCCAACTTTGCATTGATGAGCTGGCCTGCCTTGACCTCCGGCAGTCCGGCGTGTGCGGCAAGGATCTTCTGCGTCAGGGTCATTCCCATGGTAGTTTTCTCCTTTTTACTGATAACCCTCTCAGTCAATGCCTTACGGCATTGCCAGCTCCCCCGAAAGGGGGAGCTTTTTGCATGAGCGGGCAAGTTTTCCTTCTGATTCAAAGCTCCCCCTTCGGGGGAGCTGGCGCAAAGCGCCTGAGAGGGTTCGTTCTTTACTTGTTGTTGATCGCGCTGACAAGGGCACGGACACCGGCCACGATGATGTCGGTATCGGTACCGGCACCCCATGTGACTGTGTTGTCGCCCCAGACAAGGCCCACATAAGAGGCTGCGCGAGAGGTAGAGCCCTCATCCAAGCTGTGCTCAGAGTAATTTTCCAGATGGAAGTCCATGCCGGTAGCGCTCTGGATGGCGTTGGCTACGGCATCCAGACGGCCGTTGCCCACCGAGGTGACCACCTTGCGCTGGCCGTTCAGCTCCAGCGTGACTGTGGCGGTAATGCCGTTCACCTGTGCAAAGTGGGCTTCCACCACATTCAGCGGCTTTGCACGGTTGAGGTAGGTATCCTCGAAGATGTGCAGCACCTCGGCGGCGCTCAGCTCCTTGTGGCTGTGGTCGGACACGCTCTTGACCTTGTAGCCCAGCGCCTCCCGCATCTTGGGGGGCAGGTTGTAGCCGTAGTTCTGCTCCAGCACAAAGCCGATGCCGCCCTTGCCGCTCTGGCTGTTGATGCGGATGACATCGGCGTCATAGGTGCGGCCGATGTCGTGGGGGTCCACCGGGATGTAGGGACAGGTCCAGCGGTGCTCGCCGGTCTGCTTGCGGTACGCCATGCCCTTGGCAATGGCGTCCTGATGGCTGCCGGAGAAGGCGGCAAACACCAGCTGTCCGGCGTAGGGGGTACGCTCGTAGATATGCATCCGAGTCACTCGCTCGTAGGTGGCGCAGATGGCGGGCATATCTGAGAAGTCCAGCTTGGGGTCTACGCCGTGGCTGTACATATTCATGGCCAGCGTCACAGCGTCCACATTGCCGGTACGCTCGCCGTTGCCAAACAGGCAGCACTCCACGCGCTGTGCGCCCGCCAGCACTGCCAGCTCTGCGCAGGCCACGCCGGTGCCGCGGTCGTTGTGGGGGTGGGTGGAGATGATCACACTGTCGCGGTACTTCAGGTGCTTGTCGCAATACTCGATCTGGTTGGCGTACACATGGGGCATGCTCATCTCCACGGTCACCGGCAGGTTGATGATCATGGGGCGCTCCGGGGTGGGCTGCATGATATCCAGCACGGCGTTGCACACCTCTACGGCGTAGTCCACCTCGGTGCCAGTAAAGCTTTCGGGACTGTACTCAAACAGGAAGTTGCCCTCGTACTCCTCACTGAGCTGCTTGACCAGCTTTGCGCCGTCCACGGCGATCTGCTTGATCTCTTCCTTGGACTTGTGGAACACCTGCTCCCGCTGCGCCACGGAGGTGGAGTTGTAGAAGTGAATCACCGCCCGGGGTGCGCCCTTGACTGCCTCGAAGGTGCGGCGGATGATGTGGTCGCGGCACTGGGTCAGCACCTGCACGGTGACATCGGCGGGGATCATGTCCTTTTCGATCAGGGTACGCAGGAACTCGTACTCGGTCTCGCTGGCGGCGGGGAAGCCCACCTCGATCTCCTTGAAGCCGATCTTCACCAGCATCTGGAAGAACTCCAGCTTTTCTGCAAGGCTCATGGGCACGATCAGCGCCTGATTGCCGTCCCGCAGATCCACGCTGCACCATGCGGGAGCCTTTTCAATATGGTCCTTTTTTACCCAGCTGTCATAACCGGCGGGTACCGGGTAGTACCCCGGTGCGTACTTGGTAGCGTCCATCATCCTGTTGTCCTCCTGATGTTGTGGTGCATAAAAAGGCGCCCCCTTGGGGGAGCTGGCATCGCGTAGCGATGACTGAAGGGGTATCCGCATACAAAAAGGCTCCCGTCTTTCAAGGCGAAAACCTTGAGAGACGAGAGCCTGTAAATTGCTTTTACAGGGCACCCGTGGTACCACTCTCCTTGCTGCACGGTCAGGTACAGCCACTTTGCACGATCGGCCAAAACGGCGAATCGCTGCCCCTGTAACGGTGGGCGTCCGTCAGAACCTACTTGTCCGTTCAGCTCTGCCGCTCAGGGGCCAGTATCCGAAGCCCTCTGCACCCGCCTTGCACCACCCGGCGGCTCTCTGCACGCAGAAGAAAGATCGTTTTATCCCCGTCAACGCATTTGCACTTTGTTGAAAGTGAGATAATTTTAGCACGCCTGCCAGAAAGTGTCAAGAAGTTTCGTTCAGGACAAAGATGAAAGCATTTCATAATACCATGGGGTAAATCATGCAAAATTGAGGGTTGTCCCCTCTTTGTTAAGAAACTGCTAAGTTTTTGCAAAGTTGCCCTCGCTGCGCTGTTGCCGGGCGGCAAGGTGTGGTATACTGGACGCAGCAACCGGGTGGAAGCCCACCTTATATAGAAGGAGGAACATCCCATGAAAGAAGTCAAGCCATCCAAAAAGCCGCTGGCTATCTACTATGCCATCGTGCTGCTGGTGCTGCTGGTCATCAACCTTGTGGTCATGCCATGGCTGGCCGAGCGTCAGGTGCAGGAGGTAGACTACGGCACCTTTATGAGCATGACCGAGCAGGAGAACATCGGCAAGGTAGATATCCAGTCCAACCAGATCATTTTTACGGATAAGGACAACAAGCAGATCTACAAGACCGGCCTGATGAACGACCCCGGCCTGACCGAGCGCCTGTACGATGCCGGTGCGCAATTCTCCAGTGAGATCGTGGAGCAGGGCTCGCCGGTACTCAGCTTTCTGCTGTGGTTCGTGCTGCCTATCCTGCTGTTCAGTTTCATCGGCAACCAGATGAACAAAAAGCTGATGGAAAAGGCAGGCGGCGGTCCGGGTGCCATGATGTTCGGCGGCGCGGGCAAATCCAACGCAAAGGTGTATGTGCAGTCCACCCACGGCATCCGCTTTGCGGACGTTGCCGGTGAGGACGAGGCCAAGGAGAACCTGCAGGAGATCGTCAATTATCTGCACGACCCCAAGAAATATGAGGAGATCGGCGCTTCCATGCCCAAGGGCATTCTGCTGGTAGGCCCTCCGGGCACCGGCAAGACCATGCTGGCCAAGGCCGTGGCAGGCGAATCCAACGTGCCCTTCTTCTCCATCTCCGGCTCGGAGTTCGTGGAGATGTTCGTGGGCATGGGTGCCTCCAAGGTGCGTGACCTGTTCAAACAGGCCAAGGAAAAAGCCCCCTGCATCGTGTTCATTGACGAGATCGATGCCATCGGCCAGAAGCGCAACAGCGGCCAGTTTGGCGGCAACGACGAGCGCGAGCAGACCCTGAACCAGCTGCTTACCGAGATGGACGGCTTTGAGGGCAACACCGGCGTCATCATTCTGGCAGCCACCAACCGCCCGGATTCCCTCGACCCTGCCCTGACCCGTCCCGGCCGGTTCGACCGCCGTGTACCCGTGGAACTGCCCGACCTGAAGGGCCGCGAAGAAATTTTGAAGGTACATGCTAAAAAGGTGAAGATCGCCCCGGGTGTGGACTTCAACACTGTGGCACGCATGGCCTCCGGTGCCTCCGGCGCAGAGCTGGCTAACATCGTGAACGAAGCCGCCCTGCGTGCCGTGCGGGCAGGGCGCAAGAGCGTGACGCAGGCCGATCTTGAGGAGAGCATCGAGGTGGTCATTGCCGGCTACCAGAAGAAGAACTCCATCCTGACCGACCACGAAAAGTGCATCGTAGCCTACCATGAGATCGGCCATGCCCTTGTGGCAGCCAAGCAGTCCAACTCTGCCCCGGTGCAGAAGATCACTATTATCCCCCGCACCTCCGGTGCACTGGGCTACACCATGCAGGTGGACGAGGGCAACCACTACCTGATGAACAAGGCCGAGCTTGAAAACAAGATCGCCACCCTGACCGGCGGCCGCGCCGCCGAGGAGGTGGCCTTCAACTCCATCACCACCGGCGCGTCCAATGATATCGAGCAGGCCACCAAGCTTGCCCGCGCCATGCTGACCCGCTACGGCATGAGCGATGAATTTGACATGGTGGCGCTGGAAACCGTAAACAACCAGTATCTGGGCGGCGATACCTCGCTGGCCTGCAGTGCCCAGACCCAGCGCGAGATCGATCAGAAGGTGGTAGAGCTGGTCAAGACCCAGCACGAAAAGGCCATCCGCATCCTGACCGAGAACCGCGCAAAGCTGGACGAGCTGGCACAGTACCTGTACCAGAAAGAGACCATCACCGGCGAGGAGTTCATGGATATCCTCAACCGCGATGATGCCGAAAACAAACCGGAAAATCCCTGAAAATAAAAATTTTTGAATCTTTTGCAATAATCCGGTCGCCGTATCCGTTTACAAAGCAGATACGGCGGTTTTCCATTGTGAATGCGCCGCAGCTGAACCATGGTTTAAAAACGATTATGATGCAAAAAAACAAGGCAGTCCCTGCGGCTGCCGTTTTCAGGAGGTATTTCCTATGAAGATGCTGAACAAAAAGTTTGTCCGTACCCTGAGCTGTGCCGCTGTGGCGGTGTGTGCCGCTGCCATGCTGAGCGTTGGCGCTTTTGCCGCCGAGGTGGATTCTACCTGCGTGGAGGGCTATCTGCCCCCGCAGGAGCAGATGGTGCAGGGCGACATTGCACTGCACAGTGCCGACGTTGCCGTGGGCGAAAAAGATCCCAGCTACGGCGGCTACGGTGCCCCGGAGGGCAACCCCATTCAGGGCAACATTATGCTGATCTCCGGTGACGAGCTGGCCGACACCACAAAGACCGAGGCGCGCTACACCGTCAAGGGTCTGCTGGGCAAGCAGCTGCTGTACACCGCCCGCCAGAAGGACGGCGTGCTGACGCTGGACGTGCCCGCCGAGGTGGCTACCTTCCGCACCACCATCGAGGATATGCAGACTTTGCAGGCCAACGGCGTGAAAACGCTGGTGCTGGTGACCGAGAAGAACACCACCACCCTGAATCTCTCGCTGCTGTGCGAGGGACAGAAGTCCGGCACCCGCGTCACCCTGCGGCATCTGGGCAGCAATGCCACCCTCTCTGTGGGTCTGCGCTGCCGCCGCGACCTGCTGATCGGCCGCTAATCGGAAAAACGGCAGTATAATTTGTGGTTCAGAAACGCCCACAGGCGTTTCTGAACCACTTTTTTTAATGATGACAAGACCCCCGGCGGGCAGCCGGGGGTCTTGTCGCACACTTATGGAGGCCAGGACAGGAATAAAAGGAAGATCACATTCCCTTTGCGGGAAAGAGAATCGCTGCTTACTTGCCGCGGACGGCTGCGAAGCCGGCTTCCAGATCGGCAAGGATATCATCAATGTGCTCGGTGCCGATGGACAGGCGGATGGTGTTCTGGTAGATCTGCTGCTCGGCCAGCTCGGCATCGGTCAGCTGGCTGTGGGTGGTGGAGGCCGGGTGGATGACAAGGCTCTTTACGTCCGCCACGTTGGCCAGCAGAGAGAAGATCTTGAGGTTATCAATGAAGGTAAAGGCTTCCTCGCGGCCGCCCTTGATGTTAAAGGTAAAGATGGATGCGCCGCCGTTGGGGAAATACTTCTGGTACAGGGCGTGATCCGGGTGATCCGGCAGCGAGGGATGGTTCACTTTTTCCACCTGCGGGTGGTTGGCAAGGAACTCCACCACCTTTTTGGTGTTCTCCACATGACGCTCGATGCGCAGGCTCAGGGTCTCGGTGCCCTGCAGCAGCAGGAAGGCGTTGAAGGGGGAGATGGTAGCGCCGGTATCACGCAGCAGGATAGCGCGGATGTAGGTGACGAAAGCGGCAGGGCCTGCGGCATCTGCAAAGGAGACGCCATGGTAGCTGGGATTGGGGGCAGCAATGTTGGGGTAACGGCCGCTGGCCTTCCAGTCGAAGTTGCCGCTGTCCACGATGATGCCGCCCAGCGTGGTGCCGTGGCCGCCGATGAACTTGGTGGCAGAGTGCACCACGATGTCTGCGCCGTGCTCGATGGGACGGATGAGGTACGGGGTGCCAAAGGTATTGTCAATGACCAGCGGCAGGCCGTGCTTGTGGGCGATGGCGGCAATGGCGTCGATATCCGGGATGTCGCTGTTGGGGTTGCCCAGCGTTTCCAGATACACAGCCTTGGTGTTGGGCTGGATCGCGGCCTCCACCTGTGCAAGGTCGTGGGCATCCACGAAGGTGGTGTTGACGCCGAACTGGGTCAGAGTGTGAGCCAGCAGGTTGTAGCTGCCGCCGTAGATGGTCTTTTGTGCCACGATGTGGTCACCGGCCTGTGCCAGTGCCTGAATGGTGTAGGTGATGGCGGCTGCACCGGAAGCGGTAGCCAGTGCTGCCACGCCGCCCTCCAGCGCTGCGATGCGCTTTTCGAACACATCCTGCGTGGAGTTGGTCAGACGGCCGTAGATATTGCCTGCATCGGCCAGACCGAAGCGGTCGGCGGCGTGCTGGCTGTTGCGGAACACATAAGACGTGGTCTGGTAGATGGGCACCGCACGGGCATCGGTGGCGGGGTCGGCCTGCTCCTGACCGACATGAAGCTGCAGGGTCTCAAATTTATATTCAGACATTGTTATTTACCTCTCTTAATATACCAAAAGTATTATTATTGTGTACAAAAAATCCCGATGCGTTTTCAAAGGCGCACCGGGCAGTGTGGTCTACCGGAACTGCTGCTGTCACATTCAGGTGCACATTCGCACAGCCGAGGGCAACATACAGTACACATCCGATGTCTGTGCCCGGTTGGTATGCATTCGCCCACAGCGATAATTCGCGTGCAGCAGTTCTTTCCAGATCAGCTTCATCTTTGTGCCTTCCTTCCGGTAAAACTTTTCCATCCCTCTATGTACCACCCGCCGGGGAACCTCTGTTTCATTTTCCTACAAGACTGGTGGATTGGATGTCTGCATTATATCCCGTTCTACCCAGTTTGTCAATAGGTTAATTCCACTTTTTTCAAGGATGTATTTTTTGCATGATAATTTTGTCCGTATCGCCCCCGTCCGACAGCATTTTGTACAGCACGGTCTTTCGACCGTACTGGGGACACACCGATAACTGCTGCTCGCCTGCACCCTCATCCGGCGCTGCGCACCACCTTCCCTCGGCTGGGGGAAGGCTTTTGTTCCGGCACGTTTTCAGGAAATAGGAACTGCGCTTGCAGCAAAAAAGGACTGCTGCACCAGATGCCGTGCAGCAGTCCTTTGTATCGTTATAAAGAGAATTTAAGCGATTCGCCGTGAAATAGTTTAGACAGACTTTGTTTCTTCCGTCCGGGTGGAAATGCTGAACAGCACAAAGCCGATGACGAACAGGATGGCAATGGAACCCACGCCCACGTTGGCGCTGCCGGTCAGCTGGCTGCCCACGCTGACGATCATAGTGCCAAGGAAGGATGCGCCCTTGCCACAGATATCGAACAGACCAAAGTATTCGCCGGATTTTTCCTGCGGGATGATCTTGGCAAAGTGGCTGCGGCTCAGTGCCTGCACACCGCCCTGGAACATCCCCACCACCACGGCAAGCACCCAGAACTGCCACTGGCTCTTCAGGAAGAAGGCAAAGACGGCAATGCCGGTATAGGCCGCAATGCACACCGGGATCAGGGTCTTGGACGCGTATTTCTGGCTCAGACGCCCGAAGATCAGCGCCGAGGGGAAAGCCACGATCTGGGTGACCAGCAGTGCCAGCAACAGGCCGGTGGTGTCCAGCCCCAGCGCCGTGCCGTAGGCGGTAGCCATATCAATGATGGTATACACGCCGTCGATGTAGCAGAAGAACGCCAGCAAAAACCAGAACACCTGCTTGTCCTGCGGCAGATGCTTCAGGGTCTGCCCGATGCGCACAAAGCTCTGGCGGATGGCGTGCTGCTCCACCTCCACATAGTTGATCTGGCGGTATTTTTTCAGCAGCGGCAGGGTGACCACCAGCCACCATACGGCGGTAATGACCAGCGCGATGGACAGCGCGGTCATCTGACTAAGCCCCACCGCACTGCTGCCCAGCACCAGCGCCAGACAGACCACAAAGGGCACGCAGCTGCCGATATAGCCCCACGCGTACCCGCGGGAGGACACCATGTCCATCCGCTCCGGGGTGGTCACATCGCCCAGCATGGAATCATAGAACACCAGACTGCCGGAGTAACCGATCTTTGCAATGATAAAAATGACCAGAAAGGCCAGCCATGTGCCCGCCAGACCCATGGCGCAGCAGCCGATGACGCCCACAAAAAGGCAGAGCATGAAGATGGGCTTTTTAAAGCCCTTGGTGTCGGCCAGCGTGCCCAGAATGGGGCCCAGAATGGCGGTGACCACCGTGACGATGGAACTTGCATAGCCCCAGTAGGCCAGATAATCCACCTTGCTCACCCCACCGGCTTCGGCCAGCGCATTGAAGAAGATGGGCACCAGCGTGGCGATCATCAGCACAAAGGCCGAGTTGCCCACATCGTATAAGATCCATGCCCGCTCCAGCGGTGTCACCTTGAATTTTTCAGTTTTCATCGTATTTCCCTTGTCCTCTTTGCACCGCCGGGCGGCGCGTTTTTTAAAATTCCCCAAAGGTGTGGTCGTAGGCGGCATCCAGTGGCTCGTCCGTATCCAGCTTTGCCACATACTCTAAGATCAGCCGCTCTGCCAGCGGTAAAGCCTTGGCGTACAGCGCGTCCAGCTTGCGGTTGCTCTCGGTGCACTGCGGGTTCGGCTGCGGGTTTGCCACAAGGCCGTGCATCCCATCATACTTGCCCAGCACCTTCATGCCGGTCAGCACCACCCAGCGCTTGACCGGGTTCGAGGCCTGCAGCACCTTATGCACCAAGATCATCCCCTTCAGGGCTTCCAGCGCGGTCTGCTCCGAAATATCCTTATAAAACGGCGCAATGACCCGGGCGTTTGACGCGCTGGGGTGGATATGGCTGGCGGTAAAGAAGGTCAGCGGGTCATAGCCGTCCCGGCGCAGCAGCATATTGTCGAACTCAGTCTCGATCTCGCAGTGAGTCACGCCGCTCTCCCGGGTGAACTGCTCCACAAAGGGGTGGCAGGTGCTGTCCAGCGCAAAATGACACACAAAACCCAGCGCATAGGCCAGCGCAGCCTCGCGGTCGGCTTCCTCGTGCACCACCCGCCGTGCCCGGTCAAAGAACGTTCTGCCTGGCTCGTCGTGCATAGCATTGCCCAGCGCGGCGACCGGGGTGGACTTTTCCGCATGGTAATAGAACAGCAGATCCGGCCCGTGCAGACCGATATCATACAGCTCCCGGTGTGCCTCCAGCTTTTCCCGCAGCGGCGCGGGCAGATGATCCAGCACATTTGCGCCAAAGCGGCGGTGTGCGTAGGTAGAGGGCATCTCTCATTCCTCCTTTTTGCAGTGCCAGCGCCCGCCGCCCTGTTCCGGCTGCACTGACCAAAAATTCTATCGTTTCCAGTATAGCAGAAAGTTTGCCGACCTTCTACCCTTTTGTGTCTGTTTTCTGTAAAAAGTTTTAATAATTTTACTGCACTTCCCGCCGCTCCCCCAAACAGAAAAGGGACCTCCTGAAATGCCCGCAGGCATTTCAGGAGGTTCCTTTCTTAATCATTCAGGCTCACACGCTCTCATAGCCCTGCGGCATCTCGCTCTTGCGGTCGCGGGACATCAGGTTGCGCAGTGCGTCGCTGGCGCTCATGCCCTCCTTGACGATGGCGTTCACCGTCTGGGCAATGGGCATTTCCACATGGTACTTCTCAGCCAGCTCCATGGCGGCGGGCAGGGCGTTGATGCCCTCCACCACCATGCCGACTTCCTTCACGGCCTGCTCCGGGCTTTCGCCCTTGCCGATCAGGATACCGGCGCGGTTGTTGCGGCTGTGCATACTGGTAGCGGTAACGATCAGATCGCCGATACCGGCCAGACCCGCAAAGGTCTGGATGTTGCAGCCCATGGCCACGCCCAGCCGGGCGATCTCGGCAATGCCGCGGGTGATCAGGGCGGCGCGGGCGTTATCGCCGTAGCCAAGGCCAGTGGAGATGCCAACGCCCAGCGCAATGACGTTCTTCATGGCGCCGCTCAGCTCCACGCCCTTGATATCAGTGTTGGTGTACACGCGCATACAGGTGTTGCTGAACACCTCCTGCACCACCTCGGCAGCCTCCAGATCCGGGCTGGCGGAAACGATGGTGGTGGGCAGATCCAGCGCCACCTCCTCGGCGTGGGTGGGGCCGCTGAGCGCCACCAGACGCACCGCGCGGGGGCCGTTCTCGTGGCTCAGCTCATCGGCAAGGATCTCGGTCATGGTATATAAGGTATCGGGCTCAATACCCTTTGCCACGTCCACGATGATCTGGCCGGAGCGGATATAGGGCCGCGCCTTGGCCGCCGTGGCGCGCACAAACACCGACGGCACTGCAAACAGCAGCACGTCCTTGCCGGTGCACACTTCCTCTATGCTTTTGGTAAAACGCAGCTCCTGCGGGATGACCATCCCCGGCAGATTGGGGTGTACCCGGGTGGTGGAAAGGTTGTCCACCTCGGCCTCAATGGCCGACCACACCTGCACATCGTTGCCGCTGACGGTCAGCATCCGTGCCAGAGCCATGCCCCAGGTACCTGCACCCAGAACACCAATACTAAACTTTTTCACGTTTGTATCCTCCGTGTCTGCACCGGGCAAGGGGCAAGCCCCCTGCCGGTGGATTTGCGCCGTGCCGGGTCATAAGCCCGCAACCGCGCACTGTTATGTTCATTGTACACGAAAGCGCCCACAGCGTCAAGCATCTGCCGCATTGCACAAATATTTAACAAGTTTATGCAATTTTTCGGTCACATCACACGTTTTGTGCAAACCGTTTGCGCTGCGGGACATTTCATGCTATTATAGTATTCTGGTAGGTTTTGTAGGGATTGGTGATTCAGTCTCTTGACTTTGACCCTACTTTAAGGTATATACTGCTTTAGTCGGCAAAAGCTTTGCCGGTCTGCGTATTTTTTAGCTTTGAGGAAAAAACGATGTTTGAAGCACTTTTATCCAACCGCACGGTCAGCGTGCTGGTGGAGGCGCTGCCCCGCATCCTGACGGCAGGCCTGACCATGACCATTCCGCTGACCCTTCTCTCCTTCTTTTTTGCCATGCTCATCGCGGTGGCGGTAGCGCTGGTACAGTACGCCAATGTGCCGGTGCTGCGGCAGATCGCCCGGTTCTACATCTGGGTCATCCGGGGCACCCCGCTGCTGGTGCAGCTGTTCATCATCTTTTACGGCCTGCCCAGCCTAGGCATCATGCTGAACGCCTTTCCGGCGGCGGTCATCGCCTTCGCCTTCAACGAGGGTGCTTACTGCGCCGAGACCATGCGCGGTGCGCTGGAAAGCGTACCGCAGGGGCAGCTGGAAGCCGGGTACTGTGTGGGCATGAGCTGGTGGCAGATCATGCACCGCATCGTGCTGCCGCAGGCACTGCGCACCGCCGTACCTGCGCTGTCCAACTCCCTCATCGGTATGATCAAGGACACCTCGCTGGCGTCCAACATCACGGTGGCAGAGCTGTTCATGGCGGGGCAGCGGGTAGCCGCCCGCACCTACATCTTCCTGCCCATCTACTGCGAGGTGGCTGTGGTGTATCTGCTGTTCTGTACCGTCATCACCAAGCTGCAGGCGCTGCTGGAACGTCAGCTCAACGCCCGCGGCTTCCAGTAAAAAGGAGGTGCGCACCTATGGCTATGTTAGAGATCCGCAATGTGCAAAAAACCTTCCGCACCTATGCAAAACCCGGCCTTTTCCACCGCCCCGGTGCGCGGAAGGTCATCAGCGAGCTGCCCGTGCTGCGCGGGGTAGACCTGACCGTGGAAAAAGGCGATGTAGTGGCGATCCTTGGGCCGTCCGGCTCCGGCAAGACCACCCTGCTGCGGTGTTTAAACTTTCTGGAAACTGCCGATGCCGGGCAACTGGTATTTGACGGCGAAAGCTTCGACCTTGCCCATGCCAGCCGCGCCGACATTGCCCGGCTGCGCAAAAAGACCGCCTTTGTATTCCAGAACTACAACCTGTTCCGCAACAAGACTGCCCTGCAGAATGTGACCGAGGGGCTCATCGTAGCGCGCAAGCTGCCCAAGGAGCAGGCGGATGCTATCGGCATGAAGATGCTTGCCAAGGTAGGCCTTGCCGACCGCGCCGACTACTACCCCCGCCAGCTTTCCGGCGGGCAGCAGCAGCGGGTGGCGATTGCCCGCGCCCTTGCCGCCGACCCGGAAATTATTTACTTTGACGAGCCCACCAGCGCCCTTGACCCGGAGCTGACCGGCGAGGTGCTCAGCGTGATGCGGCAGCTGGCCGAGGAGGGCATGACCATGCTGGTGGTCACCCACGAGATGGGCTTTGCCCGCAATGTTTCCTCCAAGACCGTGTTTATGGAAAACGGCGTGGTGGTGGAGCAGGCTCCCTCTCAGCAGTTCTTTGCATCCCCCAAGGAGGAGCGCACCCGGGCCTTCCTGCGCAGGATCGCCCATACTGAATAAGCGTGCCTTTTTTTTGCATTTTTTACGACAGAAAGGAATTTTTACTTATGAAACGCAGAACCTTTATTTCTCTGATGGGCGTTATGGCTGCCGCCGGGGTGCTGGGCCTGACCGGTTGCTCCTCCAAGGACACCGCCGCCAGTACTGCCAGCACTGCCAGTTCCGCAACGCTGAATAAGCTGGACAGCATCCAGAAGAGCGGCAAGCTGGTGGTGGCGCTGGAGGGCGCATGGCAGCCGTGGAGCTACCACGATTCCTCCGACACGCTGGTGGGCTACGATGTGGAGGTATCCCGCGCCATTGCCGAAAAGCTGGGCGTGGAGCCGGAGTATGTGGAGAGCGACTGGGACAGCCTGTTTGCCGGTCTGGACGCGGGCCGCTACGACATGGTGTGCAACGGCGTGGAGGTGACCGAGGAGCGTGCCAAGACCTATGCGTTTACCACCCCCTATGGCTACATCCACACTGCTCTGGCTGTACGCAAGGACAATACCGACATTACCAGCTTTGAGGACCTGAAGGGCAAGACCACCGCCAACAGTCTGGCTTCTACCTACATGGAGCTGGCCGAGAGCTACGGTGCTACCGTGCAGGGCATCGACACGCTGGAGGAGACCATCCAGCTGCTGACCGCAGGCCGCATTGATGCCACCCTGAACGCGGACGTTTCCTTCTACGACTACCTGAACGTCCACCCGGACGCAGACTTCAAGCTGGTGGCGCAGACCGCCGAAGCCTCCCATGTGGCCATCCCGGTGCTCAAGAGCGAGGACACCGCCTATCTGGACGCGCTGAACACCGCCATTGAGGAGCTGCGCGCCGACGGTACCTTAAAGACCCTGAGCGAAAAGTACTTCGGACAGGATATCTCTTCTGAAAACTGAGAAACTCGGCCCTCTCAGTCTGCTCCCTTCGTTCGCATCCAGCTCCCCCGAAAGGGGGAGCTTTTTTGTTATCTGCCAGTCCGTGCGGTAAAGCTCCCCCCCTTCGGGGGAGCTGGCGAGCGCAGCGAGACTGAGAGGGCGAATTCCCTATTGACTTGTGCAATATTATATGTTATATAATATTATAGAAACAGACCACGCCGAAAGGAGGCTGTTCCCACATGAGTTTTCCCATCAGTGCCGCGCTGCTGGACGCCATTGTGCTGTCCGTGGTGGCGCAGGAGCCGGAAGGTACCTACGGCTACAAGATCACCCAACAGGTCACCCACACGCTGGAGCTAAGCGAATCCACCCTGTACCCGGTGCTGCGCCGGCTGCAGAAAGACCAGCTGCTCACGGTCTACGATGCGCCCTTCAATGGCCGCAACCGCCGCTATTATCAGATCACCTCCGCCGGGCGGGCGCAGCTTGCCGCCTACGCGCAGGAGTGGAGCCACTACCGTTCTTCCATTGACACATTTTTCAGAGAGGTGGAATGATTTATGACCCGTACTGCATTTCTTTCTGCGCTGGAGCAGCTTCTGGCCCCCTTGCCGGAGTCCGAACGCAAGGACGCTTTGAGCTACTACGAGGATTATCTGGACGCCGCCGGGCCGGAAAACGAAGCCCGCGCCATTGCAGAGCTGGGCAGCCCTGAGGAGGTCGCCCACAAGATTCTGGACGAACAGACCCCGGCAGGCAACTCTGCCGCCCCGGCATCCCCTGCCCGCAAACCGCGTTCCCGCTGGCGCATGGTGCTGGGCGGCGGACTGGCGGTGCTGATCCTTGCCTGCTTTTTCTTCCAGCACTCCAAAGCCACCCCTGTGCAGCCGGTGGAATCCATTTCTCCTTCCTCAGAAATTCCTGCTTCCTCTGCGGAAGTGCCTGCCGAAAGTTCCTCTACGCAGCCCGCAGTTCCCGTTTCCACTCCAGACGGCTTAACTTTCTCCCTCTCTGCTGAGATGGTCAGCGATAAACTATCGCTGGAGTTGGACTATGGTACCATTCTCTTTGTTGTTGACCCAAACGCTTCCGACATCACGCTACAGTTTGATGGCTTTAGAACTCGGTATCTCACCCATTCCAACAAAAAAGAAGGAACCGCAGAGTTTTCCTACCATGTCCCGAAATACTACGCTCTCCCTGATATTGACAGTGCTGTGCTCACCATTACAGCTCCGGAAAATATCCTGCACAAGGTAGACATTGATCTTGCCATGGGCGACGTTGACCTTGGCACGCTCTCTTTGGAAGAACTGGATCTGGAACTTGCCATGGGTGACGTTTCTGCCGACAGCCTGACTGTGAAGGAGGCGGATTTCAACCTTGCCATGGGTGACTGTCACATTGACCATCTGACCGCGCCGAAATTCGATGCTGAACTTGCCGTGGGGGACTGCAAGATCGGTATGCTGTCCGGTGCTCAGGATGTCAGCATCTCGGTCATCACTGGCGATACTGACTTGACTCTGGAGGGCAGCGCATCGGACTATCTCCTCGTCACCAATGAGCTTAAGGGCACCTCGATTCATGATGGCAAGGCAAATACCTCTCGTAAAATTTCCCTCGATTCTGTCACCGGCGATCTCTCCATCTCCTATACCAATTGACCCCTAAACGCAGAACACCCCCGGCATCCGAACGAAACGAAAACGGATGCCGGGGGTGTTTTTATGCTTCCCTGTGAAAATACTCGTAGATGGTCTGCGCCAGCTGTTTGCCCACACCGGGGGTGTTTTCCAGCTGGTCGGGGGTAGCGTCCTTTACCGCGCCCACGCTCTTGAACTGCGTCAGCAGGGCTTTGGCTGTTTTGGGGCCTACGCCCGGCACCTCGGTCAGGGTGGAGGAGTAGCTTTTCTGCTTCATCTGCTGCTTGCGGTAGGCGTTGGCAAAGCGGTGGGTCTCGTCCTGAATGGCGGTGATGAAGGTAAAGGTGCCGCGGTTCATGTTGATGGCAATTTCCCGCCCGTCGCTGTCCACGATGGCGCGGGTGCGGTGGTGGTCATCCTTTACCATGCCGTACAGCGGCACATCTGCCAGCGCCGTACCGGCAAGCGCTTCCTTTGCGGCGCTCACCTGTCCCCTGCCGCCGTCCATCAGCAAAAGATCCGGCTTCTGTCCGAACCAGTTGCCGCTGGGCTGGCCATTTTCAGCCTGTGCAGCGTATTTTTCGTACTCTGCCGCCCGGCGGGAAACGGTCTCCGCCAGCGAAGCGTAGTCGTCCGTGCCCGCCACGGTTTTCATTTTGAACTTGCGGTAGCCCGCCTTGAAGGGCTTGCCGTCCTTGAAGGTGACCATGCCGCAGACGCTACTGCCGTCGCCCCAGTTGGAGATATCGTAGCTTTCAATGGCGCGGGGCGGCTTTGAAAGCCCCAGCACCTGCGCCAGCTCGTCCAGCAGCTTTTCCTCCCGGGCGTAGCGGCCGC
>ERZ824480.1609-NODE-1609-length-19145-cov-9.245364_pt1 | contig 19145 bp, 11 predicted proteins | sample MGYA00519861_ERZ824480 | MGnify/ENA primary metagenome ERZ824480 (study PRJEB31778, sample SAMEA3449152) | human gut metagenome | biome: human gut; feature: human-associated habitat; material: faeces | place: United Kingdom | collected 2010/2012 ... | reverse complement strand
GTCCAAGTTGGGGGGAATATCTATTTCTATCCACGCTCTCCTTGCGGAGAGCGACGCGTGCATTATGACAATTACAACCTGCACTGTGTCATTTCTATCCACGCTCTCCTTGCGGAGAGCGACTCAACTTCGGATAAACTTTTCATGCCTTCCCACTATTTCTATCCACGCTCTCCTTGCGGAGAGCGACTTTCATCGGGCCGTTAATATTCAGCGCCCAACCGCATTTCTATCCACGCTCTCCTTGCGGAGAGCGACACGCTAATCTGAGACGTCATCGCGGTAATGACGATTTCTATCCACGCTCTCCTTGCGGAGAGCGACCGCAATGCAGATTATAGTTGTCATAGTGCACGCCCTATTTCTATCCACGCTCTCCTTGCGGAGAGCGACCACAACTTAAACCTCCCATCCAAACCCATAGACAAATTTCTATCCACGCTCTCCTTGCGGAGAGCGACCAACGGACATGAGACAGCGCCTTATAGAGTTTAGATTTCTATCCACGCTCTCCTTGCGGAGAGCGACGAGAGCCCACCGCCTTGCGCACGCCCCACCACAGATTTCTATCCACGCTCTCCTTGCGGAGAGCGACTCTGTTCCTCATGAATTTCTACCTCTTCAGGAATATTTCTATCCACGCTCTCCTTGCGGAGAGCGACAGTGCAAGTTGTAATTGTCATAATGCACGCCCTGATTTCTATCCACGCTCTCCTTGCGGAGAGCGACCAAGACGAGAAGCAAGCAAATCAATTGGGACATTGCATTTCTATCCACGCTCTCCTTGCGGAGAGCGACCGCCAAGCGTTTTCCTGCACTGCACGACATATTTATTTCTATCCACGCTCTCCTTGCGGAGAGCGACGGGCAAAATCTGGTCAACAGCGTTCGCAGAATAATTTCTATCCACGCTCTCCTTGCGGAGAGCGACTCTATTTTGGACTATTTTTCTGCCGTCATGCGACAATTTCTATCCACGCTCTCCTTGCGGAGAGCGACAGCGGAAACGACTTTAGGCGGGTCGACAGTTAGGGATTTCTATCCACGCTCTCCTTGCGGAGAGCGACACAGAATCCCGGCAAACATTATGTTGCATTCCGATTTCTATCCACGCTCTCCTTGCGGAGAGCGACCAAATCAATCGGGACATTGCGCACCGTAAGCGTCAATTTCTATCCACGCTCTCCTTGCGGAGAGCGACACCATCCGCAAACGTCAGGTCATCCCCATAATACAATTTCTATCCACGCTCTCCTTGCGGAGAGCGACATTTCAGACGCTCCATCAAGTGCGCCATATGCAATTTCTATCCACGCTCTCCTTGCGGAGAGCGACAGTGGACACCGTTAAACTCGCCAACACGATGCTATTTCTATCCACGCTCTCCTTGCGGAGAGCGACTGCATCATTGACATAATCAATAATATAATCGACAATTTCTATCCACGCTCTCCTTGCGGAGAGCGACGCCACCACGAGTGATCCGGAAGCCAGCAACCGGACGATTTCTATCCACGCTCTCCTTGCGGAGAGCGACTGATTTTTATGCTGTATGATACATCCAGTTTGATATTTCTATCCACGCTCTCCTTGCGGAGAGCGACCCCATCCGAGAATGTCAAATCGTCCCCATAAAACAGATTTCTATCCACGCTCTCCTTGCGGAGAGCGACCAGACGGCCTATTTTTTTTTGACAGGCGGAATAGAATTTCTATCCACGCTCTCCTTGCGGAGAGCGACGCACGCACCCAATCGGCGTCCCTGTCCGCGTAGTAATTTCTATCCACGCTCTCCTTGCGGAGAGCGACCTTTTTTCTTGTTTTTGGTGTATCTTTTATTTGTAATTTCTATCCACGCTCTCCTTGCGGAGAGCGACTTAACGGTTTGAGACACAAATGAGCAAGTTTTTATTTCTATCCACGCTCTCCTTGCGGAGAGCGACACGCACCCAATCGGCGTCCCTGTCCGCGTAGTAATTTCTATCCACGCTCTCCTTGCGGAGAGCGACTGCATCATTGACATAATCAATAATATAATCGACAATTTCTATCCACGCTCTCCTTGCGGAGAGCGACGTCCACTACGATAATTACAATCTGCATTGTTGTATTTCTATCCACGCTCTCCTTGCGGAGAGCGACTGGCTCCGTTGCTGGCAACTGGCAGCCCGCGATATTTCTATCCACGCTCTCCTTGCGGAGAGCGACTGTTCGTTAATAGTAGATTGCACAGCTTGCTAGTTTATTTCTATCCACGCTCTCCTTGCGGAGAGCGACCCACCAAGAGTGATCAGGGAGCCAGCAACCGGACGATTTCTATCCACGCTCTCCTTGCGGAGAGCGACGAAACTCCTGCACCCAAACTGAACCAGAAAAGTCTATTTCTATCCACGCTCTCCTTGCGGAGAGCGACTAGTATAGATGAGCATTTAGGTCTTTAACACTAATTTCTATCCACGCTCTCCTTGCGGAGAGCGACGTTCGTTAATAGTAGATTGCACAGCTTGCTAGTTTATTTCTATCCACGCTCTCCTTGCGGAGAGCGACTGCTCATCTATACTATCACAGCAGAGGACTGAAATTTCTATCCACGCTCTCCTTGCGGAGAGCGACGGCAAGCCGACTTCGTCGGTTATCTCCGTAGCTCTATTTCTATCCACGCTCTCCTTGCGGAGAGCGACATCCCTTAAAGGCAGCTAAAATCAACTCCTTCCATATTTCTATCCACGCTCTCCTTGCGGAGAGCGACAGCCTGACGGCACTATAACTGACACTTTTTTTGGTATTTCTATCCACGCTCTCCTTGCGGAGAGCGACTATGTGTCATACAGTTGATAGAGTGCGGGTTTATATTTCTATCCACGCTCTCCTTGCGGAGAGCGACTCTGTTCCTCATGAATTTCTACCTCTTCAGGAATATTTCTATCCACGCTCTCCTTGCGGAGAGCGACAGTGCAAGTTGTAATTGTCATAATGCACGCCCTGATTTCTATCCACGCTCTCCTTGCGGAGAGCGACATCAAAACATAAAAAAAAGCCCTTGCAAGACTTTAATTTCTATCCACGCTCTCCTTGCGGAGAGCGACGATAAATATTAGTTTGCCGAAACAATGTTATATGATTTCTATCCACGCTCTCCTTGCGGAGAGCGACTGTATTCCTTAGTTGCAACTACCCCATCGCACTTTTCATTTCTATCCACGCTCTCCTTGCGGAGAGCGACACGATGGTTTGATTGCTTCGGCTAACTTCTGTAAATTTCTATCCACGCTCTCCTTGCGGAGAGCGACCGTAGTGGACACCGTTAAACTCGCCAGCACGATGCTATTTCTATCCACGCTCTCCTTGCGGAGAGCGACCTAACACTAATCTGCCCAGTCATCGCAGAAATGACAATTTCTATCCACGCTCTCCTTGCGGAGAGCGACAGACTACTATTAGAATCTTGTTCCGTCTGTTCCTCATATTTCTATCCACGCTCTCCTTGCGGAGAGCGACTTCCTTAGTTGCAACTACCCCATCGCACTTTTCATTTCTATCCACGCTCTCCTTGCGGAGAGCGACGATTTTTATGCTGTATGATACATCCGCCTTGACATTTCTATCCACGCTCTCCTTGCGGAGAGCGACGCACGCACCCAATCGGCGTCCCTGTCCGCGTAGTAATTTCTATCCACGCTCTCCTTGCGGAGAGCGACATGGTCAGGCAACCAGCAACCAGCAGGGACAACAAATTTCTATCCACGCTCTCCTTGCGGAGAGCGACCGTAAGGTGCCGATTTTGAGCATAAAATGACAATTATTTCTATCCACGCTCTCCTTGCGGAGAGCGACTGGGGCTAAATTGGTTCATTCGATGGGAAGGAATATTTCTATCCACGCTCTCCTTGCGGAGAGCGACTTGGGCTTGCCCGGCTGGTTGCGTGTGCTAGAATATTTCTATCCACGCTCTCCTTGCGGAGAGCGACCCCGGAAAGGTCAGAGTAGTGGAGCCGGGATTCGCATTTCTATCCACGCTCTCCTTGCGGAGAGCGACCAATCGCGGGCCGTATCACGTCAAAAGGCACGAAGATTTCTATCCACGCTCTCCTTGCGGAGAGCGACTGGTGGCTCCGTTGCTGGCAACTGGCAGCCCGCGAATTTCTATCCACGCTCTCCTTGCGGAGAGCGACTTTTTTCTCGATTTTGGTGTATCTTTTATTTGTATATTTCTATCCACGCTCTCCTTGCGGAGAGCGACCAATCGCAGACCGTTACGAAATGGGCATTATCCGCATTTCTATCCACGCTCTCCTTGCGGAGAGCGACAACTAAACATTCGACAAATCCAAAAAATCGAAAATATTTCTATCCACGCTCTCCTTGCGGAGAGCGACAACGTACGTAACCCGACTACCACGTTGCCAAGTATATTTCTATCCACGCTCTCCTTGCGGAGAGCGACGCGGCGGACATATCAACAAGGCGAGGAGCAAGCATTTCTATCCACGCTCTCCTTGCGGAGAGCGACTGCCCTATGCAAAAAAATTTGGCTTCTGTGACCTTATTTCTATCCACGCTCTCCTTGCGGAGAGCGACCCCACACAAACAAAATAAACGGGGGTACATACCATATTTCTATCCACGCTCTCCTTGCGGAGAGCGACTTTTCTCGATTTTGGTGTATCTTTTATTTGTATATTTCTATCCACGCTCTCCTTGCGGAGAGCGACGTAGTGGACACCGTTAAACTCGCCAACGCGGTGCTATTTCTATCCACGCTCTCCTTGCGGAGAGCGACTGGAAAAGCATGTCGGTATCAGCAAGGGCATAGAATTTCTATCCACGCTCTCCTTGCGGAGAGCGACTTAAGGCGGTGGGTATGCTCAAGTATGACCGAGAATTTCTATCCACGCTCTCCTTGCGGAGAGCGACCAGCCAGAAATGAGCCCCATCGTGCTTCCTGTTGTATTTCTATCCACGCTCTCCTTGCGGAGAGCGACCAAGGGCCAGGCATTGGATGATGTAGAGACAGTTGATTTCTATCCACGCTCTCCTTGCGGAGAGCGACCAATGGGTGCAATCCTGATTTTGAAGGCAAGCTTATTTCTATCCACGCTCTCCTTGCGGAGAGCGACGATTTTGCCGCATCACGGCCGAGAAATAATCGAATTTCTATCCACGCTCTCCTTGCGGAGAGCGACGGCCTTCATTCTGAGAATTGCCAAGCAAGGCCGGGATTTCTATCCACGCTCTCCTTGCGGAGAGCGACGGTGGCTCCGTTGCTGGCAATTGGCGGCCCGGGATATTTCTATCCACGCTCTCCTTGCGGAGAGCGACAGCGCCTTGGCTTGCTCGGTTGGCTCCGCGTGCTGATTTCTATCCACGCTCTCCTTGCGGAGAGCGACGAGACGTCATAGCGGAAATAACGGAAGCCCAATCCATTTCTATCCACGCTCTCCTTGCGGAGAGCGACGAAACATTCATAATTTTGACGAAACAATTTGACAATTTCTATCCACGCTCTCCTTGCGGAGAGCGACCCGGGTCAGTCAGGGGGATAAGTTCCAGCAGAGCCATTTCTATCCACGCTCTCCTTGCGGAGAGCGACGTAATGTACGCCCTGAAATTCACCGACTTTGTGCTATTTCTATCCACGCTCTCCTTGCGGAGAGCGACGTTTTTGATTTTGAGCTATGAAAAAGCTACTAAAAATTTCTATCCACGCTCTCCTTGCGGAGAGCGACAACCATCCAGCACCCGAAGATTAACAAACTTAATGATTTCTATCCACGCTCTCCTTGCGGAGAGCGACGAGACGTCATAGCGGTAATGACAGATGCCCAGTCAATTTCTATCCACGCTCTCCTTGCGGAGAGCGACGTCAACGGCGTTGGCCTGATAGTACACATCGGCGGATTTCTATCCACGCTCTCCTTGCGGAGAGCGACCGTTACTTTCGAGTTACATAATAGTCTATGCCAAGATTTCTATCCACGCTCTCCTTGCGGAGAGCGACACTTGGCAACGCGGAAGTCGTGTGACGTATGTTATTTCTATCCACGCTCTCCTTGCGGAGAGCGACAGAGAGCCAACCGCCTTGCGCACGCCCCACCAAAGATTTCTATCCACGCTCTCCTTGCGGAGAGCGACCGCATGCTTGCTAGCTTGTTTTGTGGGGTGTTTTTATTTCTATCCACGCTCTCCTTGCGGAGAGCGACAAACCTTAGCGTAAGTATCGTACAGACCATACAACATTTCTATCCACGCTCTCCTTGCGGAGAGCGACAGAATGGACCCCGACCAAGTACCCGGATAAACAATTTCTATCCACGCTCTCCTTGCGGAGAGCGACTAGTGGACGCCCTGAAACTCGCCGACTTTGTGCTATTTCTATCCACGCTCTCCTTGCGGAGAGCGACGTTACTTTCGAGTTACATAATAGTCTATGCCAAGATTTCTATCCACGCTCTCCTTGCGGAGAGCGACCAGGCTGCCAACGGCCTTGCGGACACCCCACCAGAGATTTCTATCCACGCTCTCCTTGCGGAGAGCGACAAGCGCGCCGAGCATCACGCCAGCAGCCAGCAGGAATTTCTATCCACGCTCTCCTTGCGGAGAGCGACGGTGGCTCCGTTGCTGGCAATTGGCGGCCCGGGATATTTCTATCCACGCTCTCCTTGCGGAGAGCGACTATATGATACATCCTCACTAATGCAATGCCAAGTTAAATTTCTATCCACGCTCTCCTTGCGGAGAGCGACGGTATCTGATTAATACGTATCATAGGATTTTCGGGATTTCTATCCACGCTCTCCTTGCGGAGAGCGACCTCTGCAAAATCGACACCAGAAGAAGCGTAAAGATATTTCTATCCACGCTCTCCTTGCGGAGAGCGACTGTCCGAAAGGGTACCGCTGGCAGAATCAACGGCAATTTCTATCCACGCTCTCCTTGCGGAGAGCGACCGTGCATTATGATAATTACAATCTGCATTGCGTCATTTCTATCCACGCTCTCCTTGCGGAGAGCGACGGTGGCTCCGGTGTTGGCAACTGGCAGCCCGCGATATTTCTATCCACGCTCTCCTTGCGGAGAGCGACACCCGGCGAGCATCACGCCAGCAGCCAGCAGGAATTTCTATCCACGCTCTCCTTGCGGAGAGCGACGACTTTAAGGCTTTGGGCTTGCCCGGATGGCTGCATTTCTATCCACGCTCTCCTTGCGGAGAGCGACGGAGCCAACAGCCGCGCGGAACAACAAGAACAACATATTTCTATCCACGCTCTCCTTGCGGAGAGCGACAAAATAGACCCCGACCAAGTACCGGGGTAGACGATTATTTCTATCCACGCTCTCCTTGCGGAGAGCGACGTGCGTTGTCAGCGTCCAAGTTGGGGGGAATATCTATTTCTATCCACGCTCTCCTTGCGGAGAGCGACACGGTACTAACGCTAATCTGAGACGTCATCGCAATTTCTATCCACGCTCTCCTTGCGGAGAGCGACTATCATACATATGCATACTTGTCAATACTTTTTTAATTTCTATCCACGCTCTCCTTGCGGAGAGCGACTGGAACAGTCCTCAAGCTACAATGCATACTTGGAAATTTCTATCCACGCTCTCCTTGCGGAGAGCGACCGCACCCAGTCAGCATTTTTATTGGCATAATAAAAATTTCTATCCACGCTCTCCTTGCGGAGAGCGACGCGTTGTCAGCGTCCAAGTTGGGGGGAATATCTATTTCTATCCACGCTCTCCTTGCGGAGAGCGACGCGTGCATTATGACAATTACAATCTGCATTGCGTCATTTCTATCCACGCTCTCCTTGCGGAGAGCGACTTGTAATCCTACGCAAAAGAGACGCCCCCCTCACAATTTCTATCCACGCTCTCCTTGCGGAGAGCGACCAACGGACATGAGCAAGCGCCTTATAGAGTTTAGATTTCTATCCACGCTCTCCTTGCGGAGAGCGACACGAATGCACCAGCTTAGCCCCAAAGCCAAAAACATTTCTATCCACGCTCTCCTTGCGGAGAGCGACGCGGTTGGACGCTGAATATTAACGGCCCGATGGAATTTCTATCCACGCTCTCCTTGCGGAGAGCGACAAAATGCACGCCCTGAAACTCGCCAACACGATGTTATTTCTATCCACGCTCTCCTTGCGGAGAGCGACGTAATTTCAGATGCTCCTTCAAGCGCACCATATCCAATTTCTATCCACGCTCTCCTTGCGGAGAGCGACATAATAAGCCAACACAGCGAGCCGGATAGCGGCAATTTCTATCCACGCTCTCCTTGCGGAGAGCGACGACTTTAAGGCTTTGGGCTTGCCCGGATGGCTGCATTTCTATCCACGCTCTCCTTGCGGAGAGCGACTTTGGTCAGCCGGAAGAGAAACCTTATCTTGATAAATTTCTATCCACGCTCTCCTTGCGGAGAGCGACTGATACATCCGCACTAATGCAATGCCAAGCTAAATTTCTATCCACGCTCTCCTTGCGGAGAGCGACCGAATGCACCAGCTTAGCCCCAAAGCCAAAAACATTTCTATCCACGCTCTCCTTGCGGAGAGCGACAGACGTCATCGCGGTAATGACAGCCGCCCAGTCCATTTCTATCCACGCTCTCCTTGCGGAGAGCGACCAGATACAAGCAAAACTGTCTGCAGTGTAATTTCAATTTCTATCCACGCTCTCCTTGCGGAGAGCGACTGGTGGCTCCGGTGTTGGCAACTGGCAGCCCGCGATATTTCTATCCACGCTCTCCTTGCGGAGAGCGACAGCGCGCCGAGCGTCACGCCAACAGCCAGCAGGAATTTCTATCCACGCTCTCCTTGCGGAGAGCGACAGCGCGGCGAGCGTCACGCCAACAGCCAGAAGGAATTTCTATCCACGCTCTCCTTGCGGAGAGCGACGCATCAGTAGCATAATCAACAATGTAATCGATAATTTCTATCCACGCTCTCCTTGCGGAGAGCGACGAGACGTCATCGCGGTAATGACAGCCGCCCAGTCCATTTCTATCCACGCTCTCCTTGCGGAGAGCGACCCACCAAGAGTGATCAGGGAGCCAACAGCCACCGGATTTCTATCCACGCTCTCCTTGCGGAGAGCGACGCATCAGTAGCATAATCAACAATGTAATCGATGATTTCTATCCACGCTCTCCTTGCGGAGAGCGACAGCAAAAGTGCACAAAACAGTGGGGCACTTTTGCGCATATGAAACAAATTTTATGGGGATTGCATCTTCATGCTGACAGGCAAGGCTGTATTTTACCCTTTCTGCCCCTGTTTTTTCCATATTTTCTGGTGCGAAGGAACCGGGAATTTTATGATTGCCTTCCCCTCGCACTAAGCAAACAAGATTCCATCCTGATCAAAATCCGGGTGCAGACCCACATGCTCGACTTTGCTTTTGTAATGGTTTCCCAATTGATAAAAGCGCAGGCTGTCCGATTCCGAATCGATCAGTTCGGTCAATTTTGCTTTGAACATCGTGTATTGCGCGGCATCCAGCAGGCACTCAAATACGGAGTTTTGCACCCGCTGGCCGTAGTCTACACAGACTTTTGCTACTTTGCGCAGCCTGCGACGGCCGGCGGCTGTTTCGGTGTTGACATCATAGGTTACAAGCACCAACATAACGGCACCTCACTTCCAGAAAAACGGTGGGTACACTTCCAGGTCGCCGCGCAGAGCACGGGCCAGCAAAAGCGCCTGAACATAGGGCACCAGCCCCCAGGGCAGTTTTTCTTTCAAAAACGGATGGGTGATCTCTTCCTTCTTTTTGTTCTGCCATGTGGTCAGGAAAGCTTTGCGGCCATCATCCGTCAGCAGTACGGCACCATTTTCCTGTTTTTGCAGGTGTTTTGCCGTGATGATCTTTTGATTGATGCAGCTGATGACCAGCCGGTCTGCATAAACCGCCCGCAGTTCTTCCATCAGGTCAAGTGCCAGACTTTTGCGGCCGGGGCGCGGGCGGTGCATAAAGCCAACATAAGGGTCCAGGCCCACAGCGGTCAAGGCGGATGCACACTCCCGCGCCAGCATGCTGTAGGCAAACGAAAGCAGCGCATTCACATTGTCCAGCGGTGGACGGCGGTTGCGACCCTCAAACACAAAATCTTGCTTTTGCTGCAGAATCAGGTCATTCAGGCAGTCAAAGTAGCGCTGGGCTGCCTCGCCTTCCAGGCCGCGCAGCTGTTCCGGATCATCGCTGGTCTGTATCAGCGGCAGCGCGGCGGCCAGCTGGGTGGAGGTGCGTTTCAGTTTTTCGACCGGGACACGCTGGGGATGATCGCGGGTTGCGCGTTCCAGCACCCAGCGTGCGTTATACACTTTACCAAGAATAAAGCTCCGGGCATAGCGACAGCTCTGGGCCGGGTCATCCGACACGCGGTACTGCGTCTGACGCAGCAGCACATTGCCGCGTTCTTCCCCCACGGTGCGGGCCTGAAATCTGCCATACGGGTCAAAAAAGCAAAGGTCAATGCCCCGCCGGGCACAAGCTCCCATCAAAGCGGGGCTGGCACCCGCGTAAGTAAAGCAGACGATGCCTTCCAGCGTATGCAGGGCATAGCGGTGGGTTTCCTGCTTATTGCGGGTAACAACAAGGTTTTCGCCATCCAATGTCAGGTAAGCGTCCTCATTGATGACGAACAGGGTGTTGAGCAGCTTTCTCATGGCGCGCCCTCCTCAATATGCTCCCGCAGATACGCCGCCGGGTCTGCCTGCTGATACAGCGCCGGCAGGCAAAGCTCTTTCAGTGAGCAGGCATTGCAATGCTTGCCGGGTTTGCTTTTGGGGGTATAGCCGCGCGCAAACAGGCGGTTCATCTCATCCGCCATGGTCTGCGCGGTGCTGCGCAGTTCCGGTGTCAGGGAAACATGTTCCCGCTGCCGGGTTTCTTCATAAAAGATTTCCCCTTCCGGCACCTCGCACACCAGCATTTCTTCCAGCGCCATGGCCTGTGCGCAGAGCTGCAAACGGTCGGCATCGTTTATCTTGCTGCGGCCATGCTTATATTCCACGGGCATGGGCTGCCACAGGCCGCGGCGGCCCTGCAATGACACGCCGTTTTGATCCTTGTGAAACTCTACCACATCGCAGTCGCCGGTCAGTTTTAAGCGGTGGCTGACGACCCTCATACCGCGGGCGATCAGCAAATCGCCGCGTTTTTCCGTCAGGGTAACATCATGGCAGCGGGTATGCTGCAGGCGGCCTTCGGCGGTGCGTTGGTTTTCGGACCATTGTTGTTCCAGGTGTATGAGCGCCCACTGACGGCGGCAAAAGCTGAAATGCTGGATACCGGACATCAGCAGGTAATCATCTGGGGAAGCCATTACGACAGCCTCTCGCACGTTACCCCTGCGGGAAGATTTTCATCCACCGTTACCACATAGTCATGGTAACTGCGCGGGAAGGCTACCCCTTCGGCACGCGTGACATGCACTGCATCAAACAGTTTATAGGACGGCGCATTGCCCAGCTCCGAATCATGCTTGAACACGATCAGTTCCCGAACTGCCATTTTGCCGCGGGCTGCACTGTGGTCATTTTCAAACATATTCAGGATTGCCTGCCACAGCAGCTGCAGGTCATCCTCTGAGAATCCTGTAGTTTTGCGGGCAAGGTTGGCAGAAATGTAACCCTCTGCACGGTACAAGCCATACGGGATCACATACTTGCGGCCCATCTCAGTGCCTTTTCGCTCTGCATCCGCTTCGGTCGTAATGGCAATACGGGTAATGGTCACTTCCTGCGGGAGAACAGGGTCTACCGAGCGTGCAAAGCTCAACTGAACAGGGCCACGCACCTGCCCACAGTTCAGTGCGCCTTTTACAAAGGTTGTCATAACGGCGCCAAATGTGCGGATATCATAAAAGTTCTGGCACATAAAGTCCCGGATTTTACGGTCCAACTCCGGGTCATCTTTCTTGGCGACTTTCAGGGCATCCTTGGCATCAGCATCAATGCCCAAGTATTCGAGTGCTTTTTTATCGCTGCGGTTCAGGGGGACCTGATCTTTAATGTAAATCTGGTATCCTGCTTCATCTTCTTTGGCCACTTCGACATAGTTGCGAATCTTACGCTTTAAGCAGACATCTGTAACAATGCCATATCCCGTTTCCGGATCAACGCGCGGCATGTTGCCTGCATCCGGATCGCCGTTCGGATTTCCATTTTCAACGTCAAACAGAATTACAAAATCATACCGGTTTTTGATTGCCTGTGCCATTGTTATTCCTCCACTTTCTTTGTATAGCGTTCCTGTGTCTGATGGTAATAGCCAAGGATAAAAGCGCCTTGTTCCGGCAAGGTCAGCCGTGCGGGAAAGCTTCCTTCCAGTTTTCCGCCCGCCAGCGCAGCGATCTGCTTATCGTAATAAATCTTTTGTGGCTTGCTCATTTTTTGCATATGCTTTTGTGCCAGCATCAGAATTGTCGGGAATACAGTAGCTGGGGTGGATGCCGCCGCATTAAAATAGCGGTCTTTGATGGTTGTATTGATATCCGGGTTTACCGCCATCTGGATTGCTTCCAGCACAGCAAAAAGCTGACCCATAACATACGGTTGATAATTTGTTTCCTTGTTATTTTCCACAGTTAATACCTCCTTTGGGCAACGGGGATCTTCATTACGCAGGTAGTATGCTTTTATAATAGCGGCACGGCCGCGTGTTACTTTTTGCTCTGCGCGGATACGCATCATAACGCCATCCAGCAGGGTTGCCGGGTACCTTGTATTATTCAGGATTGCACGCAAGACATCGCCTGCCAGCTGCGGTGATGCCGATGGGCTGCGGGAATTGGTGTTGACAGTTTCCTGCAGTAGCCAGTACAGCCCCAGCCGCGGGAATTTATCATAAGCAGGGCGCACAATCTCTAAGCGGTCATAATGCTTCTGCACATTATCAAGCAGCGTTTGAAATGTATCCTGCCAGAAAAAGCGAACCGAGAGGCGCGCCGCATTAGGGGCCAAGCCAAGCACATAAAAGTGCCTTTGTGGGTCAAGTGTCACGTTCTGCCACTCTACACGCTGTCCATGGACCAGCTTGTCCACTGCATTTCGCACATCGCTTTCGCTGACAGGCGCATCCATGGCAAACAATGCATCCATTGCTACCTGCTGGTAGGCGGTCTCACCACCTGCTGCCCAGCAGACAATGGTGGTATCGCCCACGCGCTGAACATGTTCCCTGTCTGCCAGCAGATAGTTTAATGCCTGTGCATAGGCAAAGGCCGCATAACTGCCAACCGGCGCATTGCCCCCCTGTTCATGTCCGTATGAGCAAAAAGCGTCCGCATTAAAAGAAACAATCGATGCGCCGGAAGACTGTGCCCCGGTCACGCCTTTAATCGCCGGGTGCAGGCGGGCAAGCGGTGCCTTTTGCCCTGTAACCAGGCATCGGATTTCCGGTGCATCCGTGTTCTTATCACACTGCCGTTGCCAGGCTTCCTGTATTTCCGGATCGTCCTGAACATAGTTTTCCCGAATCAGAAATACCAGATTGCCACCCTTGTAAAGTTCCTTGAGACTTTGTTCCAGCGCTGGATTCTGCTCCGCCGCCTTGGGGTCCCAGTTTATAAAAAAGTTCCGCACTGCCTGTGCCGCCTGACCGGGAACATTTTGTAAAATGGCAAGATGCAGCTCCTTTGCAGCGGCAAAGCACTGCATTGCACGCTCCGGTTTGCCTTTTCCGTCAATGCCAAGCATGTAAGCACTGTTATCACACAAAAAATTGGCTGCCACACCACTAGAGCGTTTAACCTGTTCCGGAACTTGCAGCTGACATGGAGCAAGCACTGTTTTTTTACCGCGCTTTTCCTCTTGCTGCAAGGGGTGCAATGCCATCAGTTGGCCGTTTTCATCCAGTTCCAAAGCCCAACTGACTTTTGCGCTTGTCCAACCGGGGCGTGTGATTTTGCCATTGGCTAGCAAATCTTCATAGTATTGTACCAAAGCCTGTAAAATCATCGGTACACCTCGCAGTCTGCCACATTCAACACACCATGTTCCAATTTTGCATGGAAATACATCGGGGTTATGTTCTGCGGGTCAGTGTAGTCAAAGTCATATAGCATGAATCCCAAATCCCGTGTTTCCTCAATGGTCGGGATTGGCCCGCCGGGCCATGCGCGGAATGCGGCAGGAAATTCACGGCACCCAAAATAAGGGGTATGAAAACACTGGCCCCTGGACATGCGCCGGGTAACAATATCCTGGAACTTTCCCGGATTGTCGCTCGGTGCCGCACGGTCAGTCATCTCAAATTCTGCCTCAATCACATAATGAACGTCCTGCAACACCATGGCTGCACGCTGAACGATCTGCTGGGGCGTTGCAAGGTAAAGCTCTTTCCCTGTTCCCTGCATCGCGCTGCGTACATCGGAACAAAGAATTTTGCTTTTTACTTCGTTCCGACGGATGTTGGTAAAGCGGATTGGGTTCATAACATAGATTTTCCGGATTTTCCACCGTAAGCCGGGGTGGTAATAGATTGCTTCTACTATGCCGCGTGCCGCGGAAGGGGTGAGGACTTCATATGAAACCCTTTCGACTTTTAGCTCAGGCCTCGAGAGCAAAGCATAATTCCCCCATACTTCCAGCTGGATCATCTGCATCAACTCCTTTGCATTTCTATTTTCAGTTGTTTTTAATTTATATTTTTGCTATAATTTCAATATATGCTACTTGGCACCAAATGTCAATCCTTTTATCATGTATACTTTTTGTTTGCTTTTCATCCGGTTTTCTTTTATAATAAGTTGCGTCGGCAGCTTATGCCGTGGATAGAAATAGTTGATTTTACTTTAGCGCACAAAAGCGGCAGGGCAGGCTCCCTGCCGTTTTTGCTTTATGCAAACCAGGCTGCTCCCGTTTCAGCTTCCATAGCAAGGCCCGTGTTGTTATCGTAAAGGCTTCCGTCCGTTAATTCCCATATGCCTTCACTGATTTGGCAAACCGCCCCGGCATTCTCCAGCGTTTTCAGATGATCCGGGTAAACCGGAACACCATATTGCCCCAGTTGACGGAACAAAGTTTTGCTTACCTCTCCTGCACGCAATCGTGCAAGCAAATGTTCCCCTTTCCCTTGGGGAATGTATACGGTCACGGCAGGTGTTTCAATTAAGCGGAACCTCTCTGCCGCTGTTGCAAAGGGGAAAATGCGCCCTTCCATATCCTGCTCGAACCCTTGCAGAATTTGCTGTTCATCCAGTCTTTTATCTCCTTTTAAGGTACGATAAAACAGAAAGTATGTTTCGATTGCTTCCAGAGATGCCAGATCTGCATATTTTTTCAGGACGCTTTGCGTTGCGGATACATTCTGTTCCAGCATGCGCGGTACATGCTGCCCTTCCAATGTGAAAATCTGTACCAAGCTCTGCTCCGCCGGGCGTCTTCCCTCTCGATTGCAGCGCCCCGCCGCCTGCAAAATGGAATCCAAACCTGCTTCCTCGCGGTACACAGCCGGGAAATCCACATCAACACCCGCTTCGATCAAAGAAGTTGATATCACACGGCAGGGCAGCCCATCTTTTAAGCGTTCCCGGATTTCCTGCAATAACTGTTTGCGATGGGCTGGGTATAGCAATGTTGTCAGGCAGTAGCTGCCCTCTTTGGGCAGGTTATTGTATAATTCCTGTGCTGTTTTTCTCCGGTTTGCAATACACAGCACTTGTTCCTGCGCTGCCAGTTCTGCGCCAAGCTGGCTTTGTTCCAACTCTCCGCGCATTTTTAGCGTTGTACGCCGGAATGCCTGATATTGCTCTTTGGGATGTGGGCAAAGTTCCGTCATCTGCAGCCCAGGCGCCAGTTCATCAAACAAGGGCTGCAAAGCTGGTTGTGTGGCCGTGCAAAGCACCGCTGCTGCGCGGTAATGCTGTACCAGCTGCGCGATTGCCGCAACGCAGGGGCGCAAATAAGGAACCGGCAGGTTTTGTGCTTCGTCAAAAATGACCACGCTATTTGCAATGTTATGTAATTTACGGCATTGTGACGCATGGTTGCCGTAAAGTGATTCAAAGAATTGCACGGATGTGGTAACCACCACCGGAGCATCCCAGTTTTCCGCCGCCAATGCTTTGCGGTAGGCTGCCGGCTCATCATCTTCCTTGGCAGAGTAGTCCACCCCTGAATGGTGTTCCAAAACATTTTCTGCTCCTAATATTTCCGAAAACACATCCGCGGTCTGGTCAATAATGGATGTATAAGGGATCACATAAATAACCCGGTCCATATGGTTCTTTACAGCTAGCGAAAGCGCAAATGCCAATGACGCTACCGTTTTTCCCCCGCCTGTAGGAACGGTCAGGGAATAAAGGCCGCGCCGCCCTGTTTGCCCTGCCGTTGTACAGGCACTCAAAATTGAACTGCGGCGCTGATTCAAGGTTCCCTGGGGATGGCTCCATTTTGCGGTATATTGGTTCAACCTTTTCAGCAGTTCATCCATTGTCTGGCCTTGTCCGCGCGGTTTAGGGCTGCTCATAAAGTTTTCCGTATCCAGATAGTCCGCATCGACCAGGCAGGAATACAACATCCGGGTATAAAATGCCTGTGTAAAACGATTTTCCTTCATCATTTCCGGCTGGGGCGGTATGGACGGCAGTTTAATCTCATTCGTCCATTGGGTATAGGGTTCAACGCTCTTTTTCAATCGCCCAAACATTGTCGCATCCTGCGCGGTATCGCTTCGGCCTCCTCCATCCGGCAGGCCGCTATGGTGTCCCGCAATAGCAAAAGCCAGTGGGATTTGACCATATCGGGCAGCCACCTGTGCACCAGCCGTTGAGTGATCCACTTTCTCTCCACCTTGCAGGCGCTTTTGAAACTTTGTACTATATTTACCAATATCATGCAGTAATCCAAGCCAAGTTCCCTGTTGCCGGGCATCAAAGGCTGCTGCAAATTGCCCACATAGGACTGCCGTTCCCTGCAAATGGTCCGCTACCGTTTGGACGCGGGTTCCGTCTTCACTGATATGAGCCAGCATCTTTTTCTCCTGGTGCATAATCAAACTCCCTTCTGTTTTGCTTTTCTTTATTATAGCAGATAACTCATCCCATAATTCGGACTTTCACTCCAGTTCTGCAATCTTTGTCATACTATCCAAATTTATCCATGTAGAATTGTTAGCTATTCCCATTAGCAGATATTTTTGATAAAATAAGATATTATAGGGTTTATGAATTCACTTTCTTATATTACTTCTTCATCTTACCGAAAAATCATTTACGCAAGGAGTGAAAAGCCATGAAAAGGAAGTTATTCTCATTTTCCGCCAGTGTTATCACCGCAATAATGCTTACCGCTTGTGCTGCAGCGCCAGAAAATAAACCTGCTTCCTCCGCTGCTCTTTCCCCGACCAGTGAACCTGTTGCCACAGCTATACCATCCACTAGCAATGCCAACTGGAAGTTACCGCCGCAATATGATTTTGACGAGATGATTCCTCTCTTCTCCCGCGAAACCCACACTGCCGGTTACGCCGCTGCCCGAAATCTGTACGCTGTGCGCAAGGGCGAACGCTGGAGCCTGTTTAATGCTGCCAACTGTAATGCTTTTCTGGAAGATTTGTCAGAAAGCATCCCGTACCTGTATGGTGAGCAGGAGCTCTCCATTGGGGTAGATGATACATACGATTACCAGAAGCTGAATGCCCTGGAAGAACAGATTAACCAGGAGCTGGTTGCCCAACAAATGCCTTTTACAACCATGCTGGGCGGGCACGGCGGGTATGGCATCCAGTGGATTTTAGGTGACAGCCAGATTTACCGTTCTGCTATTGGTGTCTATACATTTAGTGGCACGCCCATCGAACAGGTGTATGCTCCTGATTTGGTTGGCATCCAGCAAGGCATTTGGGATGATGAATATGCCGGTTATCTTGTTGACAATTCTGCACCTTTTGCCGTTGCGGATAAAAACGGTACAATTTTAACCGATTTCGACTACCAGGATGCCTGCATGGCCGGTGAATCTTTAATCGCGGTAAAGGATGCAGCCGGTAACTGGGGATATTGCGACCAAAGCGGTGCTTTAGTAATCCCCTGCATTTATCAGCCGCAGATGAGTTTGTCCATCATGAACGAAACTGTTGAATATCCTTACGCAGACTTATCTGGCATGGTAGTTGTGAAAAATCAATCCGGACAAAAGCTGGTTCTGGATGTTTACGGCAATGAGATAATTTCCGCTGGGCAATATGAAGATTTAGCCCCCGCGCGCGATGGCTGCGTATGGGCAAAACAGAATGGCCTTTGGGGCTTGCTGCAAGTACAGGATTATACCGAAAACAATGCCAACGTTATTCTGCCGGATGGATGCGTTGCACCAGATGTAACGCTTAGCCGAATTGATAGCCTTTGTACCTACACCACTGCTGATCATGGGCTGGTTATGCGTAAAGGTCCCGGTACAAATTATGAAAAAATGGATAATATCCCCTACGGTATCATCGTATGGGAATGCGGCTATAGCAGCAATGTGCCTGACTGGGTTGTTGTATATTACAATGGGATTTATGGTTGGGTCAGTGATGAATACTTGGCTACCACTATTTATTCCACCAGTAAATAATAAATAAAAAAGCAGGTGTTCATGTAGAAACGATATCGTCCTCCACGTGAATACCTGCTTTTTATAGCTTCTTTTATTATATCTGTTCTGTGCCGCTATTTGTCTCTGTATGAAATAAATAGCCGCTATATGCATTTGAATGAAGTGCTCTGTTTGTTTGCTTTTTCACCTAAAAGAATCGCGTAGGAGGCTCTCTTAACTAAAGAGCCTCCCTCTCACACCACCGTGCGTACCGACCGGTACACAGCGGTTCAACCGCACAAGTGCAAGGACTCGTAGTAGCGCCTGAGGATACTAAAATATCCTGCTTCTGCGAGTCTTTCGTTTGCAATGGAACCTTTTAATACAGGACTACCGGCGATACGTCAATAACCCAGTCTGGAATTGTCCCACTGGTACTATTCCAAAATTCTTCGTTTGAGTTTCATTACTCATCGATATAATCTTTATCGAACCACTCGCCTAGCGAGTGGTTTTAGACATACAAAAAAGCACCTTAGCTTACGCTAAAGTGCTCTTCCTGGTGACCCGTGCGGGAATCGAACCCACGTTAACGGCGTGAGAGGCCGCTGTCTT
>ERZ824480.1597-NODE-1597-length-19263-cov-4.165660_pt1 | contig 19263 bp, 15 predicted proteins | sample MGYA00519861_ERZ824480 | MGnify/ENA primary metagenome ERZ824480 (study PRJEB31778, sample SAMEA3449152) | human gut metagenome | biome: human gut; feature: human-associated habitat; material: faeces | place: United Kingdom | collected 2010/2012 ... | reverse complement strand
CAGCATGTATGCGGAGTAGCCGCCTTCGAACGGGTCGATCACGCCGTCGTGGACCTCCCACATCGACTCGCACACCTCGTCGAGGAACCAACGGTCGTGGGTGACGAGCAGCAGCGCCCCCTGCCCTTTCGACCAGCGGTTCTTGAGATGTTCGGCAAGCCAGTGGATCGTCACGACGTCCAGATGGTTGGTGGGCTCGTCGAGCGCGAGGATGTCCCAATCCTTGAGCAGCAGCCGGGCCAGGTCGGCGCGGCGTCGCTGGCCTCCGGACAGCGAGCCGACGCGGGCGTTGAGGTTGATGCCGCCCAGCAGCGCCTCGACGATCTCGCGCGACTTGTTGTCGGCGGCCCACTCGTAATCCTCGCGGCCTTCCAGCGCGGCCGCGCGCACGGTGGCGTCGTCGTCCAGCGGGTCGCGCTGGTCGAGCATGCCGAACGTCAGTCCGCCGCGCTTGGTGACTCGCCCGGAATCCGGCTCCTGAGTGCCTTTGAACAGGTGCAGCAGCGTGGATTTGCCGTCGCCGTTGCGGCCGACGATGCCGATGCGGTCGCCTTCGAATACGCCCTGCGTCACATCGGTGAAGATGGTTTTGGTGGCGAAGGCGAGTGAAACGTGTTCCAGTCCAAGGTCATAAGTCGGCATGACTCACCAATGTAGCGTCAGCGGTGGGCATCAACGTCCGAACCACCATACGCCCCCGCTGGCTCGTCATGTTCGCCCCCCGCCAGCGGGGAGCGAACTCGCAGTTCGCTAGCGCAGGGATTGGGCGTAGGTGTTGCAGCGGGCGGCGAATCCGCCGAACACCTGCTCGGCCAACGGCTGCAGGCGCGGATTATATTCGGCGAACGCTTCGCGCAGCTGCGACTTCGATCCGCCCACCGCCTTGAGGTCCTTGACCATCGAGGACTCATCCAGCCATTCCTCCAGCAACGTCGGCGTCACTTCGAGATGGAACTGCATGCCCAGCGCCGAGCCGATGCGGAACGCCTGCACCTTGGTGTGCTCGGACCGCGCCAGCAGCTGGGCGCCGGCGGGAAGCCCCACCACGTCATTGTGCCAGTGCAGCACGTCGATCTGCTTGTTCCACATCGAGAAGTAATTGTGCTTGTCAACGCGCTTGATCGGCGCGAACCCGATTTCCGGCGACTCGCCACGGCTGAGTTTGCCGCCCAGCGCGGTGGCGATGATCTGATGTCCCAGGCACACGCCCAACACCGGCTTGCCAACGCTGACCGCAGCCCGCGCGAGCTTGGCCTCGGCCTTTAATCCCGGATACTTGTCGTAGTCGAGCGCGCCCATCGGGCCGCCCATGATCACCACGCCGGAAACCTCGCCAAAATCAGGCAAATCCGGTTTCTTCTGCTTGGCGACATTGATGATTTGATACTGCAGTCCCAAATCATCCAGACTGTCTAAAATGCGTCCCGGTCTCTCCCACGGAACGTGTTGCAAAATCAGCACCTGCGATTGCGTCATACGTTCTATTGTTGCATCACCTACGTAAACGATGTTCACAAATCCAACAAAAACCGTTTTGCCGTTCATTTTCATCTCGCATGCATGTCCGATTCTGGCAATACTCTCGTGGTTATGACGAACACGCAAGAACCGCAGAATATCAACATTTCTAGCGTCGCAACCGCAGTTGACGCAGTGGCGAGCGCCGCTGCCGATCTGAAGCTGTATGACACCGCATCGCACGCCGTGTCGAATTTCACGCCGATCAAGCCTGGTCAGGTCGGCATGTACGTGTGTGGCGCCACCGTGCAGAGCTCGCCGCATATCGGCCATATTCGTGCGGCTGTCGCGTTTGACGTGGTGCGTCGCTGGTTCGAGCGTTTGGGCTACAAGGTCACGTTCGTGCGCAATGTCACCGATATCGACGACAAGATTCTCGATAAGGCCGCGGCCGCAGGCCAGCGTTGGTGGGCCCGCGCCTATTACTACGAGCGCGAATTCACCGAGGCATACAACACGCTCGGCGTACTGCCGCCCACTGTGGAACCTCGCGCCACCGGCCACATGTCGGACATGATCGACCTGATTCAGCGCATTCTCGACAACGGCCACGGCTATGTGGTCACGGATGCGGACGGCAAGCCCACCGGCAACGTGTACTTCGATGTGGCATCCTGGCCGCATTACGGCGAACTCACCCACCAGAAGCAGACCTCCGAAGTCGATGAGGCCGCCGCCGTGGCCGACCGCATGGGCCCGTCCGTGGACGCCACCGGTGCCGACAAGTACAATCCGGTCGACCCGGCCGATGCCTCCCCCGACAAGCATGATCCGCGTGATTTCGCCCTGTGGAAGGCTCCGAAGGACACCGATCCCGAGGACGCCCGTTGGTCGACGCCGTTCGGCGTGGGCCGCCCTGGCTGGCACATCGAATGCTCCGCCATGTCCCACCGTTACCTGGGCGATGGCTTCGACATTCACGGCGGCGGCTTGGATCTGCGCTTCCCCCACCACGAAAACGAAATGGCTCAGACCCGTGCGGCCGGCTACCCCTCCGCTGCGCGCTGGATGCATTCGGCATGGGTGACCGCCAAGGGCGAGAAGATGTCGAAGTCGCTGGGCACCGGCCTGTCCGTGCCGAGCGTGTTGGCTGAGCATTCCGCTTGGGTGGTGCGTTACGCCCTGGGCTCCGTGCAGTACCGGTCGATGCTCGAATGGTCCGATCAGGCGCTGGTCGAGGCGCAGGCCGCATACGACCGCGTCTCGAACTTCATCGAGCGTGCCGGTGTGGCGCTGGGTGGACAGCCTTCTCGCGAGGAAGTCACTGCCGTCTCCGCCGACGATTTGCCCGCCGATTTCGTGGCCGCCATGAATGACGATGTCAATGTGTCTGGTGCAACCGCCGCGATCTTCACCGCCATCCGTTCCGGCAATACGTTGCTTTCACAGCTGGCTGACCGCGCCGATTCCGAAACCGCCAAGGCCGAGGTGCGTGAGGCGCTGCTCGCCGTGCGTGCCATGCTCGACACCTTGGGCCTGGACCCGCTGGCCGAACCGTGGGTGTCCGCCGGCGCTGCCGGCGGTGCCGCTGATGGCACGGCCGAGTCGCCCGAGCATGCAGCGCTGGAGGCACTGATCGCCGAACAGCTCAACGCCCGTGCCGAAGCTCGCAAGGCCAAGGATTTCGCCAAGGCCGATCAGATTCGCGACGCCCTGACCGAGGCCGGCATCGCCATCGAAGACGGCCCGCAGGGTTCCACTTGGAGTCTGAAGTAGTCGCTTCAAACCCATCAATCAGTCAAACACGAAGTCCACGTCCACGATGTGCAGGCGCTTGCTGAGCTCCTTTTCCAGCGAGCGCTTGCATTCGATGAGGTCAGCTACATCAATGGTTTCGCCGATGCCGCTCAGATACACGTCAACGGTGTAGTTCATACCGGTCTTGAAGATCAGCGTCTGCTCGTAGTCGGTGTTGGCAGGCAGATGGCGCTGTGCCTCGGCCTCCACGTAGGCGTTGGTTTCATCGTCGTCATGCACGCCGCCGACCAATTCCACGAACGCCTCTTTGAGCACGCTGAACGGCTCCTTGATGGTCAATGCCACCAAAGCCACGGTGATGAAGAAATCGCCGGTGTAGTGCAGGAAGTCAAGCGGACCGCCGGCCGGTAGCAGCATCAGGAAGATGGCAACTACGCCGATGCCGAACGACATCGATCCGTCGACCAACGTGCTCTTGCACTCGGCGGTGAGCATGGTGCTGGAATCGCCGATGGATCGGTTGGAGCGCCGGTAATACGTGTATAGGCTGAAGCACACGATTACGGTCAGGATCTCGTAGATGACCACCGGGCCGGTTTCAATGCGTTCGCCGGACCCGAACACGAAGTAGTCGTACGCTACTCGGCACACGTCAATCAGCGAATACACCAACAACGACATGGTGAAAATGGCCTTGCAGATCGCGTAGATAGGTTCCAGTGCGAACATGCCATTGGGGAAGCGCTCGGTGGTTCGCACCGTGCGCGACGAGAGGTACACCGCCACCATTCCGGACAGGACGGAAATCGCGGTGAAGGAGAAGTCGAGGAACATGGCCTTGAGACCGGTCATGAAGAACACGGCCATGCCGGCTAAGACCTGCAGCACGTTGATGACGATACCAACGATCAGGGCTTTGCGTTCGAGTAGTTTTTGGGTGGGCATCAGTGGGCCTTCCTTATTGCACGGCATGTCTGCGTTGGCCCGAACGTCATGGTTCGGAGCGCACGGCAGTCTGCGTATAAGCGGTGTCCAGCGATTTTCAAAACAGCGTAAGTATTCCAAAAAACACAGGATTCTTTACGGTTTCCATGGTATCGGAAGCACTCGATTGGCTTCGCCACGAGCGGACGGCACGGCATTTGCCGTCTGAATGCCCAACATCCCTGACTACTACGCGGCACATTCCCCGAAAAGCGTCGTCCCCAACACCGCAATTTCCCGCGTGGCGGCTAGACTGTTGCCCATTATGGCAGCTTTTTCATCTTTGACAGACAGACTCTCGAATGCGTTCAAGCATCTGAAGAGCAAGGGCAAGCTTTCCGAGGCGGATATCGACGGCACGATCCGTGAAATCCGCCGCGCGCTGCTCGACGCCGACGTGGCGCTCGACGTGGTGCGTTCCTTCACCGGCAAGGTGCGTGAGCGTGCACTGGGCACCGAGGTGTCCGACGCACTCAACCCCGCCCAGCAGGTGGTGAAAATCGTCAACGAGGAGCTCACCGACGTGCTCGGCCAAGGCGTCGACCGTCCGCTGAACTTCGCGAAGAACCCGCCGACGATCATCATGCTCGCCGGCCTTCAGGGTGCCGGTAAAACCACGCTGGCCGGCAAGCTCGGCTACTGGCTCAAGGATTCCGGCCACACGCCGCTGCTGGTGGCGGCCGATTTGCAGCGTCCGAACGCGGTGACGCAGCTGCAGGTGGTCGGCGAACGCGCCGGCGTGCCCGTCTATGCTCCCGAAAAGGGCGTCCAATCCGATGGCGGCGAGGCCGTCGCAGCTCCGGGCCAGACCTCCGGCGACCCGGTGAAGGTGGCCCGCGATTCCATCGAACTCGCCAAGCAGAAGCTCTACGACACGGTGATCATCGATACCGCCGGTCGTCTGGGCGTGGACGAGGAGCTGATGAAGCAGGCTCGCGACATTCGCGATGCCGTGCGTCCCAACGAAATCCTGTTCGTCATCGACGCGATGATCGGCCAGGACGCCGTCAAGACCGCCAAGGCCTTTGACGAAGGCGTGGACTTCACCGGCGTGGTGCTCTCCAAGCTCGATGGCGACGCCCGCGGTGGTGCCGCGCTGTCCGTGGCGTCCGTGACCGGCAAGCCGATCCTGTTCGCCTCCAACGGTGAGGGCCTGAAGGACTTCGAGGTCTTCCACCCGGACCGCATGGCCTCGCGTATCCTCGACATGGGCGACATCATGACGCTCATCGAGCAGGCGCAGAAGCAGTTCGATGAGGAAGAGGCCCGCAAGGCCGCCGAGAAAATCTCCGAAGGTTCCTTCGGCCTGGACGACTTCCTCGATCAGCTGCAGCAGGTGCGCAAGCTGGGCTCAATGAAGTCGCTGCTCGGCATGATTCCGGGCATGGCCCAGCACCGCAAGGAACTCGAGCAGTTCGATGAGAGGGAAATCGACCGCACCGAGGCGATTATTCGCTCGATGACCCCGGCCGAGCGCCGCGATCCGTCGATTATCAATGGTTCCCGCCGCGCCCGTATCGCCTATGGTTCCGGCGTGACGGTTTCTCAGGTGAACGCTTTGCTGCAGCGTTTCGAGCAGGCCGCAAAGATGATGAAGCGCATGTCCAATCGTGGCGGCATGGGCGGCGGCATCCCCGGCTTCGGCGGCCCGGCTATGGGCGGCGGCAAGAAGAAGGGCAAGAACAAGAAGAAGGGCGGCAAGTCCGGCAATCCGATGAAGCGCGAGGCCGAGGAGAAGGCATTGCGCGATAAGCTGGCCGGCAAGTCCTCCGGTTCGACCGGCGGTTCCGCCTTCGCCAAGAAGCCACAGAACCCGGCCCTGCCCGCTGGCCTTGAGCAGATGATGGGCAACGTCGACGGTGGCACTGAACTGCCGCCGAACCTCGGCGGAGGCCTTGGCGGACTGTTCGGTCGCTGATCTCACAACTTGGCTCCCCTCGCAGAGGGGAGCCAAATTATATCTCGGTTCAATTTATATTTCGAAAGGAACTTCCATGACGACAATCCTCAGCGCGGTGGCAATCATCGCACTGTTATGGACGACCTTAAGCGCGCTGACCGCCGGTCTCGAGGCCCGTATGCCGCTTCCGTACATGATTGCCCTGACGCCGCTGTTGTGGGTTCCTTTGATGATTCTGGCCGCGGTCGCCGCATGGCAACATGAATGGACTGCGATGTCGTTGCTTATTGTGGTCGCGCTGATTGCCAGCTCACAGCGCATCAACTACTGGGGTACGTCAATCGACCCGGCCGGGAAACGCAAAGAATCCCACCGTGAAACAGCCCGTGAAACAACTTCGCCGACGCTGTCAAAAAGCCATAACAGCAATACATCGGGTACCTCAAACACTCCGAAGGAAGGGCCCGAAACCATCTCCGATGGACACTGTGAAACAACGCGTGAAACACTCTCGCCCCAGTTCTCGGTTATGACGATGAATTGTCGATACGGACGCGCCGACGCCGCTGAAATCATTCGCAATATTCGCGAACGCAATATCAGCGTATTGGCCTTGCAGGAAGTCACCGACGACCTCATCACACGTCTTACCGAAGCCGACATCAACGAACTTCTCCCCTACCATCAGTTCGGAGACGCCAAAGAGACCGATAATGGCGGATTCAACGTGATCTATTCCCGCTACGAGCCGAGCGCAGCGGTGCCCAACGTGGTCTCCATCCCTGCCGCCGACGTTCCCGCCATCACCCTCAAAACCTCCGGTAATCGCACGGTGACGCTTTGTTCGGCTCACCCGAAATCGCCGATGCGCGGCTGCGCGGATTGGTCGGCCGGCATTCTGGGTCTGCGAGAACTCGCCCGTGCAAAATCCGTCAGCAATCGCAATATCGTCGTCGTTATGGGCGATCTCAACTCGAGCACCGACCATCCGAGCTTCCGCGCGTTGCTCAAGTCCGGATTCAAGGACGCAAGTCTGATTCAAGCCGCCGGCCCGAATCTCACCTTCCCGAGCTGGCTCAAGTGGCCGCGCATCGAGCTGGATCACGTGCTGTTCACTCCCGGGCTCAAACCGTCCGGCGTGAAGTCGTTTGAGGTCGAGGGCACTGATCATCTGGCCCTGACCGCAACGCTTGCACTGCGATAGCCGGCATTTTCGCGATACATTCCCCGGAATGTTGCGCAACGGGGAACGCGCACCACACCGCAACCACAGTGCGCCACGCCCAGTCCGGCCCTGTGCGCTATAATAGGCCAGTTATTCGCGCGCGCGTGGCGCCCTCTACACCCCGAGCCGCGAGGACACGTGGATTCCGGACGGCCATGCCCCACATGGCAAACCGAGAACCCGCACACCTAGCATTACAAGGAGAGCCATTTTGGCAACCAAGATTCGTCTGAAGCGACAGGGCAAGAAGTTCTACGCCTTCTACCGTGTGGTGGTCGTCGATTCCCGCAAGAAGCGTGACGGCAAGGTCATCGAGGAGATCGGTACCTACAACCCCAACACCCAGCCCTCGACCATCCAGATCAAGTCTGATCGCGCTCAGTACTGGCTCGGCGTCGGCGCTCAGCCGTCCGAGCCCGTCTTCAAGCTGCTGAACATCACCGGCGACTGGCAGAAGTACAAGGGCCTTGAAGGTGCCGAAGGCACCCTGAAGACCGTTGAGGCTGGCCCGGACGCCGAGGCCCGCATCGCGGCCGTTGAGAACCAGGCTCAGAAGCTGAAGGCCGCCAAGTCCGAAGCTGCTGCCAAGGCCAAGGCTGAAGCCGAAGCCGCGGCCGCCGCTGAGGAAGCCCCGGCTGAAGAGGCCGCCGAAGAAGCTCCGGCTGAGGCCTGAGCGGAAACGAAAGGCTAGCTATGCTTGCACAGGCTGTGGAACACCTCATCAAGAACATCGTTGATTTTCCCGACGATGTTTCCGTCAAGTCTCATGAGAACGCGCGCGGCGAACTGCTTCGCGTACGCGTGAACCCGGAAGACATTGGCCGTGTGATCGGCCGTGGCGGCCGCACCGCCAACGCGATTCGCACCGTGATTCAGGCACTGTCTGATCACAAGGTCCGCGTTGACATCATGGACGTCCGTCGATAACCGATAAGGAACGATTCACAGCATGACACAGCAAGACATGCACGACGACCCTCAGCAGCTCGAGTTGCTGAGGGTCGCTCGTATTGGCCGCGCACAGGGCCTGAAGGGCGAAGTCACCGTGCGCCTGTACACCGATGATCCCGAGTGGCGCTTCGAGCCGGACTCCGTGCTCTACAGCCAGGATGGCGAGACCGAGTACATCGTCGAGGGCTCGCGCACGTTCAAGGATCGTTGGATTCTCAAGCTTGAGGGCGTCGACGACCGCAATGCCGCCGAGGCCCTAAATGGTGTCGAACTCTACGGCGAGGTCGACGATGCGGAGGACATGCTCGAGGCCGACGAGTGGTATCCCAAGGATCTTATTGGCCTTGAGGCCCGTCTAGTCGAGGGCAACGGTCTGGGACTGCCCGCCGGCCAAGTGGTCGGCAAAGTGGTGGATGTGATCGACTCCACCGCCCAATCCCTGCTCAAGATTCGTTTGACCGAGCCGGTGGTAACCGGCCAGAATTCCAAGGGCGAGGATGTGGTCGAAAAGACCGCGTTGGTCCCGTTCGTGGAGGCCTTGGTCCCCGACATCGATCTGGAGGAGCAATACCTCACGCTCGATCCGCCCGGCGGTCTGATTCCCGGGCTGTAAACAGTCTTTCAAACCAATACCGAGTTCCACACTCAATTTATTCCATTGCAAAGGGCGGTCTTTCTGAGACTAATCTCAGAAAGACCGCCCTTTGATTGCTCCTTAACGTTTATACCGCGTAATATGGCTGAGCCTCACAGATAACCAAATGGGATGCCGAAGCGATCAAGACCCGTACCGATCAGCTGATAGCCGTTGCGCTAAAACTACTGCGACTGCAATAAACTATAAAAAATGTGTAACGCTTACACGTTTATGATATGATAAATGTGTAAGCGTCGCACATTTATCATAGGATATCCGTCATGAAGCTCCAGCGAAAAGCACTGAAAACGCTCAAGCAGTGGAAGACCACACCTGACCATAAGCCTCTCCTGATCCGTGGCGCACGGCAGACAGGCAAGACATGGCTTGTCAACGAGTTCGCGAATGGACAATACGACAACATCGTCTCGGTTGATTTCATGCAGCGGCCATCCCTATCCGGGATATTCGAGCAGGATCTTGACCCGCAACGAATAATCCGTCAGCTCGAACTCGCCGCCAACCAACGGATACTCCCCGGCAGAACACTGCTCTTCTTTGACGAGATACAGGAAAGTCCGCTCGCGTTGACCTCTCTCAAATACTTCACCGAGCAGGCACCCGACTATGACATCATCGCCACCGGCTCCTACATGGGAATATCCAAGCACGGCAAAACCTCTTTTCCTGTAGGAAAAGTCACCATGATGAACCTACATCCGCTCTCCTTCGTCGAATATCTGGACAGCATCGGACAAGACATGATCGCCGACACCATACGTGAAGGCCGGTTCGAGGACATTCCACAAGCTCTCGAACCTCAGATGAATGACCTACTCAAAACATATATGTGGGTCGGCGGCATGCCAGCAGCATTAAGCGCTCACCTGGATAACGGGATTCCGCAGGATGTGCGAGCTGTCCAACAAGATATTCTCAACGCCTACGATCTTGATTTTTCCAAGCATGCCGCATATACGCTGGGCGAGCGTATCCGGCTTGTATGGAACACACTGCCATCACAACTTGCCAAGGAGAATCGCAAATTCGTTTACGGTGTTGTCAGGCAAGGAGCCCGCGCCCGCGAATATGAGGAAGCGCTCACTTGGCTGACGGACTACGGAATCATTACCAAAGTCCCCTGCCTCGATGCTCTGCATATTCCTCTGACCGGATATGAGAGTCTTAACACGTTCAAGATCTATCTGGAAGACACGGGCATACTGGGCGCACTGTCCGGTCTCGACGTGAATACTCTGGTGAACAAGTCGAAGCTCTTTTCCGAATTCAAGGGCGCGTTCGTAGAACAATACGTATGTCAGCAGATGGTAGCTCAAGGAATCAAACCCCGCTATTGGGCTAACCCAAATCCTCAAGGAAATGCGGAAATAGATTTCGTAATGGAACAGGGAGACGAGGTTTTTCCCATCGAAGTGAAATCCTCTTCCAATATTCGTGCGAGAAGTCTCTCGTATGTCTGCAACAGATACGGGCTCCACGGTATCCGTATAGGAGAAATAGGCTATAGGAAGCAATCTTGGCTGACGAACATCCCACTTTGGTGCGTGGATGGGCTGGGCGAATATCTCAAACGTCAAATCGAAAAGAGCAGGGCCGAAGCGTAATCGTTCACCCGCGCGCGGCCGCGGTGACGCGGGTCATGAAACGGTCGAGGAATTCCGGCACGTTGACGCCCAATGCGACTTGGGTGTGTTTGTCGGGATCCTGGAGCCGTGAACGATCGCCGATGGTACGGCCTCGGAACGGGCCCTCGAGATCGACTTGCAAGTTGAACCCGAAGGTCGTGACCAGCGATGGGTCGAGCGCGGCGGCCACGGCCAGCGGGTCGTGCAGTCCACATCCGTGAATCTCCGGCTGGTTCTTCAGGTAGAAGTCGATGTAGTAGTCGGTCATGGTGACGAGGAAGTCGCCGGCCGGCGTCCCCAAAGACGCCCATTCATGGGCTTTCTCACGGGTGAGCGCGGTCTGGTGGGTCACGTCGAGGCCGATCATGGTGGTGCTTGCGCCGCACTTGAACAGATAGTCTGCTGCCTCTGGGTCTTGGGAGATGTTCGCTTCGGCAGCCGGGCTCACATTGCCGGGCAGCGTCAACGCACCGCCCATCAACGTCACGTTCACACCGGAATCCTTCAAGTCCGGAGCGTTGCGGAATACGGTGGCCATGGTGGTCATCGCGCCCGTAGGTACGATGGTCAGGTCCGGGCCGTATTCGCGCGCGGCGGTGATGATGAAATCGACCGCCGAGCCTGGTACTTCCGGAGCGCGCGAGGAGTCGGGGATGATTGCGCCGCCGATGCCGTTGGGATGGTGGACCGCCACCGAGCCGGGAGTTGGTGACCACGAAGCGTCCGTTTGCCAGCCGTCCGCGCCGCCGTTCTGCCAGCGCGCGTAGGCCTGGGCCCGCTCGTCTGGTGTGGTGCCACGCATTTTCGGCAATGTTGCCGGGGCGATGGGATGGTCGACTCCGGGATAGACCGGAACGTCGTCACGGCCGAACAAGTGCAGTACCGCCAGCGCGTTACGCGCGGCCAGCGGCACCGCGACATTGCCGTAGGTGGCCGTGATACCGATCAAATCGATCTCGTCGGCACTGCCTAGGGCATATGCGATGGCGAGCGCGTCATCGATGCCGGTATCGAGGTCGAGGATGAGTTTTTTGCGCACAATTATCTCCTTGTGGAACTACCCGGGACTACTCCGGCGACTACCCCTCAGTCTCGCTACGCGAGACAGCTCCCCTGACAAGGGGAGCTGAGAAAGTTCAGCCGAGCTTGGCGAGTTCTTCGGGGGTGAGTTCGAGCTGGTCGGCCTTCAGGGAGTCGAGGATGGTTTCGGGACGGTGCGCGCCGGGAATCACGAACATGTGGTCGCCCTTGGCGAGCTCCCATGCCAGCACGACCTGCTGGTAGCTCACGCCGTGGGCCGCCGCGACCTCGCGGAACGGGTCGAACTTGGTCTCATCATAGGGGTGACGGTAGCCGCCGAGCGGACTCCAGCACACGAAGGCCAAGCCAACCTTGGCGCAGTAGTCGAGCGTGTCCTGGGTCTCCAGGTGAATCGGCGAGTACTGGTTTTGCACGGCCACGAGCTTGTCGCCCAGAATACCGCGCGCAATGTCGATTTGCTCGATGGAGGCGTTGGAGATACCGGCCTCCTGCGCCACGCCCTCGTCCACCAGCTGCTTGATGGCTTCGACGGACTCGTTGTACGGCACCTTCGGATCAGGGCGGTGGAAGTACAGCAGGTCAATGGTGTCCACGCCGAGCGCCAGTGCGCTCTCCTTGCCGCGCCGAATCAGGTTCTCCGGGCGACCGTCCACATCCCACGTGGGGCGGCCGTCGGTGAAGTTGCGGAAGTGGCCCACCTTGGTGGCCACCAGCACCTCGTCCTTCGACCCCTTCCAGGTCTCAAGGGCCTCGCGCACCAGCTTTTCACCGGTCTGTTCTTCGCCGCCGGAGCAGTAGTAGGCCCAAGCGGTGTCGATGTGGCGGCAGCCGGCGTCCAGCGAGGCATGCAGGGTTTCGATGCCGACCTCGTGGCCACGATTGTTTTCGATGGTCAGCGGCATTTCGCCGTGGCCGATGGCGGTGGTGGAGAACGGTCCGAGGTTACGGAACAATGCCATGGTGATTCCCTTCAACAGTAATGAGACGGTCTGTGTCCGATTCCAGCGTAAGCAGAACGCTGGATTTACCGCCCACCGAACGAGCCGCCACCCGAACCGCCGAACGAGCCACCGAAACCGGAGCCGCCGCCCGAGCCGAAGCTGGAGAAATCGCCACCGGAATCAGCGGATGGTGCTGCCGCGCTGATGGTCGAGCTGATGTCAGCGAGTCCGGAGTTCAGCTGCGAGCCGAGGTCGGAGAATCCGCCGGCAAACGACGTGCCTCCGTAAGCCGGAGCTGGGCCGCTAATGCCCGGGTCCATCTGCCCGGCAGCATCGTGGTCGAACGGACCATTATGGCGGTGGCTGTACCAGCCATACGGGCGGTAGTTCCAGTAGAACAACGAGTTGGAGGCGTTGGCATCCAGCCAAGCCGGATCGTTGACCTGAGGATAGGCCTTGGCCAGCTCACGCATCACGCGATCGGAAATGCCAAACGCGGCGGCGTAGACCATATACCAATCCCACAAGGCCAAATCGGCGGCACCACGGTCGGTGAAGTTGGAGAAGTCTTCCATATAACGCTTAAGGCCCAGAGTCCGGCCGGCAATATCCTGGCCTTGGTCGGTGAGCACGGTCATCGCGCCGGCCATCGAGCAGAACAGGCCGACCAGGAATATCGGCAGCTCGATAAGACCAGCCACCGGGTATCCGATAAAGCTGTTGGCCAGCAGCGAACCAAATCCCAGCACGGCGGCCAATACGCCGGGTAGGATCCATTGCCAGCCCACAGAGCGCGTGGCACCCAGCCGCTGGTATTCCATGCTGCATGCACCGGTGAATTTGCCGAGCTCAATATAGCCGTCTTGCCAATTCTGGCAGGTCGCCTTCATCTGGTTCAGGTCGAATACCGGGCTGCCCACGCGCTGCGAAATGACGATGAGCAGGTTCAGCAGCGCATCTTCCGATTCACTCAATCCCAACTGTTGCGCGTTGGGTGCCTCATCAATGGCGAGCGGCAGAATCACGATGGTGCTGGTGATGCCTGCCGCATACTGCTTGCCTTGGTCGGCGGCAATCATTTGGCTCAAGCCTACCGGCGTGGCCTGGCTCATGTCGATGCCGCGATACATGTCCGACGGCCCCGGATAGACGGCAATGGCCTTCTTGACGGCGAGCGACAGCATGGTGGCGGTCAGCTGGCGGTCTTCATCGGATTGGCGCGTCGACGGATCGACCACGCGAATCAGACGGGCTGCGGAAGCCGGACTGATGCCGGGCTGGTCGCGCCAGTATTCGACGCTGCCACGGTATTGCGCACGCCGGTTGCTGGAGATCACAGCCCAGATACCCCACGCGCACAACGCGATGCCGAGCACGATGCTGACAATCCAGGACACGAGACGAGCTCTGGCAGCGAATCGTTGCTTGTCGAGCCAGCGCTGCTGTTGCTTATATTCGTCCTGTTTCAGGTCCTTGAGATGATTGCCGGTTCCCTTGCGGGCGATGCCCTTGGCTTTGGCGGCATCGAACGCCGCGACCACATCGAGGTAGTCGCCATTGTGGATGTTGTAGGCCGTGAACGTGTAGCTGCCGTCGCTGTTGCGCTTGGTTTCCGAAGTGCGCTCGGTGTGCAGCCATGCCCATGAGGTTTTGCCGGTGATGCCGTTGGGGAAGTGGACGGTGCCGGTGACCGTGCCGATAGGCACTTGGTTCTTCTTGCCGAACGGCTCCCATTGGAAGGAGGCCACGTCTTTCCATTTGGTGGCCACATCGTGCATGGTGAAGCTCACGTCGAACTTCATACTGTCGGCCTCGGTGGTGACCGGAATATTCCAGCCGATCTCCACGGTCATGTTATCTTCGGTGGCGGAGGCGCTGGGCTTGAGGCCATCGGTACCGGGCGTGTATGCCTTTGGCATGGTCGCTGCCATCGCTCACATCGGCGATATACCAATGGTTGGCGTAGTCGCTGTTCCATTCCTTGTCGGAAGAGACGTCACTGGGCAGCTTGGGCTCGCTCTGTTGTGCGTAGTCGATGCCGTCGGTGACGTTGCGCACGCTGATATCGCTGATATCAGTCAAGGTGCCGGAGTTCAGCGTGTATTGCTGGAACAGCTGCTTCCACGGCTTGGTGTTGTCGTCACTGTCGGTACGCTCACGCATCTTGACGTCGATATGCTGCGTGACCTTCAAATCACCGTTCGCGGTGGCGGTCACGTCATAGTCCAGCGTGCGGTAGCTGAGGTCGGCCGAATCGCCGAACGCGGAAGTCCCGATTATCGCCAAGGTGATAACTGCCAACACCACCGTGGCAACAATGCTGATGATTCCGGCGCGAATGAATCGTATCCGCATGTCTTCCCTCTCTTAAGACAATACGGGCCCGGCCGGCGGCTTACCGGACGGGCCTGAAGCGGGTCAGAACTGGACCTGTGGCACCTGACGGGAAGCGTCATCGGCCTCGAAGTATTGCGCCTGCTCAAAGTGGAACAGACCGGCGATGATGTTCGTCGGCACGGTTTCGATGGCGGTGTTGAGCTTCAGGACCACGTCGTTGTAGAACTGACGGGCGTAGGCGATCTTGTTCTCCAGTTCCTTGAGCTGGTTCTGCAGATCCATGAAGTTCTGGTTGGCTTGCAGCTGCGGATATGCCTCAGCCGTGGCTTGCAGGTTGAACAGGGCGCGGGACAGCTGGTTTTCGGCGGCGGCGCGCTGAGCAGTGGTCGTGCTCGGGTTGCTGGCCGCAGCCACTACGCCGGCGCGGGCGGCGGTCACCTGAGTGAAGACTTCAGACTCGTGGGATGCGTACCCCTTGACGGTATTCACCAGGTTCGGGATGAGGTCGGCGCGCTGCTTCAACTGCACGTCGATTTGCGCCCAACCGTTCTTCACACGGTTCTTCAGCGTCACCAGGTTGTTATAGGCGCTGACGCCCCAACCAATCAAGACAACGATAATAACGACAACGACAATGCCGACGATCAGACCAGTACTCACCTATGCTCCTTTGCTGGACCTCGCTGCGACCATTCTTCCATACTCGCACGTTAACAGAAAATTTATCACGGAGTGTTCATCGTGCGGACTTGTCTTGTACCGCTTTACCGCCGTTCTCCCGTCGATCGACCGAAGCGGGAAGTCGCCGCCCAGTCCGACAAAGTATTCCAGCTCGCTCCGTTGCGAGAACGATAATACTCGGCAATACTCGCGTTGAATATGCGAAAGCCCGCCTTGCGGCGGGCTTTGCCGTTTCTCCTACGCACAAATCATTACGCTGCGCGCAGGAAACGATCAGCCGAACCTTCCAGAGATGTAGCGCTCGGCTTCTTCGTTTTGCGGGTTGTTGAACATCGTGATGGTGTCCGCGAAGTACTCGAGGTGACCGGGCTGGCCCACTGCCTTCAGGTTGAAGAAGGCGGTGTAGTCGGCGATACGGGCGGCCTGCTGCATGTTGTGGGTCACGATCACGATGGTGTAGTCGCTCTTGAGCTCGTTGATCAGATCCTCGACAGCCAAGGTCGAAATCGGGTCCAAGGCGGAGCAGGGCTCATCCATGAGCAGCACCTGCGGGTGGACGGCCACGGCGCGGGCGATGCACAGACGCTGCTGCTGGCCACCGGACAGGCCGATGCCAGGGTTGTCAAGACGGTCCTTGACCTCTTCCCAGAGGTTGGCACCGCGCAGAGCCCACTCGACCAGATCGTCGGCGTCGGACTTGGCCAGGTGGTGGTTGTTCAGGCGCACACCGGCCAGCACGTTCTCACGGATGGACATGGTCGGGAACGGGTTCGGGCGCTGGAAGACCATGCCGACGTCGCGGCGCACGGCCACCGGATCCACGTCCTTGTCGTACAGGTTCTTGCCTTCGAGCAGCACCTCGCCCTCGACGTGAGCGCCGGGGATGATCTCGTGCATACGGTCCAAGGTGCGCAGCACGGTGGACTTGCCGCAGCCGGACGGGCCGATGAAGGCGGTGACCTTGTTCGGCTCGATGTTGATGTTCACATCTTCCACGGCCAGAAAGTCGCCGTAATAGATGTTCTCGTGGTTGACGTCAATACGTTGTCCCATGATGTTTCCTTATATTTCCTTGTGTTCTTAAGGCTTAGGCTTAGCGACTGGCTTAGCGCTCGGTCTTGACGGCGAAGACCTTCGCCACGATTCGGCCAATGAGGTTCAGCAGCAGCACGATGACGATCAGCACGAGAGCCGCAGCCCACGCACGTTCCATCGGAATCGTGGTCACGCAGGTGGCGTCGGCGTTGGGCGGGCAGTTCGCGCTGAGCTTCGAGTACTCCTGGTAGACGAACACCGGCAGGGTGGTCATCTGGCCGGAGAACAGGTTCACGTTGGTGCTGGAGATGTAGCCGGCGGTCATCAGCAACGGTGCGGTCTCACCAATCACGCGGGCGATGGCCAGAATGGCACCGGAGACGATGCCCGGCAGAGCGGTGCGCAGCACGATCTTGGTAATCGTGCGCTGCTTGGTAACGCCCAGAGCCAAGGAAGCCTCACGCAAATCGTTCGGCACGATCTTGAGCATTTCCTCGCTGGACTTGACCACGGTGGGCAGCATCAGCAGGGAGAGAGCCACGGAGCCTTCGAAACCGTTGATGGTACCGGGGCCCAGCAGAATCGTGAACATCGAGAAGGCGAACAGGCCGGCCACGATGGACGGGATGCCGCTCATCACGTCGACGAGCAGGGAGATCGTGGTGGCGAGCTTGCCGCGGTTCGAGTATTCGACCAGGTACACGGCGCACATCAAACCGATCGGAATGGAGATAACCATAGCGCCAGCGGTGATTTCGAGAGTACCGATGATGGCGTGCAGCACACCGCCGTAACCACCGGACGGGGTCTGGTTACCACCGACCACACCGGTCATGTTGTAGCTCAGGAAGTTCAGGTTCAGGCGCTTGATGCCGTTGACGATAGTGGTCCACAGCAGGGAGATCAGCGGGATGCAGGCGATCACAAACGCCACCGCGATCAGGGCCCACATGAAGCGGTCCATGATATTACGGCGCTGGATGGCGGAACGGGTCGGGCGGAAACGATCGAAGTCGATTTCGGGCGTGCCGTCCATCGGAGTCTTTTCAGTGTTCTCAGCAGCAGTCATCACGCAGTCGCTTTCTCGGTAAGCTTACGGGCGATGAAGTTGACCACGAACGTGATCAGGAACAGAATCAGACCGGTTCCGATCAGCGTGGAGACGCCCAGATCGTTGGCTTCAGGGTACTGTGCGGCAATATTCGCGGCGATGGTCTGGTTCTGCGAGGCCTGCAGCAGCTTGATGGAGTAGTTGAGGCCCGGGGACAGGATCATCAACACGGCCATCGTCTCGCCAAGCGCGCGGCCGAGAGCCAGCATGGAGGCGGACACGATACCGGACTTGCCGAAGGGCAGCACGGCCAGACGAATCATCTCCCACTTGGTGGCACCGAGCGCCAGCGCGGCCTCTTCGTGCAGGCGCGGGGTCTGCATGAAGATATCGCGGGACATGGAGGTGATAATCGGCAAAATCATAACGGCGAGCACCACAGCCACGGTGGCGACGGTGCGCGACGGGTTGGCGGCCGGGCCCTCGAACAGTGGAATGAAGCCCAGGTGGTTGGCAACCCAGTTCCAGAACGGGTAGATGGCCGGCACCAGAATCAGGCCGCCCCACAAACCGTAGATAACGGACGGGATGGCAGCCAGCAGATCGACCACATAGCTCAGCGCGGTGGCGAGCTTCTTAGGTGCATAGTGCGAAATGAACAGCGCAATGCCGATGGACACGAAGAAGGCAATCAGCAGTGCCAGCAAAGACACGAGCACAGTACCGAACAACAGCGGGAGCACGTAGCCCCAGAAGCTGCTGGCCTTGCCGCCGGTAAAGCTGGACACGGTGTCGCTGTTGGCGGCCTGATCGCCACCGATGAGTGGCCAGGCGCGGAAGAACAGGAACAGGAACACAGCGGCAAGTACAACCAGGATCAGGATGCCGCAGGCGTATGCCACACCGCGAAACACCTTGTCGGCGGTCTTGCCACCAACTGGCTGCACAGCCGTTTTGTCTTGCGAACTCACGGATTCTCCTTATATAGGGTGGTTATCAAGTATTCAAGTGGTGCGGTTTTCGTCTGTGACGTTGCCAAACCGTTCGGGTCCTGACCCGCTTTAAGCCGCAGCCGTATGGTTTACGACTGCGGCTTAAAGTTGGCGGCGACTGCTCTTACTACTACAGTCTATCGTTCAGTTGTCAGGTCCAGTCCACACGACCCTTGCGGGCCGACGTCATCACTTGGTCTTGATGGCCTCGATGGACTTGGTGATCTCGGACTTCAGGGAGGAGGGCAGCGGAGCGGTGCCGGCGGCATCCTGAGCGGCCTTCTGGCCCTCGTCGGAGGTCACGTAGGTCAGCCAAGCCTTGGCGAACTCAGCCTGCTTGGTGTCCTTGTAGGCCGGGCAGACGATGTCGTAGGAGACCAGGACAATCGGGTAAGCGCCCTCGGCCTCGGTGGCGTGGTTGATCTTGATGACGATGCGGTTGTCACCCTTAACGGTGTCGTCCTGCTTGGAATCCCCAATGACCTTGGAGCCGGCCTCGGCGGAAATCTCGTTGTACTTGTCGCCGACCTTGACGGCCACGGTGCCCAGGTCGCCGACCTGAGAGAAGTCAGCGTAGCCGATGGTGCCGTCGGCCTGCTTGACGGTGGAGATCACGCCAGAAGTGC
>ERZ824480.1594-NODE-1594-length-19313-cov-4.316076_pt1 | contig 19313 bp, 12 predicted proteins | sample MGYA00519861_ERZ824480 | MGnify/ENA primary metagenome ERZ824480 (study PRJEB31778, sample SAMEA3449152) | human gut metagenome | biome: human gut; feature: human-associated habitat; material: faeces | place: United Kingdom | collected 2010/2012 ... | reverse complement strand
TTCCGCAATATTTCAATCGCTTAACGGAGAAAACAGGTCGCAGCTGAAGAGGATTCTCCTTACGGCTTCCGGCGGACCATTCAGGGGAATGAGTAAAGAAGAACTTAAAAAAGTAACGCTTGCCGATGCGTTGAAGCATCCAAACTGGAGCATGGGCAAAAAAATAACAATTGATTCGGCTACAATGGTAAATAAAGGACTGGAGATTATGGAGGCATCATGGTTGTTTAATGTGCCTATAGATGATATACTTGTAGTTGTGCAGCCTCAGAGCGTAATTCACTCAATGGTTGAGTACGTTGACGGAGCGGTCATTGCACAGCTTGGAACTCCTGATATGAGACTTCCTATCCAATATGCATTATATTATCCTGACAGAGTTTTTCTTGACGGAGAACGGCTTGATTTCTTTAAGCTGTCACATATTGATTTTGAAGAGCCGGATTATGATACATTTGAGGGATTGTCTCTTGCGATAAGTGCGGGAAATATAGGCGGAAGTATGCCGACTGTATTTAATGCAGCCAATGAGTATGCGGTTGCAAAATTTATTGACGGACAGATTGGATTTACGGATATTACGTATATTATACGAAAGATGATGGAGTCGCATAAGGTTATAGAGAATCCTGATGTTGATACAATCTTAGCCGTTCAAAATGAAGTGTATCAAAGGATAGGATAGAGAGGATATTTTTATGAAGATAGTAATTGCACTGCTTATATTCAGTTTAATAGTAATAATACATGAATTGGGACATTTTCTTCTGGCACGGCTTAACGGAGTTGAAGTGACGGAATTTTCACTTGGAATGGGACCGAGAATAGTTACGTTTGTTAAAACTGATAAAGGTATGAGAATTAAATTTTTTGCGTCTACAAAGGTGTGTGAGACGACAGAAGGATGGGCAGGGAAGACGAAACATTCGGTGAAGATTCTTCCTTTTGGCGGTTCTTGTATTATGCTTGGAGAAGATGACGTCGTTGAATCGGAAAATGCATTTTGCAATAAGAATGTGTACCAGAGGATGTCTGTTGTATTTGCAGGACCATTTTTTAATTTCGTACTTGCATTTGTTTTATCTATTATAATAATCGCGGCAGCAGGTTATGATAAGCCGATGGTTGTATCTGTTGAAGATAATATGCCGATGAAGGAAGCCGGTGTTCTTCCGGGTGATGAGATTGTTAAGATTAATAATACGAAGATTCATCTTGACCGTGAGATAAGCGCTTATTTTACATTTAATCCTCTTACAGAGAATGAAACGGTTGATTTTACGGTAAAAAGAGGAGACGAGACATTTAAAGTTTCGGTAGAACCTAAGCTTGCCGAGAATGAGTCTGTTGAAGACGGATTTGTAAGCGGAGCTACGCAGGAGAAGAAGGAAGTAACATCTTCTTACCGCGTCGGATTCGTGCATGGCTCGGACAGAGTTAAAGGGAATGCGCTTGACGTACTGAAGTATTCGGTATATGAGGTGAAATATTGGATTGTTACTACAGTTAAAAGTCTCGGTATGATGGTTACGGGAAAGGTAAGCAAGGATGAGATATCGGGACCGGTAGGAATTGTAAATACAATCGGAGATTTGGTTGATGAGACAAAGAATTATGGAATTTCTTCTGTAATGCTCACGCTTATGTCTTTCTGTATATTATTGTCGGCTAACCTTGGCGTAATGAATCTGCTTCCGATTCCGGCGCTTGACGGAGGAAGACTTTTATTCCAGATAATAGAAGTAATCCGAAGAAAACCTATTAATCAGGAAAAGGAAGGTATTATAACTCTTATTGGTTTTGCTGCGCTTATGGTGTTGATGGTATTTATATTATTTAACGATATCTCTAAGATAATTGGATAAAAAAGGGGTGTTATTATGCATCATGATAATACTAAAGTTGTATCAGTAGGTGGGGTTTTGCTTGGTGGAGGTAATCGGGTCCGTATTCAGTCAATGACTAATACAAAAACGGAAGATGTAAAATCTACAGTAGAGCAGATTCACAGACTTGAGGAAGCCGGATGTGAGTTGGTCAGATGTACTGTGCCGACAATGCAGGCGGCAGAGGCGCTTACGCAGATAAAAAAGCAGATAAGAATTCCGCTTATTGCCGATATACATTTTGATTACAGAATGGCAATTGCCGCAATAGAGAACGGAGCTGACAAGATAAGGATTAATCCTGGTAATATCGGGAGCAAAGAGCGTGTTGCAATGGTGGTAGATGCGGCAAAGAAACGTAATATTCCGATAAGAGTCGGAGTCAACAGCGGTTCGCTTGAAAAAGAAATGATTGAAAAGTACGGCGGAGTAACTGCTGAGGGAATAACTGAAAGCGCGCTTGATAAGCTTGCGATGATTGAGGAACTGGGTTACGATAATCTTGTAGTAAGTATTAAGTCGTCAGATGTGCTTATGAGCGTAGAAGCCCATAAAATGATTGCCGAAAAAATGAATTATCCTGTTCATGTAGGTATAACGGAAGCAGGAACTTTAATGTCAGGCAATATCAAATCCGCTATAGGGATAGGACTTATACTTAATGAGGGAATAGGCGATACAATAAGGGTATCACTTACAGGAGACCCGGTTCAGGAAATATATTCTGCAAAACTTATACTTAAGACTTTGGGATTAAGAAAGGGCGGAGTTTCCGTTGTATCATGTCCTACATGCGGACGTACTAATATAGATATCATTTCCCTTGCTAATAAGGTTGAAGATATGGTAAAGGATATTGATGCCGATATTACTGTTGCGGTAATGGGCTGCGTTGTCAATGGACCGGGAGAAGCAAGAGAAGCTGATTTCGGAATAGCAGGCGGACGCGGAGAAGGTCTTTTATTTAAAAAAGGAGAAATAATAAAAAAAGTTCCTGAAGACAGACTTCTTTCTGAACTTATGGAGGAAATTAACAAATCACTTTAAAGACAGAACAGGTGGAGATACATATGCTGTTATTTGATGGCTTCGAGACATTTAAAGCAGACAGGGAATTGTCTGCTTTATTTAGTAATGTGGAGCTTGTACGTATAAGTATTAATAAGGAAAACAGACTTGCTAACATATATCTGGACAGTCCGAAAATTATTGAATATCCGAAAATTGCAGCGCTTGAGGAAGAAATTTATAAACAGATTTTTTCTAAAGGCTTTGACAAAGTACATATAGAAGTACATTTTTCACTTTCAGGTTCTTATCCGTTGTCCCGAATAATAGATTTATATAGGGAAAGTATTCTTGCTGAACTTAAAAATATCAATGTATTTGATTATTATATTGTATCTAATTCGGATATTGATATAAATGATGAAAAATCCATGATAAATATAAGAACTGTAAAGCAGTTCGTAACGCTTAACAGAGAGCATAGTCTTGCAAAATGGATTATGGAAATGTTCCGTAAAAGATTTGACATGGACGTTTATGTTGAATTCGAGTATATAGGTGAAGCAAAGAAAGAAAATATAAATGAGCCCGCAATGTATGAGGTATTTGATGTTTCTACGATGCAGAGTTTTATGGTATCGCCTGATGATTATGCAAGAGGAGTTTCGCATGAAGCGATTGCAGAGGAGAAAAAAGCCGTATCAAAGGATAATGAACCCAAAACCGGAAGTTCTCCTAAGCATTCAAAAAAGCAGCCTGAAAATCAGCCTATAAAGAAGAATACTAAGCAGAACATGGTGCAGACAGCATCAAAGCAGACTTCCAAATATGATAAATTCAAACCAAAGGCAGCTCCTGACCCTGAATTGATATACGGAAAAGATATAACCGGAGATGTTATAGCTATAAGCGAGATTAGCGAAGAACTTGGTGAAGTCGTTATACAGGGAATGGTGGATTCAAGTGATATCAGAGAGCTTAAAACCGGAAATTTCCTTATTATTCTTAATATTACTGATTTTACGGATACTATTTCCGTAAAATTATTTGTGCGCCCATCTGATTATGAGTATTTAAAGGATAATATTAAAGACGGAAAGTTTATAAAGGTTAAAGGTAATGCAGCCGAAGACAAATATGACCATGATATAGCTATATCCGGCGTAAGAGGAATTAAACCTATTAAGCCATTTTCTAATAAAGTAAAACGTAATGATACGAGCGAGAAAAAACGTGTGGAGCTTCACTGCCATACACAATTTAGTGATATGGACGGAGTAAGCGCACCAAAGGATATATTAAAACGTGCCTTAGAATGGGGACATAAGGCGCTTGCTATTACAGATCACGGAATAGTTCAGGCGTTTCCTGTTGCGATGCATGCCAAAGAGAAAATAAAAGGCTCAGAAGATTTTAAGATTATATACGGTCTTGAAGGTTATCTTGTTGATGACGAAAAGCCTATTGTAAGAAATGACGCCGGACAGTCTTTAGATGATTCATATGTAATTTTTGATATTGAAACGACAGGCCTTAATCCATATAAGCATAAGGTTATTGAAATTGGAGCAGTAAAGGTATGTAACGGTATAATTACAGACAGATTTTCGGAATTTGTCAATCCGCTTATATCTATACCATATGAAATAGAGGAGCTTACGCATATAACCGACGCTATGCTTAAAGATGCAGAGACTATAGATATTGTTTTGCCGCGATTTTTAGAATTTTGCGAAGGCTCGGCGCTTGTCGCACACAATGCTGATTTTGATACGAATTTCATAAGGATAAAAGCAGAAGAACTTGGTATAGATAAGAGTTTTACAATATGTGATACTCTTGCTCTTTCGCGCCTTCTTCTTACAGAGCTTAAGACATTTAACCTTAAGAGTGTGTCTAAGGCTTTGGGTGTAGTTCTTGAAAGCCATCACAGAGCGGTTGATGACGCAGAAGCGACAAGCGGGATATTTTTACGGTTGTTTCAGATGCTTAAGGATAAAGGAATGCATACGTTAAAAGAGATAAATGAATATGCAGTGGGAAATGTTGATTATATAAGGAAAACACCGTCTCATCATGTGATACTTTTAGCAGCTAACGACACCGGACGTATTAATATGTACCGACTTGTGTCGGATTCACATATAACATATTATAACAAGCAGCCTAAAATACCTAAGAGTCTTTTGGCTTCATGCAGGGAAGGACTTATAATAGGTTCAGCGTGTGAAGCAGGCGAACTGTACCAGGCTTTAATACGGGGGGAAACAAAAGAAGAGATAGACAGGCTTGTAAAATTCTACGATTACCTTGAAATACAGCCGGTTGGCAATAATGAATTTATGCTTCGTGACAGAAAATACGGCATGTCAAAAGAGGATGACCTTCGTGAAGTCAATAAAAGAATAGTAGAGCTTGGCGAAATATATCAAAAACCTGTATGTGCTACAAGTGACGTGCATTTTCTTGACCCTGAGGATGAAATATACAGAAGAATAATAATGGCGGGAAAAGGATTTGATGACGCTGATAAGCAGCCGCCGCTTTTTCTTCATACTACTGAAGAGATGCTTTCCGAATTTTCTTATCTGGGTGAAGAAAAAGCATATGAAGTTGTAGTCGAAAATACTAATATAATTGCAGACAGAATTGAGGAGATTTCGCCGGTGAGACCGGATAAATGTCCTCCGGTATTTGAAAATTCGGACAGTGACTTAAGGAATATATGTTTTGAAAAAGCCCACTCGATGTATGGAGATGAGCTTCCTGAGATTGTTGAAAAAAGGCTTACCAAGGAGCTTGATTCGATAATTAACAACGGGTATTCGGTTATGTACATAATAGCCCAAAAGCTTGTCTGGAAATCAAATGAAGACGGTTATCTTGTAGGTTCCAGAGGTTCGGTTGGTTCTTCATTTGCCGCTACAATGTCCGGTATAACGGAAGTTAATCCGCTTCCGGCGCATTATTATTGTCCGAAATGCAGATATTCTGATTTTGATTCAGATATTGTAAAGGAATATGCAGATAAATCAGGATTTGATATGCCTGATGCAAGATGCCCTGTCTGTAATGAACTTATGAATAAAGACGGACACAATATACCGTTTGAAACTTTTCTTGGTTTTAAAGGCGATAAGGAGCCGGATATTGACCTTAATTTTTCAGGAGAATACCAGAGTAACGCTCACAAATATACCGAAGTATTATTTGGCAAGGGAAATACGTTCAGAGCCGGAACTATAGGTACTCTTGCAGAGAAAACAGCATACGGATATGTTATGAAATATTACGAGGAGCGTGGAATAAAAAAGCGCCGCGCCGAAATGGAAAGAATAGCAAGAGGATGTACAGGTGTAAGAAGAACTACGGGACAGCATCCGGGAGGCATAGTTGTTATTCCGAAAGGAGAGAATATATATTCATTTACACCGATACAAAAACCTGCAAATGATATGTCGGTAGATATAATCACAACGCATTTTGAATATCATTCGATTGACCATAATCTTCTTAAGCTTGATATTCTAGGACACGACGATCCTACGATGATTAGAATGCTTCAGGATATTACGGGAATGGATGTAAAAGATATTCCGCTTAGTGACCCAAAGGTAATGTCTCTGTTTAACAGTACAGAAGCGCTCGGAATACGGCCTGACGATATTGGGGGATGCGAGTTAGGAAGCCTTGGGATACCGGAATTCGGAACAGGTTTTTCCATGCAGATGCTTATTGAAACGGCTCCTTCAACTTTTTCGGAGCTTGTTCGTATATCAGGTCTTTCGCATGGAACGGACGTATGGACTAACAATGCCCAGGACCTTATTAAATCGGGTGAATGTACGCTTTCAACGGCTATATGTACGCGAGATGATATTATGACGTATCTTATCAGTGAAGGTGTTGAGAACAGCGCTGCATTTAAAATTATGGAGAGTGTCAGAAAAGGAAAAGGCCTTACTGATGAAATGAAAGAGATAATGATTGAAAATAATATACCGGAATGGTATATAGGTTCATGCCTTAAGATAAAATATATGTTTCCAAAGGCACATGCGGTTGCATATGTAATGATGGCAATAAGGATTGCATGGTTTAAGGTATATAAACCGCTTGCATATTATGCCGCATTTTTCAGTATCAGAGCAAAAACATTTGATTATGAAACTATGGCAAGAGGCAGGGATACTCTGGATAAAAATCTCGATATGCTTTTACATATGGAGAAGCCTACGGCAAAAGACAAGGAAAGCATAAAGGATATGCGTATAGTTCAGGAAATGTATGCAAGGGGAATTAAGTTTGAACCTATAGATTTATATAAGGTTAAAGCTGACCGTTTCCAGATAATTGACGGAAAACTTATGCCGGCGCTTAATACAATCGAGGGACTTGGAGGCATGGCAGCAGAAGCAGTAGTTAATGAGGCGGCTAATGGTGAGTTTTTCTCAATAGATGATTTCCGCAGCAGAACTAAGGTAGGCCAAAAGACAATTGATAAGATGAAGGAGCTTAATCTGTTTGGGGACTTATCAGAATCTAATCAGATGTCTATTCTGGATTATCTCAAATAAGTAGCAGATTAAAATAATAGGATTGCTATAGAAAAGGTACTATTCACGGAACCGCCACGCCTCATTCGCACTCGTCGCCTTGACAGGCTCCAGTTCCGTGCTGCGCACTAAGACTGCTCATATGGGTAGCGATTCCTGCTTCACAGGCTCTCAACTGTTTTAGACAAAGCCTCATTCATGCAAGCATGATGATACTTTGTCTAAAACAGTTGAGCCGTGAATAGTAAAAAAGTGTGTAATATTTGTGTCTTTTATTCGTTTTTCTTGAAAATAAAGTGAAATTAGGGTATATTTAATACATTATTCAAAAAGGGGAGGTATTTTATGACGAATAGTAATGAAGTGGTAGGAGTTTTCGATAAATTTTTGGAATTTGCTGACATATCATCTGTATTCAAGGTTTTATCACGTACTGAATATATAATTCTATGGAAGATAGTATCAAGGTCTGAAAAAGATGCTGTTAATGCCGGACGTTTGTATCTTGAAGATATTAAGAATGAACTTAATATTGCAATGCCGAAGGTATCGGAGATAGTAAGGGTTATGAGCGAGGAAGGATGGCTTTTGTGGAAGCTTGACGCCGATACTAAGAAGACGTATATCGAAGTAACCAACGCAGGACGTGAGAAATGTAATATGCAGCGGGAAGGTATGAAAAAGATAAGGGAACGTCTTGAAAACGAAACTTCCGACGAGGATAAAAAAGGTTTCCTTAACATTACACACAAATTTAAAGAGATAATCGATGAAGAAAGCGATAAAACAGAAGCATATTTTGATATGATGCTCGGAAGGAATGAAAGTTCGTTAAATGTGCTGGGATTATTGAGACCGAAAAGCACAGTAACTTATGTTATAGATGATTATTCTATTAAGAAGGTTCTGGGGGTTTTAAGAGAGAGCGGCTTTGCGACAATCCCTGTTATTAATAAGAACGGGGTATACAGAGGAACCGTAAGCGAAGGAGATTTGTTATGGTATATTGATGCTCACGGTATAGAATGTATTAATGAATCAAAAGTATCAGATATCGTGAATACTGAGCGTAATCCGGCGCTTCGTGATGTTGTGAACAGTAAAATTCTTCTTGACAGTCTTATGAAGCAGAATTTTCTCTGTATGGTTGACGACAGAAATTGTTTCATAGGGATTATAACGAGAAAAGATATTATAATGTATTTGGAAGAGCAGATAGAGAAAAAATATACTAAATAAAATATTTTAATAACAAAGAAAGTGTTGTAAGGGTAATAACTGTAGTTATACGCTTTACAACACTTTCTTTTGGGTTGGGCTAAAAATAAAGCAGTCCGTAGGAGAATCGAACTCCTGTTTCCGCCGTGAGAGGGCGGCGTCTTAACCGCTTGACCAACGGACCAATCAACATTTGCTATCATACACTATCTTTTAGATAAATGCAAGTCTTTTTTTGAAAAAATTCTTATAAACAGTAAATGCAAAATATTTACAATGATAAACGGAATATATTAGGAAGGATATTTCTTGGGGAATGTCTTGTTACGCTGTACTGATAGTCCTAATAAGCATCTCCCACCATACCATATGCTTAGTAGACATGTATTTTTCGCGCTTTAAGATAACTCCCCTATAAATTATCAACTTACTAAACAAATTATATATGACCTATATACGGAAAGTTCGTAATATGGCAAACGTTTCCTTTAGTTTCAAATTGACTACTGCCAAAAGTATTACTAACATAAACATTATCACCAATTGCTAATCCGGTTACATTCGCTGTTTTGGCATCTAATTCAACATAAGTTGCTTCCGACGGAATATAAGGAATATAAGTACCTGCATTCTCTCTTTGTAAACGAATTGTAATCACTTCATCTGTTTTTTGGATAATATCTATTATTTGCAATCCGGTTATCATCCAATAATTACCCGGAGTTACTTTATTTATATCATTTTGTAATGTTCCTTCACCTGTCGGATTAGGAGTATTACTAATGTTATCATCAGAAATGTTACTAACATTATTGTTATTGGTATTGGCATCGTTCACCTTCTTAACAGTAACATGATACTTTATTATCTTTTTACCTTTTTTAACTCTCACAACACATTTACCAATTTTCTTGGCTTTAAGTAGACCTTTCTTGGATACAGAAACAACTTTTGGCTTTGTACTCTTATATATGCAGCCTTTGCCGCACTTTAATTTATATGTTTTTCCTTTCTCGATTGTAATTGTCTTTTTCTTTGCATAAGTCCCTTGATATGTAATAAATGTACCTATAACACATACCAACAAAAGTATTGATATATATACTGCTGATTTACTATTCTTTTTCAACATTTTAATTTCCCTCCATATATTATTTGCTACATGTATTATTTTGTTATATTGTACCATTATATATATGTTATATCAATATATGTTAGTAATAATATAATGATTATATAATAATATAGAATTTCTATATATTGTGGGTTTTATATAAAAGTAATTTTTTGTATTGGATTTTTCTTAAGAATATTGGGGTAATAGAGCATTGCACCGCATCAGCGGCAAGAAGTTTTGTTGTGCTTGCAATAGAAAAGATAAAGACACAGATTAAAAAATAGCAGTTATGACTCGATAAGTAAGATTATATAATAAATTTTTATAAAATCATGAAAACATGTCACATTTTATTGTTTAGATTCGTCTAATTATTATATTAAGAACAAAGGAGAGATTTCTAATTGGCCGGTTGAAGCTGCCGATGTGTGCAGGTCAGAAGGCGGAGTGGATTTAGAGGGTAACATTGGAGAAGAATTTACAAGTAAGCTTTTAGATAATAAAATTACGAAGGAAGACCTTGCTGGGGATGGAATAGAAGATTTGTATTATACGGCAGAGGTTACGTATGAAAGTGGTAATAATGAGCAAAGTAAGTATTCAAAAAAGTATGAAATTGAAGATGAAAAAGTTGTAAAGTATATTCCTGCTGAGAAAAACGTATATACATTTAGATGGTCGGAATATCAAAACGGTAAGCTTGTGACGGTAATGAGCGGAAAGCAATAGGTTATTGTGTATAGTAATACGGTGGGAGTATAAGAGGTTTCAAAAAATAGATATTATATATAAGGGAGGATATGCAAATGAAGGCAAGAAAGATTATTTCATATGTATTGATCGGAATTATTATCAGTGGTTTTTTATCAGGTAATAATGCAATAAGTATAAGTAAAGCCGCTTATGCAAAAGGAGAGATTTCGGATGCTCAGGAAGGTAATTATATTGTAAAAGCAAAAAATGCAAAACAAAGAAAAAATATTATTGCTGAATACAAAGCAGAGAAATCTGTATGTGATATTATAAGTACTAACACAATAGAAATGTCGTTAGATAGTAGCGAGGCAGCAGAGCTGGAAAAGGACTATGAAGATGTGCTTGTAGAAAAAAATTATCAAGTGAAGGGGTTTAAAAGTTCTGAAAAGAAGTATTCAGATAGAAGTGTGGACGAGTGGAATAAAAAACTTATTAATAGTATCGATGTTATGGACGGTACATCTGGTCAGAGTGAGGATATAAAAGAATCATATAAAACTAAAATTGCTATTATTGATTCAGGTGTAAATGCTTTATCTGATGTACATGTTACGGCACGAGTGAATTTTGTCCCCGATTCAGAAAACGTATCTTTTATGTTTGAAGATGCAACGGATCACGGAACGAGTGTTGCAGCCATAATAGCTTCGTCAGGTGTAATGACAGAACTTGAAGGAATAAATCCTTATGCTGAAATATATTCAGTAAGGGTCTTAGATGAAAACAATGTTGCTCCAATCAGCAGGATAATAGAGGGAATAGAATGGGCTATAGATAATGATATGGATATAATCAATCTGAGCCTTGGAACATCTTATTATTCTGCAATATTTCATGACTCAATAAAGAAAGCTGAAGAAAACGGAATACTTGTTGTAGCTGCGGCGGGGAATGATGATGTTGTTGAATATCCGGCAGCTTTTCCTGAGGTGCTGGCAGTTGGTGGAGTGGACTCCGAGGGAATGATTTCAGATTCATCTGCAACAGGCGACAATATAGAACTTATGGCGCCCGGAGAAAATGTTATATCGACAGGGATGTATGGCGCAAAATATGCATTATCAGGAACAAGCGTAGCAGCCCCTCATGTTACGGCAGTTGCTTCAATAATCAAAAGTATTTATCCTGAAATGTCAGGAACAGGCATAAGAATGCTAATGAATGCAACAGCTCAAAATAGCAGTGAAGATGGTACGGGATATGGGATTGTTGATTTGGAAAGCGCCTTGGAAAACCATGATATATTTATGGAGTCGTTTGATGAAGACAGTATCAATAATGATGCGTTTATTATAATAGAAAATGAAGCTGAACCGGACGTTACCGATACGGCGGTAGTTGAAGCAAGATGGAGTAAGGATGATCATAAGGTTTTAATTAATGATGCAATAAGCCAGACAAGCGGTTCGGTATCATTTGAGGAATGGCAGTGGAATATAATACGTCAGGGAACATATGATGCAGATAATAAATATGGTTCAAATTATGGCGTTGGATATGATGAAGAAATAGAAAAGGATAAGGAACACTCATACCTGCACGGATACAAAAATTATGTGGCCAATTACAGATACCTTACTTTTGCTTCAAAATATGTGAAAAATAACGGAATTGACAGTTTTGTGTCCGGTGGTTATATGAATAATAATACATATAGGGCAACGAATGGTTATTATACTGAAATAAACAGGGTTTTAAAATTAATAAATCAAGATTCCAGAGGTTATTTAGACAGTAATAAAGAAAGGGCCGTTTATATATTGGGTATTGCGCTTCATGGAGTGGCGGACACATATGCACACAGAGCATTCGGGCTAAATGGCAATAAGTATTTTAATATTAACCATGAATCATATACTATAGATGGCGTAACATATAAGGGAGCCGATGATATAAACCTATATAAGGGAAGGGTGCGTGATGCGCAGATTGCGACTAATGCTGCGTTAATAAGGTATGCAACTACATCAGGATACGGTACATATAAAACATACACATATGGGGAATACAGTAATTATAAAATAGCGTATTTATACAAGAAGTGTAAATTAACAACAGATACATATAACGGTACAATCTCTGATGCTGACGCGCAGAAATTAAAAGCAGCTTCAATTTCAGGAAATGGGATAGAAGATGCAGAAATATCAGGTGTAAATATAAATGGATATACTGTTACTTGTAAATTACCGGAAGAAACAGCGTATGTTGCATTCCCTACATGGACATATTCAAATGGTCAGGATGATATGCAGTGGTATATAGGTTCCATCGACACTATTTCAGGTGAGAAATATGGAAGATTTCGTGTTAATGTTAATTCTCATAATAATGAGGGCGGCGCATATGTTACACACATATATGCTGTTGACTCGGATAATAACATTATTGCGTCAGATACATCTTTATCTGTTAACATTACAAGAAGGACGACAATCGAAAATGCAGCAGCAACCAACGTAACAAGCAGCGGATATACTGTAAGCTGTAAACTTCCGACCGGAACGGTGAGTGTGAAAATGCCTACATGGACAATGAATAATAACCAAGACGACCTTGTATGGTATAATGCCGGTATATCCGGTGAATCTTCAACGCTTAGGGTATATACAAAAAACCACAATAATGAAAGTGGAAGTTATGTTACCCATATATATGCATATGATTCAAATGGCAATACGTTGGCATTTAAACAACTGGTAATAACTGTACCATGATTCTGAGAATATCTGTAAGATTTTTAAGGTTATATATGAATATAATAATATAACATAATAAGGGGGGCGCATTAATATGATTAAAACATTTAAAAGAACAATATTAGCAGCAGGGCTTGTATGTACAATGTGTATAAACAGCGTTACGTTCGGAACAACGCCGGGAACAGACATAATTAAAGCAGAAGAAAATACAGCAGTGCTTTCTAATCCTATTGTTGACGAATCAGGCGTTACTACATGGGATACGGTATATTTCGGAAAATACTGGCAGAATGACACCGACTGTAACGGAAAAGCTGATAAGAAAGATGAAAAAGAACCTATAAGGTGGAGAGTGCTGTCTGTTAACGGCAACGATGCATTCCTTATGGCTGACCGGATACTTGATTGCAGGAGATACCATGATTGGAAAGTAGAGACAACATGGGAAAATTGTTCGCTGAGGGTATGGCTTAACAATGAGTTCTTAAACGATGCTTTTACAGGTGAAGAACAGGACGCCATCATGACAACAGAGGTAATTAATGATGACAATCCGGAAAATCGGGCAGAAGGGGGAAATAACACATTTGATAAGGTGTATATCCTATCATTCAGGGAAGCGGTCAATGTGGCATATGGCTTTGACGAGAATTACGGAAGCAGGTCATTGTCAAGATGTGTGGCATGTACGGATTATACAAAAAGTCATTATTCATTTCCGATGAGGATTGATAATCCACAAGGTATTGGAGACTGGTGGCTTAGGACGCCGGCTTATAAAAATAAAACAGCAATAGATGTATGTATTTATGGCAATATGATAGATTTGGATGGATGTTTTGTTGAATGGTATTGCGGTGTTAGACCGGTGATGCATCTGAATCTTGATAATTCTAAGTTCTGGACATACGCAGGAAAGGTTAAGTCATCAGATATAGATAAGGTTAAGTTCGGGGACGGGCTTAAAATCACAAAGCTTACCAATAAGAAAGGCGGAAAGCTGGTAGTACGATGCAATATGATAAACGGAGCTGCATTATATCAGGTACAATATGCTGATAACAGGAAGATGAAGAATTCTAAATATGTTAATGGCAGGGGTATGGGTACAACAAAGTTTACTATAAAGAGGTTAAAGAAAGGTAAAACGTATTATGTAAGAGTTCGTCCGTGGGATTATGATTTTGCAATAAAAAAGATATACGGCAAGTGGAGTAAGATAAAAAAAATAAAGATTAAAAAGTAGCAGTTATAAAAGGAAAAACGTGAGTGAACAGATAATCAGACCGTTCATTCACGTTTTTTAGTTTTTACGAAGGTTTTGGATAGCAGCAAATGGAAATTTTTCATAAATACTACTTACGTAATTTACATTTTATGACAAAAACATGTTTTTGCAACAACCTATGGTTGAGCTTAAATATTTTTTCAAACTCATGATTTTGAGCTACAAGGACGGCAATCCGGCACACGAATATTATATCATGCAGATGAACAAGTATGCACATATAAAAAATTGAATTATATAAGCTAACGAAAAATTTGGCAAGTAAGCTTGTCGATAATAAAATTACGAAGGAAGACCTTGCTGGGTATGGAATAGAAGATTTGTATTATACGGCAGAGGTTACGTATGAAAGTGGTAATAATGAGCAAAGTAAGTATTCAAAAAAGCAAGTATAAAAGGAAAGAAATTTGTTGTAAGCATTTCTAAACTTAAGAAGAATACTAAAGTTATTATAAAGGTGACAAAAGACGGATATGCGTCATTAAAGAAGAAATACATTTTATTGATGAAAATTTTTAGGTAATAGCGAAACTTGCTAAGTTCATTTGAAATAGTTATAATATTACAAGTAATTAAGTTGCCGAAAGCTTATAAAAAAAGCTTGCAGAGTAAAAAAAATAGTGCTATAATCAGTTTGGTAATAGTTAACAGGCTTAAGAGTGAACGCGGGTTCACTCTTAACTTTTGTGTTTTAAATATTTTTAAAGGAGGGTATGGGGTGAGTAAAAGTGAAGAATATGAGTTACAGGCTGAGAAACTGATTCTTCCTATAATTAATGATAATAATTTTGAGCTGGTAGATATAGAATATGTAAAAGAAGGCGGAGGTAAGATTCTTCGCGCATATATTGATAAACCGGGCGGTATAACCATTGATGACTGTGAACTTATTAACAGGGCGTTTAGTGACATTCTGGATGAGAATGATTTTATAGAAGAATCTTATATATTAGAAGTAAGTTCGCCGGGGCTTGGAAGGCAGCTTAAGAAGCCGCGTGATTTTGAAAGAAGCATAGGCGAGGATGTTGACATAAAGCTTTATAAATCCATTGAATTTATGGAACGTGGCAAAAAGTTCAGCGCCAAAGAATTTACCGGGCGGCTTGACGGCTACGATGGAGATAATATTACAGTGTTCCTTGGGGAGGAGACAAAGAGCATCCCTTGTAAAGATATATCTATGATACGACTGTCAATAGATTTTTAGGAGGTTAAATACAATGAATGATACTGATAACAGAGAGTTAATCGAGGCACTTGATGAACTTGAAAAGGAAAAAGAGATAAGTAAAGATATTATACTTGAGGCAATCGAGAATTCTCTTTTGGCAGCATGTAAGAACCATTTTGGCAAATCTGACAACATTAAAGTCAATATTAATAGAGAAACCGGAGAAGTTACCGTATTTGCTGAGAAGGATATTGTTGAAGATGTAAATGACCCTGCAATGGAGATTAGCTTAAGTGACGCTAAAAAGATTTCCGAAGATAAGGAAATCGGCGATAAAGTTGATATAGTTGTTACTCCTAAAGATTTTGGAAGAATTGCGGCTCAGAAAGCAAAGCAGGTTGTAGTACAGAAGATTCGTGAGGAAGAAAGAAAGGTTATATATAATCAGTATTATGAAAAAGAGAAGGATATTATTACCGGTGTTGTTCAGAGAGTTATAGGTAATAACATATCCGTTAATATAGGAAAGATTGATACAATACTTACTGAAAGCGAACAGGTAAAGACAGAGCATTTAAGACCTTCCGACAGGATTAAGCTTTACGTTGTAGAAGTAAAAGATACTACAAAGGGTCCGAGAATTACAGTTTCAAGAACCCATCCCGAACTTGTGAAGCGCCTGTTTGAGTATGAAGTAACCGAGATTGCCGACGGTACGGTTGAGATTATGGGAATTGCCAGAGAAGCCGGCTCACGTACTAAGATGGCTGTGTATTCATCTAATCCTGATGTTGACCCTGTGGGAGCATGTGTTGGTGTTAACGGTTCAAGAGTTAATGCAATAGTAGAAGAGCTTCGTGGTGAAAAGATAGATATTATTAACTGGAGCGATGAACCTAAAGTTCTTATAGAAAATGCATTAAGTCCTGCAAAGGTTCTTTCCGTAGAGGTTGACGTTGAAGAAAAGAAAGCAAGCGTTTCTGTACCTGATTTTCAGCTTTCACTTGCTATAGGCAAGGAAGGTCAGAATGCAAGGCTTGCAGCAAGGCTTACCGGTTATAAGATAGATATTAAGAGTGAACCGGTTCCTGAGGAGTTGTTTTAAGGAGGATTAGGTTGAAGAATAAGAAAGTACCTATGAGACAATGTGTTGGGTGCCGGGAATTAAGGAATAAAAAAGACTTGATGAGGATACTAAAAACTCCTGACAACAACGTCATTTTTGATGATACAGGGAGAATGAATGGACGCGGGGCATATATCTGTCCTTCGGTGGAATGTTTAAAAAAGGCCAGAAGAACAAAAGCAATTGAACGCTCGCTTGATATTTCCATACCGGATGAAGTATATGATGCGATAGAAAGGCAGATGTCAGAGCTTGATAAGGGATAAAGTTTTATCTTACATTGGTCTGGCGATGAAGTCAGGTAATGTTGTAAGCGGCGAATTCGCTGTGGAAAAAGCCGTGAAGAGCCAAAAAGCACATGTTGTAATTGTGGCAAATGACGCCTCAGATAATACCAAAAAGAAATTTTACGATATGTGCAGTTTCTATGAAGTGCCTGTTGTAAGCTATGCAGCAAAAGAAGAGCTTGGGCATGCGATAGGAAAGGATTACCGCGCGGTAGCAGCAATTAATGATGCAGGTCTGGCCGGGGCAGTTATTAAGAATATTAACCAGGAGGTAGTAGATATATGGCAAAGATGAAAATTCATGAGATTTCAAAAAGTTTAAAGGCGCAGGGAACTGATATTAAAAGCACTGACCTTATTAAACTTTTGAATGATAACGGTTTTGAGGCAAAGAGTCCTAACAGCAGTATTGAAGACGCTGCTATAGCATTTCTTTTGCGTAAATTTGCTAATCCGGCTGCGGGTGCAGCTAAAGCAGATACCGCTAAAAAGGAAGAAAAAAAGGTTGCTAAGAAAGCTCCAAAGGCTGAACCGGAAAGCATTCAGGCAGCAAGCATTAAACCGGAAAGCACCAAAGAGGAGCATAAGGAGCCTGAAACCAAGGCTGTCGTTAAGGATACTACTCCTGAAAAAACTGATAACAAACAACAGAATGTACAGCCTGAAAAGAAAAAGCCTTCGGATAAAAAGCAGAATTACAATACTCAGGGAGGCTATACAAGCGCCGGTAATTATTCAAGTGACAGACGAAACACCCGTGACGGGGGCAAGAGGGATAATAACCGTCAGAGAGATAACGGCAATAATAACCGTTCGCGGGATAACAATAACCGGGGATACGGAAGAAATAATAACTTTGGTGGTCAGAGAGCAGGTCAGAATCAGGGTCAGAGAAATGACAGAGGCCAAGGCACAGGACAGCGTCAGGGTGGTAATGACCGCAGACAGTCTGGTAATGACAGCCAGAAGGTATTTGAAAGGTTTAAGAAGAGCCAGTCAGGTTTTGACAGCATAAAGCAAGAGCAGAAGCCGGGAAGAAGCCAGAGAGCAGGGAAAGATAATCAGAAAAAAGATAAGAAATACGGCAGAGATAAGGGAATGTTTGATGAAGATGAGAAGCTTATCGGAAGAAAGGATTCTCAGAACAGGAAAAAAGACCCTCATCGTAAAGGCGCATTTATTAAGCCTGAGCCGGTTAAGAAGGAAGAACCTGAAGATACAATTCGTACAATAATTCTTCCTGAGAAGCTTACTCTCAGAGACCTTGGAGACAAATTAAAGGTTGCTCCGGCGCAGATTGTTAAGAAGCTGTTTCTTAAAGGTCAGATGGTATCAATTAATCAGGAGATATCATTTGATGAAGCAGAAGAGATAGCGCTTGAATATAACTGTATTGCAGAGCTGGAGGAAAAGGTTGATGTAATAGCTGAACTCCTTAAAGAAAATGAAGAAGATGAGTCAAAGTTTGTTAAGAGACCTCCTGTAGTATGTGTAATGGGTCACGTAGATCATGGTAAGACGTCTCTTCTTGATGCAATAAGGAATACTAATGTAATTGCAAGAGAAGCAGGTGGTATAACCCAGCATATCGGTGCTTACATGGTATCATGTAATGGAGAGATGATAACATTTCTTGATACTCCGGGACATGAAGCGTTTACTTCAATGCGTATGCGCGGCACCAAGTCAACTGATATTGCAATACTTGTCGTAGCGGCGGATGATGGCGTAATGCCTCAGACAATAGAAGCTATTAACCATGCTAAAGCTGCTCAGGTTGAGATTATCGTTGCTGTTAATAAGATAGATAAGCCGGGCGCTAATGTTGAGAGAGTTAAGCAGGAGCTTGTTGAATATGAACTTGTCTCAGAAGACTGGGGCGGTAATACTATATTTGTTCCTGTATCGGCAAAGACCGGCGAAGGCATAGATACTCTTCTTGAGATGATTCTTCTTACGGCAGAAATGAATGAGCTTAAAGCAGACCCTGACAGAAATGCAAGAGGTATTGTAATTGAAGCGCGTCTTGACAAAGGAAGAGGACCTGTTGCAACAATTCTTGTACAGAAGGGTACTCTAAAAGTCGGAGACCATATAGTTATAGGTTCATCACACGGTAAAGTCCGCGCAATGATGGATGACAAGGGAAGAAGAGTAAAGGAGGCAACTCCTTCAACTCCTGTCGAGATACTGGGACT
>ERZ824480.1584-NODE-1584-length-19438-cov-4.882423_pt1 | contig 19438 bp, 17 predicted proteins | sample MGYA00519861_ERZ824480 | MGnify/ENA primary metagenome ERZ824480 (study PRJEB31778, sample SAMEA3449152) | human gut metagenome | biome: human gut; feature: human-associated habitat; material: faeces | place: United Kingdom | collected 2010/2012 ... | reverse complement strand
GATACAGATACAGGATATACAGTCCGCCGAAAAGGAAGGATGCGAATACGCTGATATTCGGTCTCCAGATGGTGAAGATGACCAGTGCGATGGCAAGCCAGCCTCTGTCACCAAAGGCATCGTTGGACCAGACACCGCAGGCATAGTCCATTACATAATACAGACCTCCCAGACCTGCGATCATACATCCCACACAGGTAGCAATGTATTTGTACCGGGATACGTTGATGCCAGCCGCATCTGCGGTATTGGGACCTTCACCGACCGCTCTCAAATGCAGACCGGTTCTGGTATGACTCAGAATATAAGATGCCGCAAACGCTATGATCACTGCCAGATACGCCAGGAATCCATAGGATAAAAACAACTTGCCGAACCATCCCAGCTTCACCGCAAAAGGAAGGGATTTGCTGAAATAGCTGCTGGTAGCGGACAATGCAATGGAAGGCACATCACTGTTTACCAGCTTGATCAGGGAGCCGCCGAAGAAGTTACCGAAGCCGACACCGAAGGTGGTCATGGCCAGACCGGTCACGTTCTGGTTCGCCCGCAGGGTGACAGTCAGGAAGCAGTACAGCAATCCCATCAACAGGGATCCTAACAGGCAGCAGAGCATCGGAATCGCAATGGCAAGAAACCCATTCATGTTCGCCGCGTCTCCTGCGGATCTCTCATAGAAGAAAGATCCGATGACACCACAGATACCTCCCACATACATGACGCCGGGGATTCCCAGATTCAGATTACCGGACTTCTCCGTGATGATCTCACCGGTACTCCCGTATAACAGAGGAATTCCCTGTACGATTGCTCTCGGAATAAATGCAAGTAAAAATGACCACATGATTACTGTTCCTCCTTTTCTGCTTTTTTACGGAACTGCAGTCTGTAAGTAATGAAGAACTCACAGCCGATGATAAAGAACAGGATAATACCTGTCAGAATATCGGAGTAGGAATGATTCAGTCCAAAATTGGTAGAGATCTCACTGGCTCCGCGATCCATGAATATGATCAGGAAGCTGGAGAATACCATGGTCAGAGGATTGAACTTGGACATCCAGGATACCAGTACAGCGGTAAATCCCTGTCCACCTGCAATAGTGGTGGTAACAGTATGGTTGATACCGCCTACCAGAAGCAAACCTACCAGTCCGCACAGCGCACCGGACAGAAGCATAGTACGGATGATTACCTTTTCTACCTTGATACCCACATATTTTGCGGTATTTTCACTCTCACCCACAACGGAGATCTCATATCCCTGCTTGCTATAGTTGAGATACACATACATGAAAATTGTAATCACTACTGCCACTACAATACTTAACAGATACTTTGAACCAAATATCTGGGGCAGCCAGCCCACGTTGGTATTCTGGTTGATGATACCGATCTTACCGGATCCCTTGGGAACTTCCCATACAATGGTATAGAATGCCACAAGCTGGGTAGCTATGTAGTTCATCATCAGTGTAGACAGTGTCTCATTGGTATTCCATTTTGCCTTGAAAAATGCAGGAATGAAGCCCCAGATGGCTCCTGCTGCCAGGCTGGCCACGATCATGCACAGGATCACAACTGCACCCGGAAGCTTGTCCCCCAGGCAGATCATGCAGGCTGCGGATGCCAGACCCCCGATCAAGACCTGTCCCTCACCGCCGATATTCCAGAATTTCATCTTGAATGCCGGAGTCAGTGCCAGTGCAATCAACAACAGGATCGCAATATTCTGAAAAGTAACCCAGGTCTTACGGACGGATCCGAAAGCTCCCAGAATAATAGACTGATATACCTGTAAAGGATTGATTCCCGTGGTGATCGTCGTAATGATACCGCACAGGATCAACGCCAACAGAATCGCTACGAAACGGATACCCAGAGATTTATACCAGGGGAGAGCATCTCTTTTTACGATATGAAACAAAGGCTCTTTATTCTTCTCCTTCATGTTCTTTGCCTCCTACTCTGGTCATCAGCATACCGACCTCATTTTTATCTGTCTTTCTCGCATCGAGGATACCGCTGACTTCTCCGCCGCACAGCACCATGATACGGTCGGACAGCTCCATCAGCACATCCAGATCCTCACCGACGAAGATTACGGCAACGCCCTTTTTCTTCTGCTCATTGATCAGATCATATATGGTATAGGAAGAATTGATATCCAATCCACGCACCGCATAAGCTGTCAGCAATACGGTAGGTGCGGATGCGATCTCTCTTCCTACGAGAACCTTCTGTACATTACCTCCAGACAGTCGGCGCACCGGTGTGGTAATACCGGGAGTCACGACTTCCAGATTCTCTACAACATCCTCCGCCAGCTGTTTGGAGGGTTTGCGGTTGGTAAACGGCGTATGTCCCTTACGGAAGGAACGTAACATCATATTGTCTGTCAGGTCCATATTGCCCACCAGACCCATGCCGAGACGATCTTCCGGCACGAAGGAAAGTGAAACACCCATCTCTGCGATCTTCAACGGATCCTTGCCGATCAGCATTTCCTTGCTTCCATCGTCCTCTACATAATGAATCGTACCGGTCTCCACCACTTGTAATCCGGCGATAGCTTCCAGAAGTTCCTTCTGTCCGCAGCCGGAGATACCGGCGATTCCCAGAATCTCACCGCTGTTGGCGGTAAAGGACACATCCTTTAACTTGACGATTCCTTCTTCATTACGAACCGTCAGTCCCTCTACCTCGATACGGGGCTTGGGATTCACTGGCTCCGGTCTCTCGATATTCAGTGTCACAGCATGGCCTACCATCATATTGGTCATTTCGGTGACGGTGGTATCCTTCGTCAGCATACTGCCGATGTACTGGCCGTTTCTGAGTACAGCCACTCTGTCGGACAGAGATTCGACTTCATGCATTTTATGGGTAATGATGACGATAGCCTTGCCGTCATCTCTCATTTTCCGGAGGACGTTAAACAGCTTCTCGGTCTCCTGCGGTGTCAGTACGGCGGTAGGCTCATCCAGGATCAGAATATCCGCACCACGGTACAGTACCTTTACGATCTCTACCGTCTGCTTCTGGGATACGGACATATCATAGATCTTCTGCTTCGGGTCCACTTCAAAACCGTATTTATTGCAGATCTCCTCGATTTTACGGGAAGCTTCTTTAATGTTCAGTCTACCTTCCAGACCCAGAATAATATTCTCGGTGGCAGACAGTACATCGATCAGCTTGAAATGCTGATGCACCATACCGATTCCCAACCGCAATGCATCCTTGGGAGATCTGATGACCTCTTCCTTACCGTTAATAAAGATCTGCCCCTCATCCGGAAAATAAATACCGGAGAGCATATTCATCAGTGTCGTCTTACCGCTGCCGTTTTCTCCAAGCAGTGATAAGATCTCACCTTTGTAGATATCCAGATTCACCTTGTCATTGGCGATCACGGATCCAAAAGTCTTGGTAATGTTTTTCATTGAAACCGCAGCTACTTTTGTCTCTTTTTCCATCCTCTGTCACCTTTCCACTTTACCCATGACCTGCAAAATTTTAGGCGCTTTAGTGCCATACGCAGGCACAAATCTGCATGCAAAAAATCCATTTTTGTATTTTTCACACTCCGCCCCTTTTCTACCTCATCCATCCGCAAAAGATCCATAAGGTAGAAAAAGGGCGGCGCGGCGATAAACGCGGCGCCGTCCAGGCTTTTTAAGAATTAATACTGCTCGTCCAGCAGGTTGATGCCGTCGATTCTTACATTGAAGTAAGGAGCAGAACGGAATGCAACATCGGACTCATGGAAGTATCCATCACTTACTACCTCATGATCGGGAGTATAATCAGGATCGGTATCGATATCAGCCTCATAGCTGTCCAGGGTCTTGCCGTCTACAGTGAAGGTAGTGATATCATATACGTGAGTCTTGCCTGCGATCAGATCAGCCTTTGCAGCTTCTACTGCTTCTGCAGTACCCTCTGCTACAGCAGTACCAAGGTCACTCAGTTCTACAGAGCCGGTCTCCAGAGTACCGCACCAGTCGGTATCAATAGGAGTTCCGTCTGCTACACATTTGATAGCATACTCGAAATAAGGCTCCCAGTTAACTCTGGAAGATACCAGGAAGGTATTGGGGCAGGCTGCCTCAGTGCTTCCATTATAAGATACGTTAGGAACACCTGCGGTCTCGCATGCGGTAGGAGCACCCATGGAGTCTGCATGCTGGCTGATCAGTACGCATCCGCCCTCGATCAGCTTGTTAGCTGCTTCCTTCTCAGCGGTCTCATCATACCAGGAACCGGTAAAGGTTACATCCATGGTAACGCTGGGGCATACGGAACGGGCGCCCAGGAAGAATGAGGTATAACCGGACATAACTTCTGCATAGGTATAAGCGCCTACATAACCCATCTTAGCCTGATCCTCGGTGATATCACCGTTAGCGATCATCTCATTCAGCTTCATACCTGCAACGATACCTGCAAGATAACGGCCATCATAGATGGAAGCAAATGCATTGTGGAAGTTATCAAGGCCTTCTGTATGAGCCTTGGTTCCGGTTGCATGGCTGAACTGAACATTGGGATATTCCTTAGCGGCCTCGATGATGTAGTCCTCATGTCCAAAACTGTCTGCGAAAATGAAATTACAACCTGCATCAGCAAGTTCGCAAGCTGCTTCATAAGCTTCCTGTCCTTCAGGAATGTTGGTCTTGGTCATGTACTCAATACCAAGCTTCTCACAAGCTGCTTTTGCTGCATTCAGGAAGTTCAGATCATAAGTAGAGTTCTCATCATGCAGGAAAATGAAACCTGCCTTTACACCGGTAACAGCTTCACTGTCGGTTGCTGCTTCGGTAGTACCTGTTGCTTCGGTAGTACCTGCTGCCTCGGTGGTAGCTGCAACGGTTGCTGCATCTGTGCCGGTGGTAGCTGCATCATTGGATCCGCATCCTGCCAGAGCAGTAACTGCGAGAGCCATAGCTGCGAGTAAACTTACGACTTTCTTTTTCATAATTCTCCTCTTTCTGCGCTGCTGCTTCGTCACAGATCCATGGTGGCAGCGCGGACACAGATCTGCGGATAAACTTCTGAGCCTTAACATAAAAAGGGTAGTATGATCTTTCATACAACCCCTTTATTGTACTCTCTCAACATTAGTCAGTATAAGCATTTGTCTGACTTCTTGTCAAGAGAAGTATTAAATTTTTATTAACTCGTTTGCGAATGTGGTTCTGAATAGTTATCTAACTTATCTAACTCTTAAGATCGAAATGTGATCTCTCCGGTTTTGTCATCCATACTTTCCACAATTGCGAGGGACTCTACACGGATACCCTTGGAACGGATCAGGTCGCCGCCCTTCTGGAATCCCTTCTCAACGGCAATGCCGACACCCTCTACAGAAGCTCCCGCTTTATTGACAATGTCGATCAGACCCTCCAGTGCGCATCCGTTGGCCAGAAAATCATCAATGATCAGAATATGATCTTCCGGATGCAGGAATTTTTTGGAAACGATCACGTCATATACTCTCTTGTGCGTAAAGGATTCGATCTTGGTGGAATATACTTCACCGTCAATATTTACGGACTGGGACTTTTTTGCAAATACCACAGGCACATGAAAATGCTGGGCTGCCACACAGGCGATACCGATACCGGAAGCCTCCACAGTCAGAATCTTCGTAATCTTACGGTCTGCAAACAGATGCGCCCACTCTTTTCCCATTTCATTGAACAGATCAATGTCCATCTGATGATTCAGAAAAGAATCTACTTTTAATACATTCCCTGCTTTTACCGTACCGTCTTTGCGAATGCGCTCTTCGAGTAATTTCATTGTATGTCTCCTCTTTTGTTTCTTCTTAATATATTTTAATGATGTCGGGGTCAAAAGCCCCCGACTTTGATACCTACGGATTGCTTCGTGCTACGCACTACCACAATTCTACCCAATATTCGCATATCGTGGAATTATCATCCCACTTTTATGCTCTTATGTCTCTTATTATACGCAGGATATTAGTCCTTTTTCAATAGAAGAACTATATTTCTTGCTATTTTGACAACATTTTGCTATGTTAACCATGAGAATACTGAAATCACGAGGTGCCTTATGCCTATCAGAGGATATATCATAGAAAAATATAATACTATGACTAACGCTTATACCTGCAACCGTCTGGTACAGGAAGCTTCTGCCCTGGATATGGATCTGCAGATTGTAGGGATCCATGATACTGTGGTCTCTCCGCATGGTGTTATAAATCATGGTAAAATACTGGAACCCGTGGATTTTGTCATCAACCGCTATAAATGGGGACGGGAAAAGGATGCTATAAATGCACTTGCCACCCGAAGCTATAATCCATTAACTGCTTATAATATCTATATTAATAAATTTGAACAGGTACGAAGGCTTCATTCCAAAGCCTTTTTGATCCCGAAATATCTTCTGGGAACTTCACGGTTGCCTTTTTCTTCTATTGTAGAACAACTGGGCCTTCCCTTTGTCGGTAAAGGACTGGAAAGCTCCATGGGAGAAGAAATCGTCTGCATCCGGGATAAAGCTTCTTATGAGGAACTCTCTCTTAACTACCCTTCCTCCAAGGAATGGCTCTTCGAAGAATTTATCTCAGAAAGCTACGGCAGAGATCTGCGCTTTTACAGCATCCGCGGAGAAGCTGTTGCCTGTATGCAGCGCACATCCCAGGGGGATTTCCGTGCAAATGTAGCTCTGGGCGCTTCGGTAAAGCCTTACCCTGTCACTTCCGGCATCCGTACCATAGCCGCAGATATTTACGAGCAGACCGGACTGGATTTTCTGGGAATTGATCTGCTTTTTGGCAGAGAAAAACCTTATTTTTGCGAAATCAATGTCATGCCGGGACTGGAAGGTATTGAAAAGGCTTCCGGCATAAATGTTGCGGGAAAAATTATTGAGACGATACAATCTGACTTTACATCAAAGACTTAGTGTAAAAAATAGTTTTTTCATGCGCAAATATGTGCCTGCACAGTGTACGAAAATACATGATACTAAAGTATCTGGAAAATTGCAGGCTACAAAAAGGTATTTATATGAATAACACTTCCGAAACATCACTGCAATTTCATAAAATCACTACGCGTAAGGAGGCGGAAGACTTTGTCTATGCCTCTTATCTGCGAGCTGCCTCACATCAGGATTATGCTGCAAAGGACGCCAGAAAACGACACCCGGAACTGACCAGATCCCTGCTTTGGCAAAAATCCGTTACTCCCTGCATCGTTGTCACCGGAAGCAAGGGAAAAGGCTCCATTTCCAACATGATCTCCCGAATCCTGCAGACAAGATTCTCTGTGGGACTGATGACCAGCCCTCATATCACGGACTTTCGCGAACGCTTCCGTGTCAATGATACGATGATCAGTGAATCTGACTTCTGCCGTCTGATGACAGAGATCCAGCCAGAGATTCTGAATATTGCCTCTGATCTGCCGGAGTCAGTATGTATCAGTCCCATGGGAATCCAGGCCGATCTGGCACTGGCTTATTTTTCGGAAAAACATACGGATTTCAATGTACTGGAATGCGGTAAAGGTGCAAAATACGATGATGTGAATAATGTACGTCACGATTATGCCGTGATCAACCGGATTTTTCTGGAGCATACGAGGGAACTGGGTGATACGCTGACTGCCATTGCGGAAGATAAATCCCACGTTATCACCGGAGAGCAGAAGTGTGTCTATTTTGCGGAGCAGGAACCGGAAGTTCTGGAAGTTCTGCAGCGCCGTGCCGAAACTCTGCATATTCCCTATAAGATCTACGGTCGGGATTTTCATGCGGAAAACATCCGTTATACCTGCTTCGGAATGCAGTTTGATGTTGAAATCGGAGACAACATTTATGCGGATTTACAAATTCCGTTGTTGGGAGAACATCAGGCGAAAAACTGTGCTCTGGCACTTGCTGTGTGTGTGGATGTGCTGTCTGATCTGCGCAGGGAATCCGCAGTTTTTTCTTTGCCAGACATCCGGAAAAATCTGTCTCTGCTGCACTGGCCGGGACGCATGGAAGTCCTGCGTTCCAAGCCGTTTGTTCTGCTGGATGCCTGTATCAATGCCACCAGCTGTGAGAATGTAAAGGAAGTCCTGCGACATCTGGGGGTTTGGAATTGCACTGTTATTGTGGGAATTCCGGAGGATAAGGATTATGCCGGGGTGGTTCGGTCCATGGAAGAAACGGCAAGCCGGATCCTTCTCACCAGATCCGGAAATCCGCACTATCATTTTTCCAAAAAACAGCAAGAGACATTAGCGGGAGCGGGCATTGGTGCAGAATGGACAGACTCGGTGGAACAGGCACTTACTCTGGCGGATTCTTTTTCGGATCCCATTGTAATCTTGGGAACGACTTCGGTAATTTCCGAAGTAGAGCAGATTTTTCAGCAATCTTAACTTGCCCTCACCGGATACAGGTGCTACAATGAGGGCAAATAGAAGAGTAGCAAAACATTACGCAGAAAGGAGAAGTCCCATGACAGGTATTTACGGAATCAATTATTCTAATAATTATAGTCTGACCGGCAATTACGGATACGCTTATTCTACCGGTGCGGTATCTTCCGCACAGCCCGAAGAGAAGGGTATGGTGGTAAATCCCGGAAAATCCGATGTAGAAAAGCCCGGCAGAAAGTCTTCTCCCGCAGAATGCGAAACCTGCAAGAACCGGAAATATCAGGATGGTTCCAACGAAATGGTCTCTTTCAAATCTGCATCTCATATTTCACCACAGGCTTCCTCCTCCAGAGTTCGTGCCCACGAACAGGAGCATGTAACGAACGCTTACAACAAGGCCGCACAGAACAACGGCAAGGTTCTCTCCGCCACAGTGTCCCTGCGGACCGCGGTATGTCCCGAATGCGGCACCGTCTACACCGCCGGCGGCACCACCACGACCAAGATCAGTTACCGTGACGAGAGCAATCCTTACCAGCAGAACAAAAAATCTGCCGATGCCGCCATGCTGATTGGACGGAATCTGGATCTGAGTGCGTAAATGAAACATAATTTTTGACACGCGAAAGCCCCCACCTTTTATGATATGTGAGGGCTTTTTTATTTTCATTTTAATACGCCACATACCAGTCCCGGCAGGGCAGGAGAGTGAATCCATCGAATTTTTCCGCATCTGTATAGTAAATGATATATATCTTATTTCTGTCGATGTGCTCCCAGTCGATTCCCATGGTGAAGCGGATTCCTTTTCCCAGAAAATCCTTCGGCTTGGGAGGTGCATCGCTTAAGTTCCTGTTGGCAAGGTATTCTGCAGCGTCAATCTCTCCGTAGAGCAAAACACTGGGATATTTGATGGCATCTTCGATCTCGATCTCACGACCGCTTTCCGCCGCAATCTCCATGGCTTTCTGTACGGCTTCCTCGCTGCCTTCCTGAAAATAGGCACTGACTAGCTCTTTATAAGAAGTAAAATATGCCTTTTCAAACTGTACATTTTCCCCCAGCAGAAGTGCTGCCAAAAGAATGCTTACTGCAATTTTTCCATAGAAATTCACTTTTTTCCCCAGAAAATCTGTCAAAGAAGACACGCACAATGCTCCGCACAAAACAAGAGGAATATAGATGCAGTTGATCTGGGTCATTCCCACGGTAACCAGTAATCCAAGCAGCAATGCGCCGGTCAGTTGAAAGAATATCATCCATAATAATGTTGTCTGTCTCTTCTGTAAGGCTAGGATCAGGCGGATCACCAGTAAAAAAACTCCCAGAAAGATCAGTACTCTGGCTGTGATTCCGAAAAATCCAAACGGCATGATCACATCGTAGGGACGACCGATATCCTGCCGATACAGAAGATACAGCAGATTTTTGAAATTGTATAAAATATCACGGAAAGAGGATGCTATTTCATTCACTCTGAAATCCGTCATTACATAGACCGAAAAAGGGCCTATGGAGAACTCTGGGAGGATTCCTCTGTTTACCAGCAAAAATGCCAGCAACGGAAGTGCCAGTAATCCAATGATCACCACATGGATCACGAAATATTTGTCGATCTTCAAAGTCTTTGTAAGAAATCCGTATCCCCATTCCAACAACAGAAGGAGTGGAACAATAGGCCAGATGGTCGCATAACAATACAGGCTCAGACCGTAAGAGAGTGCTGACAAAATAAGTAATCTCGGTTTTTTCAGACCATAGGCAAAAAAAGTCAGTCCAAAAAGCAGGAACCCGGGTGCCAGATTGGACTCCAGTCCCCACCTTGACATCATGATATGCCAGGGACATACACTGAGAAGAAGCATGGCCCACAGTCCGGCCGCTTCATTCACCATCTCTTTCATCAGAAAATAAACCGCCACCAGAGATAAAATTGCTACAATGGCCTGCGGTAGTCTTACTACCAGTGGAGTGATTTTACCTCCGGTGAACACCATAAAAGGAAGCATGAGATACGAGTTCAGTGCATTCTGCCCGCCTCCCCAGGACTCGAAATACACAGGATAGGAGTGTCCTGTGGAATCGATCCCACTGTGAAACAGTGAATACGCATTAAAAGCCCCATAAGCCTCGTCCATCTGGTAACCGCCCGGAACCTTTCCTAACTGCGCCAGCCGCAATATAGAACCAAATACTAATATGAGACAAAACAATATGGTGTATTTATGTTGTTCTATTGTTTTCTTTAATGTCATAGGTCTTTTATATCCTTTTTGCTTTCCAATATCCATTTGGGATGAATATTATTTTCTTCTGTTTTTTATTTTATCATATGGGATATTGGATTGTCTCTGTAAAAGTGAAAATTACTCTCTTTCCACCTACTGTGGTAAATTCAAAGTTGGATTTTTCAACAGTGTGGCAATAACCGGGGTATATTTAGATACTCCATAGTCTTCAACAATACTGGTTATTCTAGCCCCTGCATCCTTTGATGAAGCACCACATAAGAAAACTCTTTCATCATCAGTTCCATAATCAAGCACGATAAAACGATCATGGAATATACCGCCGGTCTTTTTCATTGATATTTTTACGGATGGATACTCTTTACAGAAATCCGTAAATTCTATATTGTGAAGTTTATTATTTCCGACATTATCGCTGAATAAAGTAATATTTACTCCTGTAGGAGAATTTTTAAGATGTACCAGCGTTCTTAATCCAATATAATTATCAACGACATATATTGACGACTTTGCCTGCTTATAAATGGACTCATAAACTTCATCCGCACTACTGAACTTTGCATTAAACATGAGCCACTTCTCGTCATCATCTGAAACAAAGCTGTTCATCATGTCAGCTAACTCAGATTTTGTCACAACATCCTTCAATCCTTCTGCAACATCTGAAATCTGTTTTTCCAAAGATATCATATTTGAATTGATTTTATTAATTTCTATTCTGTTGTTAGCAGTCTCCATGCTTAACTGAAGTATTTCCCTCTGACCTATTAAATCACAATTTTCTAAAATGTAATCTTTCATTTTCTTAAAAGTCTTCACAAGTGCACGGCTTTGTTTAATTGCAAGCTCGCCGTGCAAAACTGTCATAAGCATATATACTCCCTGCTCTGTAAACACATAGGGCTTGTATTTTATATTTGAACCCCTTCCCGTATTCAAGGTGAAATTTTTGCACCTTGAAAGTTTTTCCACTTCTTCATCATTCAATTCAAACATAAAATCATCACCTTCGAATTTGGCAATGTTATTCCTAACCTGTCGTTTAAAATTCTTGGTCTCATATCCATAAATTTCTGCTAAATCTGAATCAAGAATAACCTTCTTCCCTCTAAATTCATAAAGCCGATTTTTCATGTATTCTTCTGTAATTTCAATCACCACAATTTCTTGTTTTTTCTCTTCCGTCATAAATTTCTTCCTTGTCTTGTGGTCACAAACTGTGACCGCAAATCTACATGTTTTCCAGACTTTCTATCTTCTTCAAAGCTTCCATATAAGCCATCAGTCTCTTCTTCTGTTCTTCCTTAAGTCCATGGTAATCTTCAATCAGTTGAATGTCATAGGGCGTAAACCGGCTTTCCGGACTCGCAGCCGCAATCTCTTCCTCATCTTCAATTCCTTTTCCGGTAAGAAGCTGCTCCGGGGTAATCTGCAATACATTACAAATATTCATAATTTTATCCGCCGCAGGATTTGTCTTTTTTTTCTTCCATTCACTGATCGTACTGGTCGCAATTCCAACCTGTTTTGCGAACTCAATTTGTGTCATATTTCTGTCTTTTAATACCTTTAATATCCTCTCGCTTATAGTCATTTTATTTTTCTCCTGTATTTCAATATTATAAATTTCATTATTATGAATAATATTTTACACCATAGTAAACATATATTCAATGTAAATATAAAAAAATTCGAAAACATTATGCTTTCGAACTTTTTTATATCTAATTTTATAACATCATTTCCATATATCTTCGGTATGTTTTGAATCCTACTGCTTCATAAAAAGCAAGTGCATCTTCATTAAACTCCCACATATTAAGTTCCATACGATTTATTCCCTGCTCCTTTGTATAAGTTTTTATAAATGCTATCATTTCCGATGCAATTCCCTGCCTTCGGTATTTTTTATCCACACAGAATTCATCAATATCCATAAAATCACGTTCCTGCATAAAAGGAGTTTCCGGTTTATGAATATGATGAAGTACAGCAAAACCGCAGATCATTCCTTGCAATTCCGCCACTATAATTTTCTGCTCGGGATCTTTCCAGATAGTATATATATGATCTTGTAATTCCTTATTAAAACCAGGCTTGAAAACCTCGGGTTTTCCCTCAACATGCAGGTCATTCACCTGTTTTCTTAATTCATTTACCTGAATTAATTCATTTTCTTTTGCAAATCGTATGAGCATTTTTATAGACACCTCTTTTTCTTTATTTTATACTATATACAAGTATATAGTGTGCAAATTATGCTTTCAATTACATATATACAGTAAATATTTATACTTTTTACAACTAATAGTTGCATATGTTGCATTTTAATATTTCATTTTCAAAAGGAGATTTATATGCCTCAGAACGATAGACATAAGGAAAGAAAAATACCTATCGAATTTGATTTTTATAATACTTTGGAATCACTGCCGATAGATAACAGATGCACTATCATTATGATTTCTTGTGGAAGCACAACTTTCAAAATCAATGAACATATTCAGACCATCAAAGCTCCTGCCGTACTTTGTATCTCTCAATACGATAATTTTCAATGTCTGGAACGCATACATCTAAGTGCCAAAGCATTTCATTTTGATCCCTGGTATATAAATGCATGTTTAAAATTTGAAAATCTTGATGACTCAGTTTCCATTGATAAACAATATGTTTATGATAGAAATATGCTTTATATGTTCACTAAACATCATGGATATTTTCAGGGGTTTTTTAACTTAACACCGCAGCAATATATTCACTTGAATGAACTTATGCTTATGATTGGAGCCGAAACATACGCACAAAGCGATGATTACTGGACTTGCCGTATCAGGAGAATGCTTCGTCAGACACTTAATTGTATTTATGATATCTATGTGGACCAATGCAAATTAAACTTCTATGAATTATCTGAGAATTCGAATCCGGTTACTATCTGCACTGATTACATTCATGCCAATTACCGTAATGATATTACACTAAATTTTCTATGCGAGCTTGTTCACCTGAATCGAACCACACTTAACCAGCGTTTCAAACAACAACTCAACTGTACCTGCATTGAATATCTGCTTCATTATCGTCTTAAGATATCACAGGAATTATTATCTAATACCAATCTTAAGATCGATGATATTGCTAATCAATGTGGTTTTAAGTATGGTTCCTACTTCAACCGGCAATTTACAAAATGCCTTGGGATTTCACCATCGGAATTTCGGAAAAATCCAACAGGATATAGCATGTTTGAGGGTGATAAAGTTAAAAAATTATAACCGAAATCAATTTCTTCTCTTGTTAACTGAAACATAAAATCTTCTAAAAATCTCTTAATGTTTCTTTCTACCTATTCACCCTTTGCAGCCATGCGACCGTCTCCACATGCACAGTCATCCCAAACTGGTCCACGCCCTGGACCTTCCGGATCTCATATCCACCATCGCAGAGGATCTTCAGGTCTCTGGCGAGGGTGGCGGAGTCGCAGCTGACGTATACGATGCGTTCGGGCTGCATGCGGAGCATGGTGTTTAAGCAGGCATCGTCACAGCCTTTTCTTGGCGGATCCACGACGATGACATCCGGGTGGAGCATTTCGTCGGAAGATACCTCTTTCATTGCCTTTTCGTAGAACTCCGGCAGGACTTCCTCCGCCTTACCTACAAAAAATTCGGCATTTTCAATATGGTTTCTCTTCGCATTCTCTCTGGCATCGTCGATGGCCTGGGGGATGATCTCCACGCCACACACCTTTTTGGCTTTGCCCGCCAGGAAGAGGGAAATGGTTCCGATGCCGCAGTAGAGATCCCACACCGTCTCTTTTCCGGTCAGTCCCGCATATTCCAGAGCCAGACTGTAAAGCTTCTCTGTCTGTACGGGATTCACCTGATAGAAGGAGAGGGGAGATATCTTGAAGGTCAGGGCATCTCCGGTATAAGGGTAATTTTCTTTCTGCATGTCCCTTACGTGGATCGTATCCTCAATGGTGCTCTCACCCCAGAGATTATGGATCATGGTACCCATGATCACATTGGTTTTCTCGGCATTGATACTGACTGACACACTTGTCATACCTTGGATTTTTGCCAGTGCAGCCAGTAATTCTCCCTGATTTGGTAAAAACTCATTCGTATTCTTCTGTACTCCGGCAATAGGGTATGACATTTTTGTCATTTTCTTATTAATGACCAGACATACCATCAACTGTCCACTGGTGAAGCCTTTCCTGATCAATACATGACGTACCAGACCCTTGCCAGTGACTTCGTCATAGGCAGTTACTTTATTTTTCCGCATATAGGAGAGTATGGTTTCGAGGATCTGCTGATTTTCAGAAGCACCAAGGGCGCAGTCTGTATTGGCAATGATGGTATGGGTGCGTCCGGCATAGAAACCGGTGATAACATTACCGTCTCTATCAGTTCCTATGGGGTACTGCGCTTTATTACGATAGTGGAAGGGTTCCTCCATGCCTACAATAGGCTGCATGCGTTCATCAATGTATTCCGCATCGAACCCACCGATCCGGATCAGATTGTTGCGGATCTTCTGTTCCTTGAAATGCAGCTGCTCAGAGTAGGAGATTGCCTGCAGCTGGCAGCCGCCGCACTGTCTGTGGTATGCACATTTCGGTTCTACACGAAAAGGAGAAGGCTGTAACACCTTCTCTAATCTGGCATAAGCGTAGTGCTTTTTACTTTTTATGATCTTGGCTTCCACCTGATCGCCGATAACGGCATCTTTGATAAAGAGGGTAAAACCGTCTACTTTACCGATTCCTTCTCCGTCACTTCCCATATCCTCTATGGTCAGCGTTACACGATCGTTTTTCTTATATTCCATAAATATCCTTATGCCTTTCCGTAGCCTACAAATTTTCCGGTACTTCAGTACCGCGTACTTCCAGTATTGCTTACATCAGTCCCTCGTACTTTGGTACACTGTGCAGGCACAAATTTACGTGTGAAAAACTTTCTCAGGAAAGCTCCTCAGCCAGCTTTCCGATCTCGCCCTTGTTCTGCTCATTCATGGCAGACTTGATGCTAACTGTAGTCTCCGTAAATGTCAGATTCTTGCTTTTTTCAAACATTCCAAGGATCAGTTTGCCTGCCATGGGTGCCCAGGTGCCGTTCTCAATGATTGCCACCTTACGATTCTGGTAATTACGCTCGGTCAGACCTTCGATAAAACTGCGCATGCAGGGGAAGAGGTCTCCATTATAAGTAATACCCGCCAGCACCAGTCTGTCATAACGGAAAGCATCGGCAACAGCTTTTGCTTTATCGCATCTTGCCAGGTCATACAGTACTGTTTTCTGTCCTTTTTCCTGTAAAACATCCGCCAGATACTCCGCAGCATTTCTGGTATTGCCATAGACAGAAGCATAAGCAATTACCACTCCGGATTCTTCCGGCTGATAGGAAGACCACTTATCATATTTTTCCAGATAGAATCCCAGATTCTCCTTAAGTACCGGACCGTGAAGAGAGCAGATGGTCTGAATGTCCAGTCCTGCCGCTTTTTTCAGAACAGCCTGTACCTGGGGACCATATTTTCCGACAATACCGATATAGTAGCGGCGGGCTTCGTCCGCCCATTCTTCCTCTGCATCCAGCGCACCGAATTTGCCAAAGCCATCTGCTGCAAACAGTATTTTCTCTGTTGCTTCATAAGTCATCATAACCTCCGGCCAATGCACCATGGGAGCATAAACAAAATGCAGGCTGTGCTGTCCAAGCTCCAGGACACCATCATTCGCCGCAACGATGTGTTGTTCCGCAGGTAATCCCTGCACGGCGAAAAACTCCGGGAAAAACTGTTCCATGAACTGGAATCCCTTCGCTGTGGATACCACTGTGGTTTTGGGATATTTTTTTAAGAAAGCGGGAATGCTGGCGGAATGATCCGGCTCCATATGTTGAATCACAAGATAATCCGGTGTTTTTCCGGAAAGTACCTGTTCTACATTGTTCAGCCATTCTTCGGTAAAAAATCCATCCACCGTATCCATAACGGCGATTTTCTCATCCAGGATCACATAGGAATTGTAAGACATTCCATTCGGAACCTTATACTGTCCCTCGAACAAATCCACCTGATGGTCGTTTACACCCACATATTTTACACATGTACTGATCTCCATATTCTTCCTCTCTTTCCTGTCTGTTCACAGAATTTATAGTATTTATCCTGTCATTTACTCCATTCTGGTAGCCCGCAGATTAGATTCAAACAATCTGTTGTAACCCAGCCAGCCACTGTTTTCACTGTTGTTTTCCAGAATTTCCTTAAAGGTCTCCATCTTGGCATCGGTATCATCCGCATAATTCAGAGCCACTGCCTCGATCAGCGCCGGAACCTTGGGAGATCCGTATTCCAATTTACCATGATGTGCCAGAATGCAGTGCTGTAATTCTGCCAGGAGATTGTGCGGGAATCCGTCGATCTTAACGGCACGTTCCCCAAGCATCTGTGCGCCCATCACGATATGTCCCAATAACTGTCCGTCATCTGTATAATCGTTTACCGGAAAAGCGGAAATCTCTTTTACCTTTCCGATATCATGGCACATAGCCGCCGTCAGAAGCAGATCTCTCTGTAAAATAGGATAAGCAGAGCAGTAGTAGTCACACAGCTTGGTAACGCTTAAAGTATGCTCCAGCAGTCCGCCTACGAAACCGTGATGTACAGTCTTGGCTGCAGAAGAGTTGCAGAATTTCTTCGCGAAATCAGCATCGTCGATAAACAGATCCTGCAACAGCTGATGTAGATAGGTATTCTTAATACTTCCGATCAGAGTCTTTAATTCATTGTACATAGTGTCGATGCCTTTGGAGCTCACCGGCAGATAATCGGAAGGATTGTATTCTCCCTCACGACAGACACGGATACGCTTCACGCTGATCTGTAGCTGCCCCTGGAAATTCGTCACATCACCGTATACCTCTATGTAATCCAGATCATCATAATCACCGATGCCCGGATTGTTCGGCTCCCATACCTTGGCGTCGATCGTTCCGGTCTTATCCTGTAAAATCACACTTTCATAGGGTTTACCGTTCTTGGTAACAGCCTCCTGTTTATGTTTGCACAGATAAATATCAAATACTCTGTCGCCTTCTTTTAACTCTTTAATGAATTTCATATTGTTGTCCAAACCTTTCTGTCAATCTATTTCAACACCGTTAATGTGATGTCGAATTTCATCTCTTTATATTCCTGCTGTGACTGCCGCATAATCGTCAGTTCTACACTATCTCCCGGTTTCATACTGAGCAGAGAGTTCGTATACTCGTCAAAGCTGACGATCACATGTTCACCGAATCCTGTGATGACATCTCCCTGCTGGATTCCCGCCAACATAGCGGGAGAGTCCATTTCCACCTCTGTAATATAAGCACCGTAGGGAACTCCCAGTTCACTGTTGGCTTCTTCGGTGACACCCACACCCTTCAGACCCAGATATGCAAATTTTTCCCCGTTTGACATTTTCTCAATATGGCGCTTTAATTCCGTAATGCCGTAAGCACATACCATATTTTTCATATCCGTGGCAGACTTGCCATTTGTAATGATACCGATGACCTGTCCCTGGAGATTAAACAATACACCGCCTGCATTCTGACTTCCTACAATATTGGTCTGCAGAATCCGGTAAGTGGTATCCGATACCGCCGACTCACTGGCGGAAGAGGTAATGATACCATAGCCCACGGAACCGTTGGTACCCATGGGGCGTCCCAAAGCCACCACCGGAAGTCCGGCAATATCTTTGATATTAGAAGATCCAAAAGTAGCGATCGTAATATCATTCTTCAGAAAATCTTCATTCAGAGTATCCAGTTCTACAGCAATCACAGCCAGACCTGTAGTCTCATCTTTTTCCTTCAAAGATGCATCTGCCTGGGTGCCCTCGTTGAATGTGACAATGATGTCATCTGCTTGTTTTACCGGAGAATAATCGGTTAAAATCAGTAATTGCTTTCCATTTTGCGCTATGATCACACCGGATGACTGATTTTTGCTCTCATTTACATTATTGAACCAGTCCACACCGGATGACACTCCTGTCACAGTGACCATGGAGCGATTCATCTCTGCCACATACTGGGCAAGAGCACTGTAAATCTGCTTGTAATTGTCCAGATCCAATATGATTCCGGATAACAGTTCCCGGATCTGTTCCTGTTCCATGACTTCACTGGGAGCAGAAGAGGACTGGCTACTCTGGTTCTCCTGCTGCATATTCTCCGCTAACATCTGTTCCGGAGACATTTCGTCCTGATCTTCCGGGAATACCACGACCTGCGGTTCCTCCTCCGGATACAGCCAGTTACTGATTACCGGTTCCAATACCAGAAATGTGAAACATGCTACCAGACCGAAAATCACTGCCATAGAAGCCGTGATCAAAGTCCTGCGCAACAGCTTTTTCTTATTTACCGGACGTTCCTTGATTTTTTCTATCATAAATTTTTTCTCAGAAACGTCATTTTGTTCCTTCTGCTTATTTTCTTGGGAATCCGCCATAAATATGCCTCCTCTGCTGCCTACAGATACCTCGGCTTTTCCTTAGGACTCTAATATCTCAATTATACAAAACTGTACCCAAAAACGCAACTGAATGGTATAATGAGATATAATAAGCTCATCCATAGTGACCATGCATGACTGCTTGCAGGCAAGGCATGGTCACTATGAGAGGAGCAAACAGACATGAGCAAGAAGGGCGATAGCCCGGATTGCGAATGGATGTAACGATTTCGAGAGTGCGCAGCAC
>ERZ824480.1580-NODE-1580-length-19470-cov-3.532629_pt1 | contig 19470 bp, 19 predicted proteins | sample MGYA00519861_ERZ824480 | MGnify/ENA primary metagenome ERZ824480 (study PRJEB31778, sample SAMEA3449152) | human gut metagenome | biome: human gut; feature: human-associated habitat; material: faeces | place: United Kingdom | collected 2010/2012 ... | reverse complement strand
CGAACTGCGTGAGAGTCTTTCCGATCACCCGCGCGCGCTCACCCACCTTGAATTCAAGCGCCTCGGCCTTTCCGTCGAGTATTAAGTGCATTGTTTCAATGTGACTGCTCGGCGAATTGGTTCTCGCGCGGACAAAACGCACGATGTATTCGGCGGTAATGTCCTTGGGATAAATAACGGTATCTAAGTTAAGGCTTGCCACAACGTCGTCATATTCGATACGGTTGACTTTGGTAACAAGCTTCCCGTTTGTCTTGCTTTTTGCAAAAAGCGTCAGCATAATGTTCTCTTCGTCAATGTTGGTCATAGCGACGAAGGACTCGGCATATTCGATGCCCTCCTCCAAAAGCACGCGGCTTTCCGAACCGTCGCCGTTTATTATGGTCGCCTTGGGAAGTGCGCGGCAAAGCTCGTCGCACCTTTCCGGGTCTTTTTCGATTATCTTTACCGAGATGCCGGTCTGTATAAGCTGCTGGGCAAGGTAGTATGCCGTTGCGCCGCCGCCGACGATAATGGTGTCCTTAACGCTGTTAGTTTTAAAGCCGATCTTCTTAAAGAAATACACTTCGTTGCTTATCGAGCTTAAAATGCTGATATAGTCTCCGGACTTTAAGACAAAATCACCGCCGGGGATGCGTATGTCGTCGCCGCGCTCAACGCCGCAGACTAAGATATCGCAGTTTAAGCGCGAGGAAAGATCGGCGATCTTGATGTCATTTAATACAGAGCCTTCGGGAATGCGGAACTTTAATATCTCCACACGGCCCTTGGCAAAAGTATCGATCTGAATGGCTGAAGGGAAACGGAGAACCCTTGCGATCTCGTTTGCAGCCGCCTGTTCGGGGTTGATCACCATGGCGAGGCCGAGATCCTCTTTGAGAAGCGGAATCTCTTTTGAATATTCGGGCCGTCTGACTCTGGCAATCGTGCGCAGGCTTCCGAGTTTCTTTGCGACAAGGCAGGTCAAAAGGTTAAGCTCGTCAGACCCTGTCACGGCGATCAAGAGGTTGGCGGACGCTATGCCGGCCTCTTTTAATGTGTCCTGACTGACACCGCTTCCGACAACGCCCATAATGTCATACTGGCTTATAGCGTCCTGAACAGTGGAATATTTGATGTCGATGCATGTTATGTTGTGCTCTTTTTCCTGACTGAGCTTTTCGAGCAGTTTGAGCCCGACTTTGCCGCAGCCGACAATTATAATGTTCATATCATTACCTCTCTTATTCAATCGAATATTATAGCAAAGGTGAGGCTAAATGTCAAGATTTGGCGCCGGATTAAAGGCCGAATCGTATTCTTTTTCGGCGATAGCCTCTTCGCCGCCTGAAGTGAACATGGCCGCGGTGACGGCGGGATCGGTTTCGGGATCCTGATATTCGGTGATCTTATAGGCGATCGGGCTTTCTTTAACCGTGTTATCGGAAAGCACAACATCGCGCTTTTCTTCATAATAGTATGCGGCGCCGTTTTTGACATAATCCGTAAATGCCGCATGGTAAATTCCGGTATCGGGATCTTTGTATGTCGATACCGTGTCGCTCCACGAAATGTCGGCAAGCGAATCGCCCTCCGAAGCGGCATTTTTATATTTTATGAGCTCTTTTCCGTCCCCGGAGACCTCGAAAATGTTATAGCTTGTGTAAAATCCCGTTCCCTGAATGGATGCCGCAATAATTTCAAGGCGGCCGTTGTTATTAAGGTCGCACACGGTGTAGCTGACAGGGTCAAAACTGTCAAAGTCGGTTATCCAGATGTTTTGATTCTAGCTGATCAATTTTAACTGGCTCTCGCGGCTTAAATGATCCGTGCCTTTTGTGCACGATGTTATAAAAAGCATGGCACATATTAACGGCAAAAACTTTTTCATAGCTTCATTTCCTTTCTTTTAGACCAGTATAGCATATAAATCATTTCATGGCAAGCAATATTTAGGGAAAATTGATACTTGATAAGAAGAGCATTGTGTGCTATAATTATCATATGATTAATAATACTGTAGGAGGAATTATGGAGAAGGAATTCGTTTTAATACTTGACTTCGGCGGTCAGTATAATCAGTTGATTGCGCGCCGCGTCAGGGAAGAGAATGTCTATTGCGAGGTTCATCCTTACACGATGCCGTTTGAGAAGATCAAGGAGCTTAACCCCGGTGCTATTATATTCACCGGCGGCCCCAACAGCGTTTATTTAGATGAGTCGCCTAAGTGCGATCTGAGGCTTTTTGCCATGGGAATTCCGATCCTGGGTATATGCTACGGTGCACAGCTTATGGCATACTCGCTCGGCGGAAAGGTTGAGACCGCGCCCGCAAGAGAATACGGTAAGATCGAGATCAACTATTCCGACAACGTATTTTTTAAGGATGTGGATAAAAAGAACATCTGCTGGATGAGCCATAATGACTATGTGTCCGAGCTTCCGGATGGCTTTTCCTCGATAGCGACGACCGAAAACTGCGAAAACGCCGCGTTTTGCGATGAGTCAAGAAAGCTCTATGCCGTTCAGTATCACCTTGAAGTGAACCACACAAATGAGGGAAGCAAAATGCTTAAAAACTTCCTTTATGATATATGCGGATTTACAGGTCAGTGGACGATGTCAAACTTCGTTGAGAAAAGCATTAAGGAGCTCAAAGAGAAGATCGGCGATAAGAAGGCTCTTTGTGCGCTTTCCGGCGGAGTCGACAGCTCAGTGTGTGCGGTTCTTTTAAGCAAGGCGATAGGCAAGAATTTAACATGTATCTTCGTTGATCACGGCCTTTTAAGAAAGGGCGAGGCGGAGAGCGTCGAGAAGATGTTCACCGAGCAGTACGACATCAATTTCGTTAAGGTGGACGCTAAGGAGCAGTTCCTTTCCAAGTTAAAGGGTGTAACAGAGCCCGAATCCAAGCGCAAGATAATCGGCGAGGAGTTTATCAGGGTCTTCGAGGCGGAAGCCAAGAAGATAGGCAAGGTTGACTATCTCGTTCAGGGCACGATATATCCCGACGTTATCGAGAGCGGCCTTGGCAATGCGGCTGTTATCAAGAGCCATCACAATGTCGGAGGGCTTCCTGATCATGTCGATTTTAAGGAGATAGTTGAACCTTTAAGGTTGCTATTTAAGGACGAGGTAAGGCGCGCCGGTATCGAACTCGGTATGCCTGAAGATATGGTTTGGCGCCAGCCGTTCCCGGGTCCAGGTCTCGGAATCAGAGTGATTGGCGAAGTCAATGAGTATAAGCTCAATATTTTAAGAGACGCGGACGCGATTTTCCGCGAGGAGATCAAGAATGCCGGACTTATGAGGAGCATCAATCAGTATTTTGCGGTTATAACCGATATGAAGAGCGTCGGCGTTATGGGAGACGCGAGAACGTATGAGTATACGGTCGCACTCCGCGCCGTCACGACGACCGATTTTATGACGGCCGACTGGGCAAGGATCCCGTATGACGTTCTTGAAAAGGTCTCTAACCGTATCATTAACGAGGTTGACCATGTTAACCGTATCTGCTACGATATAACAAGTAAACCCCCGGCAACGATCGAGTGGGAGTAAGTAATCAAACCCTTGAAAGTGGCTTAAAATAAGGCTTTTCGGGACTTTGAAATCTGCAATGATACTAATTTGATACTATTTTACTATTGCAGACAATAATAATTGATTAAAAAATACCATCGGAAACAACAAAGTTTTCGATGGTATTTTTGTGTTTATTCGGATTTTTTCTTATTTTCACGGAGCTTGTCAATATCACGCTTAAAGCGTTCCGCTTCGATTTGCGGATATTTATATCTCCATTCGTCATATTCCTCTTGCGTTATCTCTCCGTTTGTGAGTTTTTCGTATTCCGCTTGCCAAGAATTGAGGTTTTCAAACAAGGTTGAAAAGGACTTGTTATGATTATCGAGTGTGATACAAAGTTGACCGTCAATTTTATTTATCTTGAAGCCGTATGTATCTTCAAGTGCAAAAAGTGTGTGCATTAAGCCGATATAAGTATCTATTTCAGGAACATTCAATGCCTTTGGAGAAACATCAAACAGGGTTGCAAAAGCGTTTATTAAATCGTCTTTCGGTATTCTTGTTTCCGATTCGTATTGAGCAACACGCACATCTGCGGCATTTTTCGGAAAGCCGAGCTTCAATCCCAACTCTTTTTGCGTAAATTTGCGTAAATTGCGGAAAAACTTTATTCTTTGACCGATAGCCATAATAATGCACCTCATAAATTAAACTTCTTGATTTAGTATAACATATAATTCATAAAAAATCAAGTCAAAACAGATAAAATATAAAAAATAAAATTTTTTCAAAAAAACTATTGACTTACACTCAAAAGTTTAGTATAATATCAAATACAAACTAAACTTTTGAGTATAGTTTGTATAAAACGAAGGAGGTTTTCTTATGGACAACAAATTATTTATGCGAGCCGACGAGGTAGCCAAAGAGCTTGGAGTTTCTCAAGCCTATGCTTATAAACTGATTAAAGAGCTTAACAGGGAAATGAAAGCGAAAGGCTATATCGTAATTAACGGCAGACTCAACCGTGAATATTTTGCGGAAAAGGTCTATTCAAAACACTATGAAAAGGAGGCGTAAGTTATGCCGGCTTACAAAGACAAGAAAACAGGAAAATGGTATGCTTCATTTTATTATGCGAATTGGAAGGGGGTGCGTGAAAAGAAAATGAAGCGAGGGTTTGAAACAAAAAAGGCGGCTTTGGATTGGGAAAGAGAGTTCTTGATGCAATCATCGGCTGACCTTCATATGCGGTTTGAAACCTTTACGGAAATATATGTTTCCGATTTAAAGCAGCGTATTCGAGAGAATACATCTTTAACAAAGGACAGCATAATCTGCAACAAGATATTGCCGTTCTTTAAGGATAAGAAAATGAACGCAATCACGGCAAAAGATGTTATCAAGTGGCAAAATGAGCTTCTTGCTTATCGTGATGAAAACGGTAAACCGTATTCCAAAACTTATCTCAAAACAATGCATAATCAGTTGAGTGCAATATTCAACCACGCAATGCGGTATTATGATTTAAAGTCAAACCCTGCGGCAAAAGCGGGACACATAGGTGAAAAGGAAGCCGGGGAAATGGAATTTTGGACAAAAGAGGAATATCAAAAGTTTGCATATGCCGTAATGGACAAGCCGATGTCATTTTATGCGTTTGAAATTTTATATTGGTGTGGCATTCGTGTTGGGGAACTGTTGGCACTCACTCCCGCCGATTTTGATTTTGAAAACCGCTTGCTACGGATAAACAAATCTTATCAGCGTATAAAGGGGCGTGATGTGATTACGGATCCAAAAACAAAGAAAAGCATACGAACAATTAAAATGCCAAAATTCTTATGTGAGGAAATCGACGAGTACATTAAAATGCTTTACGGTATAAAGCCGAACGACAGAATATTTACGGTGACAAAGAGCTTTCTTCACACCGAAATGAAACGAGGTTCAAAAGTTGCGGGAGTTAAAAGAATAAAAATTCACGGGCTCCGGCACAGTCACATAAGCCATTTGATTGACTTGGGATTTTCGGCGGTTGCCATTGCCGACCGAGTTGGGCACGAAAGCATAGATATTACATACAGATATGCTCATCTTTTTCCGTCAAAGCAAGTTGATATGGCAAACAAACTTGATGATGAAAGGAATGATTTGGATGGATAAAAATGTTGATAAAAAAGGAAGATGGCGCAATGTAATCGTATCGTTCAGAATGTCACCCGAGGAGCGGGATGACTTGAATGTGAGAGTAAAGCTATCGGGACTTACAAAGCAGGATTATGTTATAAAACGCTTGCTCGAGAGAGAGGTAATTGTTATACCGAGTTCAAGACTTTACAAGGCAATGAGAGAACAAATGACGGAAATTCTGTCAGAACTTAAAAGAATTGAAAACGGAAAAAATGTTGACGGTGATTTACTTGCGGTTATCGAAACGGTTGCAAAAACATATAACGGTCTGCAAGAAAAGTAAAATCCCAAAGTATCTGCAAATACTTTGGGAAAGGGAATGTGGTAAACACTCCGTATTTTACAAATATAAGTTTACCACATTTTCGCCGATTTTTCAATAGAAAGAGGTGGAATTTTTATGTATGAGAATGATTTTGATATGCAAGAGTATTTCAAAAATATGAATAACCCTTATTATTTGCCTACGAAATCAATGACAAACTTGTATGACGAGATTTATCCTCCGAAAACGCCGATAATCGAGAACTTACTTTACAGCGGTACGTATTTGTTTGTTGGTGCTCCGAAGGTCGGTAAATCGTTCTTTATGGCACAAATAGCCTATCATATCAGTAAAGGGATTGATGTTTGGAATTATAAGGTTAATAAGGGAACGGTATTATATCTCGCATTGGAGGACGATTATGCAAGACTTCAACGCAGATTATATACAATGTTCGGGGAGAACGAAAACGATAATTTGTATCTCGCCACAACTTCGCATCAGTTAAATGACGGTTTGGACAAGCAACTCGAATGTTTTATCGAAACACATAAAGACACGAAACTTATCATCATTGATACCTTACAAAAAATTCGGGAGCTTTCAGGAGATAAATACAGTTACGGGAATGACTATGATATAGTTACAAAATTAAAGAAATTCAGCGACAATAAAAATGTGTGTCTGCTGCTTGTTCATCACACACGAAAGCAACAAGCCGATGATTGCTTTGAAACCATATCGGGCACAAACGGACTTCTCGGTGCGGCGGACGGTGCTTTTATTCTGCAAAAGGAAAAACGCACATCATCAAAAGCCGTTCTCGATGCGGTTGGGCGTGACCAACAAGACCAACGATTGTATTTGGAATTTAACAGGGAACATTGCTTATGGGAATTTATAAAGGCCGAAAATGAAATTTGGAAATTGCCGAGCGATCTCATTCTTGAAAGTGTTTCAAAAATCGTAACACCCGAAATCACGCAATGGTCCGGTACGGCAACAGAGCTTGTCACAAAACTGAACTTGGATATTTCGGCTAATTCGCTGACAAGGCATTTGAATGTAAATGTTGACAGATTACTCAATGAATATCAAATCGAGTATGCGAACACTCGAACGCACAGTGGCAGACAAGTTACATTCAAATTAAATTTGAATATGTAAGAACAAGCGTGTCGATGTGACGATAGTGACGGTATTACAGGTGACGATACAGGTGTATAAAATATCGTCACGACCGTCACGGAATTTGATAAGATAGGATTGGATTGGATAGGATATGAAAAAAGTGCAGATTTCAAGAGATTTATTTATTAAGCTGATTAAATATCATCACTTCGATATGTGCGAATACGAAGATGATATTAAAAGTGAGCTTGAGAAAAAATTGAATTTAATGGTAATGCGGGAGTATTACACAACATACAAAACTGCTCCGACAGAGAAAGAACGTGAGAAAGCACGCAAAAAATATCTCGATGAAAAAGGAGTGCCGGAGAGCTTTTGTTGGTAATCCTTTTTAAGAGATATGACGGGAATGTGCCACATTCCCGTATAGGCAATTAAGGAACAAAAGTGACGGCTTGCCTTCGGTGAGAACGAGAAAAATTTTGAGCGTTCTCAACCTATGCAGACGGTGGATTTTTTTACAGAAAATCCTACCGTTTGCGGTGTGTGCGGTCATAAGCGGCACACACTTCGGCGATAGCCGAACAAGCCCTCTGCAAGAGCGCAAACTGCCGCAGGCAGCCGCATCTTTTGTTAGTCCGCTGACAAAAGTGCATTTGCGTTACTTTTGACAAAAGTAACAAAACCTTTGAATGTTCACTGCGTTCACAAATACAACGTTCGGTCAATCGGAAATGAGGTGAGAAGTAAAATGAAAAGAACGATATCAATAATGACGGGCAAAGGCTCGGTAAATCATAATGACAGAAAATTTACGGCGGAAAATGTTGATAAGAGACGAACCCCCGACAACATAACTTACTGCAATGAAAACATCAGAACGGTATATCATAAACTGTTCGATGAAGCGGTTAAAAATTATAACGCAAGACAGACACGCTCTGACAGGCAAATTAAAAATTATTATAAAAAAATCAGCCGAGAGAGCAAACAGGAAAAACCGTTTCAAGAAATTATTGTGCAGATAGGCGATAAAGATAATATGGGTGCCGAAACCCAAAACGGACAGCTTGCAAAGAAAATTCTTGACGAATATATGAGAGGGTTTCAAAACAGAAATCCTAACTTGTATGTGTTCTCCGCTCACTTACATATGGACGAAGCAACACCGCATTTGCACATTGACTTTGTTCCGTTTACAACGGGAAGTAAGCGGGGACTTGACACAAGAGTTTCAATGAAGGGTGCATTAAAACAACAAGGCTTTATCGGGACAGGTCGAAGCAACACGGAGCGTGCTCAATGGGCGGAATCCGAAAAAGAAGCATTGTCAAAGATTATGTTTGAACGCGGAATTGAGTGGGACGAAAAGGGAACGCACGAAAAGCATAAAACCGTAAGTGAGTTTAAGCGTGATAAACTTATCGAAGAGGTTGAAAGGCTCGAGGATAAAAAGCAAGAGCTTGAATCCGACATTTCAAAATATAAAAATGCGGAGGAATACGCTCTTGTCACGGCTCAAAAACTTGAAGATGAGGCATTAAAAATACCGGAGCCGCCGGCTCTTATGTCAGCAAAGAAATACAGAAACGATATAGTAATGCCGTTTGTAAACAAGCTGATAAAAATTATAAAAACACTTGCCCGACGAGTGTTTACCGCCGAGAAAAATGCAGAAAAATTATTAATGCAAACGGAGGCGTTAAAAGCAAGTAACGAGAAACTTAAAAAGGTGAATTGGGAGAAAAATTTGGAGTTGAGCAAAAGCAATGTCGAGGTCAGAAAGTTTAATAAAATCAAAGACCAGTTCGGTATTTCGCAAGTTGAACAATGGCTGAAGCAGATTGATAAAGAGCGTAAACTATCAAAGAAAGTACAAAAAGAAAAATAAATTATTATAATGATTTTAACGGGAATGTGCCACATTCCCGTCAGAACGATTATCGAAAGGAGAATGTTATAATGAAATCAATATTTGAAAAGAACGGCGGAACTTACATAAGGGTTGGTGATTACTGTATTCCAAATCTGCAAACTCCGAAAACAAATGCACGAATCGGAAAATACGGGAGGTTGCATAAAAAGTTTATTAAAGAAAATCATCCGGCAATGTATACGGCATTGATGTTAAGCGGAAATATGTCCGATTATTTGCAACAAGTCGATTCAAAAGCGAAAAAAGAGTTAACCGGGCTAATTTCCCTACTCGCAGAAAAACAAGGCGTTACAGAGCAATTAAAAGCCGAAAATCAACTCAAATGGGTGGGGTTAATGAACAATATTAAAGCACAAGCGGAAGAAAAGATTTACAGCGACATTGTATATAAATAATAATCAAGGTTCTCCGCACCGATTTTGTATTGGTGCGGAGAGTACCTGTGTCCAAATGTGTCCAATAAATTACCGTAAACACCTTGACTTTCTAACAAAAATATGATATTATAATATAGATGAAATGGAGGTATTACGGTATGCCCGATAGTTTGATGACAATAGCGCAGGCGGCGGAATATTTAAAGGTGTGTGACAAAACCGTAAGGCGCTTGATTACAAGACAAGAGCTGACAGCTTCAAAGGTAGGTAAATCTTGGAGAATACAAAAGGCGGATATAGACAAGTATTTGAGCGAAACACGGAACAAGTAGCTATGGGTACGAGAATTTTTTATAAAGACGAAAACTCGGTTATATTGCAGGGTGATATGCTGACCGATGAAAAAATACCCGAAAATCATATAGATTTGATTGTTACTTCTCCACCGTACAATGTAAATAAAGATTACGGACAGGCAAATGATAATTTGAGCTATGAGGAATATCTTGATTTTACATATAAATGGTTGGAAAAATGCCTGTATTGGGCGAAGTCGGACGGTAGGTTGTGTATGAACATTCCTGTCGATACGGGAAAAGGTACGCAGAGATGTCTGGGAGCCGACATTACTTATATAGCAAAGCAAGTCGGTTGGCAATACAGAACAACAATTATATGGAACGAGGGTAATATTTCAAAAAGCAGTGCAAGAGGCAGCTTTATGAGTGCAAGCTCTCCGCATATAATAGCGCCCGTTGAGCTTATTGTCGTAATGTATAAAGATGAGTGGAAAAAAGCAAAACGAGGTAAATCAGACACCACAAAAGATGAATTTATGCAATGGACAAACGGGATGTGGACTTTTTCGGGTGAAAGCAAGAAGAAAATAGGACACCCCGCACCTTTTCCCGTTGAACTTCCGAAAAGATGTATTAAATTGTTCAGTTATGTCGGAGATATAGTTTTGGATCCGTTTATGGGTAGCGGTACAACGATTGTTGCCTCAAAAATGCTTAACAGAAAATCAATGGGTATAGAAATATCGAGAGAATTTTGCGAGCTTGCGTTTAACAGAGTTTTGAAGTATTAAAAATGAGATGATGTAATGAAAAAGACGAAAGAACAAATCAGTTTCAATATGAAACAGGTTAAAAATAAGGATTCCAAAATCGAAATTGCTTTAAGAAAAGAACTTTGGAGCAGAGGATTAAGGTATCAAAAAAATGTAACAAGTATATTCGGTAAACCGGATTTGGTTTTCAAGGGCAAAAAAGTTGCTGTATTTTGCGACAGCGAATTTTGGCACGGATATAATTGGGAAGAAAGAAAAAAAGACTTTAAATCTCACCAAGAATTTTGGATACCGAAAATAGAACGCAATATGGAGCGTGACAAAGAAGTTACGGAAGAATTGCAAAAACAAGGTTGGACGGTTTTAAGGTTTTGGGGTAAAGAAATCAAGAAAAACGCCGGCGGTTGTGCCGATATAATCGAAAAAGCAGTAAGAGGAGAATTGCAATGATGTATAAAATGATAGATTTATGTGCCGGTATCGGCGGAATACGGCGAGGATATGAGCTTGCCGGAGGTTTTAAAAATATTTTGTCGGCTGAGATAGATAAGTATGCGTGTATGACATACGAGCATTTATACGGTGATAACCCTCAAAATGATATAACCTCGGAAGAATTTAAGCAAAAAGTTGAGAATACGAATTATGATATATTATTGGCGGGTTTCCCTTGCCAGGCATTCAGCAGAGCCGGGAAGCAGTTGGGCTTTCACGATAAGACAAGAGGTACTTTGTTCTTTGATATTGCCGATATGATTAAAAGGACAAGACCGAAAGCGTTTATGCTTGAAAATGTTGATAATTTAATTACACACAACAAAGGCGAAACATTTGACACTATAATAAGGACACTTGCGGAGGAATTGAATTATAAAGTTATCGGTGTGCAATCGGAAAACGGTAAAATTAAATACAATGCCAAAACATTTGTAAGAAATTCGAGAAATTTCGGTGTTCCGCAGAACAGACCTCGTGTTTATATTATGGGATTTGACAGAGAATTTTGGGGCGATGAAGCAGACAATTTACCGAATACTCTGCCGGAAAAGCGCACAAAGAAAATTTATGACGATTTGAATGATTTGCTTGAAATGAATGCCGAGCCGGAGTTTTTCCTGGCTTCCGGATATGTCGAAACATTGGAACGCCATAAAGCAAGACACGAATCGAAAGGAAACGGTTTCGGATATAAAATAGTTAATTTACCCGAAATAGAAAGTCCGGTATCAAATGCATTGCTTGCAACCGGAGGTTCCGGAAAAGAAAGAAATCTTGTAATCGATATGCGTGAGGGAATTGCCGGAATGAAACTTCCGTTGAGAAAGACTCCCCTCAACGATAAGGGTATAAGGGTTATGACACCTCGTGAATGGGGAAAACTGCAAGGGTTTATCAATTACGGATTTATGAATAAGGACGGCGAAGATACATTTTCATTCCCGGACGGAGTTGGAAAAGCACAGCAATATAAGCAGTTCGGAAATGCGGTTACAATCCCTGCGGTCGAGGAAATGGCAAAGTTTATGAAAAAATGTTTAAAGCAGTTGGAGGAACATAAAGATGAAAGGCAATAAAGGCGAATGGAGTGAATTATATACATTGTTTAAATTGGCAGCAGACGGTAGATTATACGCCGCCGATGCCGATACAAATAAAATACCCACGATTTATTATGATATTTTGCAGATTATCAGAAAGCAAAAAGACGATAAGCAAAAATATATAAGAAACGGAAGTATTAAAGTAATTTCCGAAAGTACGGGTGCCGAAATCGCAACGATTCCGATTTCAGAGTTTAAGCATAATGCGGAATTATTGCTTAATTCAATCAAAGCGGTAAAAACAAAAGACGGAGCGTTTGAAATCCCCGCACTTGACGGATTTATCAGCAAACTTAAATGTAATACCCCAAAAGCGAAATCGTCAGATAAAACAGATATAATACTTGTGGTACACGATGCTCAAACAGGAAGTGAGCCTACACTCGGTTTCAGTATAAAATCACAGCTTGGAAGTCCCTCAACATTGTTTAATGCCTCGGGCGCAACAAACTTTATTTATGAATTGAGTGGGCACACTTTGACAGAGTCGGAAAAAGATATATTCCACGGTTTCAAAAAATTTAAAGATAAGTTTGAATATTTGGACTCTTTGGATGTTAATGTTTCGTTTGTAAAAGCTGATAACGATATATTCAATTCAAATATGATGTTGGTTGATACAAATATGTCATTGATAATCGGTGAAATGCTTGAGAATTTTTATAGAGGCAAAGCAAACAAAGTTAAAGAGTTAACAGGCTTATGCGTTGCCAATAACAGTTGTAAAGTCAGTGATGAAAACAAAGATGTTTTCTATGCTTATAAGATAAAAGAACTTATGACGAATATTGCTCTCGGTATGATGCCCGCAAGCCCGTGGAGCGGAAAATATGAAGCAACAGGCGGTTACATAATCGTGAAAGAGGACGGAGATGTTCTCTGCTACCACATATATAACAGAAATGAGTTTAGAGAATATCTGTATAATAACACTAAATTTGATACACCGAGCAAATCCAAACATCATTTTGGTGTAATTGAAGAAGTTGACGGTAAGCAGATTTTGAAATTGAATTTGCAGATAAGATTTATAAAATAACGGCATAAAATTAACTTGAAGGGAGTTGTTTATATGGAGTATACAAACATAAAGCAATATATGGAAGCAGATTTTTGTGGTATAAAAGCATATATTTATATGTCAAAAGTTAAAGATATACTACCTATATATTATGTTGCGGTAAGAGGAAGAGATGAAATAGAGGGTGCGGTACAGAGAGTTTTAAACAAAAGAAGAATTGCATCAATAAAAAATTTTGTTTTAGACGGAAATATGTTTCTTAATACTTTTATTTTAAATTGGACAGATGAAAACTATCCGATTCAATTTAAGAATGGTGAAATGTTGATTCCAATAGTTAGTGCAGCAGCTCAAGTTATTGATGGACAACATAGGCTTGAAGGATTAAAAATGGCTATTGAGGAAAACAACGAAATCGGAGAACAATTCATTGTTGTTATTATGACAGAAAAATTGTCCACAAAAGATGCAGCAAAAATATTTTTGAATATTAATACCGAACAAAAGCCAGTTCCTCAAAGTTTGGTTTATGATTTATTTGGAGAGGTTAAAGATAAAAATTCACATATAGTTAGGGCTACTGATATCGCTAACGAATTACACAGCGATATCAATTCGCCGTACTACCAGTGCATTAAATTGCCTGGTTCATCACAGGGAGTGGGAAAAATAGACTTATCAACGGTTGTTAACTCATTAAAGACATATATTGATACAGATGGTGTTTTTGAACGATATAAGCTAATAGATTATGAATCTCAATATAAAGTGATTTCTAATTTCTTTTCTGCAATCAAGTCGTTTTATGTTAAGGAAGGTTGTTGGTTAAGAACAAAGAATCCTTTTATGAGTAATGCTGGATTTTTTTCAGGAATAAAATTCCTGTGTGAAGATCTGATTGTAAAATGCGTAGACAAAAAATCTTTTGAAAAATCAACGATGATAGAATTGTTGAAATTAGATGAGATAGGCTTGCTATATAGAGATGATATAAAGAACAAGCAAGGAAAAGAACAGAGAAATGAAATATACAAATTTTTGCAAAATGCATTGTTGAGAGAAGTGCCAAATAAAGATGAGTATAAATTTTAATCGAAATAGAACACAGGAAAAATATGAAGAAATTTTAGAGATAACATCAACAGGAGAATTAGTGTCTAATAAGGAGAAATTTAAAAATTATACCTTATGTAATAGCGATGTCGAGGTATTAAAACCGCTGCTTCGACGAGATGCACTCGATTATTTTAATAATGCTGTAATAAGCTTTTCAGAAGGAATCGACTCAATATATTTGAAGCGCTTTTCGTGGGCAACGGTAAAATTGTATTATTCAGTATTTTATATGTTAAGAGCATCTATGGCGTGTAACGGTTTTGCCTTATTACGAAATCATAGTATGTATAGATTGAAATTGCAAGCTGACGAAAAGCCATATGCAACTGGAAACAGAAAGTATAATTCAACACATAGCGGAACAATAGCACATTATAAAGAGGTATTCTCTGGTAGTGATGTATTACTTACTAATAAAATTGATGATACTGATGTATACCAATGGTTAGAAAATGTTCGAGAAATCGTCAATTATCGTGATGTTTCTTTTAGAGATCCTGAGTGTTTAGATATATGGGGAGTATACAAAAAAGCATTGGATAATGGTGACCTGGGCACTCTGCTTGATTCAATACAAAATGATGTATCGTATATATATTGTTTCCAGGAAGAATATGCTGTAGTGGCAATACCGGTAAAAAGGATGCAACAGACGATCGCGGATATGTCAAATTGTGGATTGTTGAACTTGTTTCAAAAGTCAAAAATAGAGTATCTTGAAACAGTAATAAAAAGCGATAGCAGAAGATTGCGTTTGATGGATGAAACAAAAAACAAAAGTTGAGCTTATATATTTAAGATATGATACTATTTTGATACTAAAAATTCTGCAAGCGAGAAATAGTTGAGAGAATACAAAGAAAGTAAGCAAATAAAAAGATTTAACACTAAACAAACAGATTTAATATTAAGAAAACTTTGCCGAGTGGGAATAAACAAAAAAATCCCCGAAAGCCTTGAAATATCAGGGTTTTCGGGGTTTCTTTTTGCCTTCTGAGTACATTTTGAGTATAAAATAAGTTTTATAAATAAAGTTCTTCTACAAATACTTTGATAATTTAGTATTTATTAATGTCAGATGTGTGGATTGAACAGATAATTTTTTTATGGATGAATAGAGTTCTTTTTTTGTAACATTGCTTTTTAGTGTACTGTTTTTTAAGAGTTCCGCATCTCTATAATATGTTCCGGAGTTTATGTTAAGTATGCAATTTTGAATTATAGCCACATCTGATGGGAACATTTTATCAATTTTTTTATTAGACAATATATCTATTATTTCTTTATTCCTTTGGATTATTTCTAAGTGTATTTTATAATTTGATGAAAACTTGAATTGTAAGTTTTCAATTTCTCTGATTTTTAATTCTTGTATGTGTTTGTTTGCTTTGCCAAGAAAATTAATTTTCTTTAATAAGCGATGCCAAAAAATCTTGCGATTGATTTTTCTGATTTTGTTGATTATATATTCAATTTGACCTGGGTTAAGATATCCTATAGAAGAGGATTCCACGTTGTATTTAACAGAAGTTGTATTGTAATCAACGAAATCATAATGTTTGCCGATAATTCTTTTTTGTTGTGCATATCCACTTCTTATATGTTTGCCAAATCCTAAGTATATTGCTAAAGCATCAGTAACGAATTCATTTTCATTATTATAATTCATATTGTGTATATACATGAAATGATGTGTACATTCATGGCATATTATCGCAATGACATTTTGTACAGTGCTATTATCTTTTATATAAATGTTGATAATGGGATTATATTGTGAAGATAAATATTGTCCAGCGTTCTTTCCGTTATGATTGTAAATGTTGACTTTAAAATCTACATTTGGCAAACCTAAATGGACTAAAATTCGATTAATTAATTGTTTAATAACAATTGCGTTTTTAAAATCGTGCTTTAGTTGTTTACAAAGTTCTTTAGGAATAAGAAAATTTTTATAAGGGGTTCCAATAGTAGAACGGAAAATGGCAATATAATTATCTAATACAACATCCTTTTTTATGTATTTAATTTCATCAGGTTGTGTTAATTCGTTTTCATATTGTTTTTCACTGAAATAATCAATCAAGAACATTATGGCACATACAATGATGACACCTAAAATTGAACCCCAAAATTCTTCCATTAGATCACCCCCTTTTATCGCGTTATAAAATTTGTTAAGACATATGAAATTCAAACACAGTCAGTAGAATCAAACAGAACGTAAGAGTGCTGAAGTTCAAGCTCAAGAACTTCTTTTTGCTGTTATTTTTATATATTATATCAAATGATTAAAGACCGAACCTGTTTTTGTGCTTTTTTAAGAACATGCAACCCGCGCCGATTTTCATAAATATTTTGGCAGCAATATTTATGAAAATACGGTTGATTTTTCTTTTAAATATGCTAAAATATTAGTGACGGATTGCAGCGTCGAAGCTGCCCTTTATGAACCGCTCGGCAAGCGCTGCCATCTCGGCCGGAGACTCTGCCATATCGCCCTCAAGCCACGCATGGCAAAGCCCGGTACATCCTGATGAAACATAGCTGAAAAAGTAGTCAAATTCCGCCGCTTTATCAGGCTGCGGATTCGGCATGTCGGCAAGGCACTTTTCGCGGACAACGTTTTTGAGCTTATTGATAAATGCCGCGTCGCCGTGCTTGCTCACAAGGGCGCGCGCAAGGTTTGCGTTTTCGGCCAAAAGCTCAAACAGCTTTTCAAGAAGAGGAAAGAGTCGTTTTGAATTCGCAGTCGGCATATAATTTGTTATGATCGCATTGAATTTTTCAAAGAGATCGGCCTGGATCTTATCGACCATATCGAAAACATCTTTATAATGAAGATAGAATGTTCCGCGGTTTATGTCCGCCATATCGGCGATCTCGCGGACGGTGATGTTGCTCAAAGGTTTTTCGGCAAGCAGCTTTGCCAGTGCGTCCGTCATCAGGCGGCGCGTTTTGCGAACTCTGCGATCATCGGAATTTACCATAGTTAATACCTCCAAAATGGACAGCATACAGCATTTTTGTCCATTAAAATACATTTTTTTCGCAATTGTATATTGCATTAATAAACCCTAATGTTTATAATATTATTATAATTGCTTAATTAACATTTGTCAATTATTATTTTGTAAAAGGAGAGTGCTTATGGAGGAGAAGACCAAGGATAATCCGAAAGGCTTTGAAAAGGTTGCGGCATTTATAGTAGACAAAAGAAAAGCGTTCTATTTTATATATGCTATAATAGCTGTTTTTTGTATAATATCGTCTGGCTGGGTCAAGGTTGACAACAAGCTTACCGACTATCTTGATGAGGAGACGGAGACCAGGCGCGGGCTTTCCATTATGGAAGAGGAGTTCACTACATATGCTACCGCGAAAATAATGGTTGACAATATCTCATATGAGAGCGCCGAAAAGCTTTCGGATAAACTAGCAGAGCTTGACGGTGTAAAGTCCGTTGCGTTTGACGACACGGATAAGCACTATAACGAGTCGTCGGCACTTTTCACTCTCACGTTCGAGGGGGACGAGGACGACGAAATATCATCCGAAGCGCTTCAGAATGCCGAGGATTATCTCGGGGGATATGATTATTACATTTCGGCGGAGCTCGGAGATACAAAGGCGAACCGAATCAACAACGAAATAAACATCGTTATGGTAATAACATGTGTTATTATCATTGCGGTTTTACTTTTCACATCGAAAACATATATGGAGGTCCCGGTCATGCTGGCGACCTTCGGTATGGCGGCGCTCATTAATAAAGGAACAAACTTTATGTTCGGAACGATCTCGTTCGTTTCAAATTCCGTTGCCGTCATACTCCAACTGGCGCTCGCTATTGACTATGCGATCATTCTTTGCCATCGCTACACAGAAGAGCGTGAGACAAAAGAGCCTTATGAAGCTGTTGTCGCGGCGCTTTCCAAGGCCGTTCCGGAGATCTCCGGCAGTTGCCTGACGACGCTTTCCGGACTCGCGGCGATGATGTTTATGCACTTCAAGATCGGTTTTGATATGGGTATTATCCTTATCAAAGCGATAATCATAAGCATTCTTTGCGTGTTCACGTTTATGCCGGGACTTATATATACCTTCAGTGATAAGATCGATAAGACGCACCACAGAAGCTTTGTGCCGAATATCGACGCGTGGGGAAGGATCGTCATCAAGCTTAAGGTGATCGCACCCTGCATTTTTGCCGGACTTTTGGTGATTGCATTCATTCTTTCCAATATGTGTCCCTATGCATACAGCTACACACTTTTATCGACAGTGAGAAAGAACGACTCGCAGATCGCAGAGCAGATGATATCGGAGACTTTCGCGCCGACCAACGTTGTCGCCATTTTGGTTCCGACCGGGCGATATGACGACGAAAAGGCGCTCTCTGAGGAGCTGTCGAAGCTTCCGGAGATCGACACTGTGACCGGGCTTTCGAGCACCGAGGCGATGGACGGCTATATGCTGGCCGACAAGCTCAGTCCAAGAACATTTTCAGAGCTTACCGATATGGATGTGGAGCTTGTGCGTTTTCTCTATGCGGCATATGCCGTTGACGATGAAAATTACGGAAAGATTATCGGCGGTATCGACAATTACGAGGTTCCGCTAATAGATATGTTTGAATTTTTGTACGATGAGGTCGATAACGGCACGATCACATTGGATGATGATCTGCGCTCCGACCTTGACGAAATCAATTCCGACCTTGAAGACGGTAAAAAACAGCTTAAGGGCAAGAATTATTCAAGAATTGTGCTCGAGCTGAATCTCCCTGAGGAGACGGAGGAAACGTTTGCATTTCTTGAAACGATCAGAAATAAGGCGACAAAGTATTACGGAGACGACGTTATTTTGTGCGGTAACTCAACCAACGACTACGATTTATCATCGACATTCGGGCAAGATAACCTTCTTATCAGCATTCTTTCAGCGCTGTTTGTCGTGATAATTCTTCTTGTCACTTTCCAGTCGGCCGGACTGCCGATAATACTTATCATCGTTATTTTAGGCAGCGTATGGATGAACTTCTCGTTCCCGATAATCGAGGGAAATCATATGTTCTTCTTAAGCTATTTGGTCGTAAGCTCGATTCAGATGGGTGCGAATATCGACTATGCGATAGTTATCACGAACCGTTATACCGAGTTAAGACAGACGATGGACAAAAAGGACGCGATAATAAAGACCTTAAGCCTTGCGTTCCCGACAATATTTACATCTGGAACTATTTTAG